>Ga0187833_10005113_pt1 | contig 12517 bp, 9 predicted proteins | sample ETNtaG_37_FD_167968 | JGI IMG/M metagenome (GOLD analysis project Ga0187833, IMG submission 167968) | Marine microbial and viral communities from oxygen minimum zone, Eastern Pacific Ocean - ETNP2014_SV_400_PacBio MetaG (Illumina Assembly) | ecosystem: Environmental > Aquatic > Marine > Hypoxic... | reverse complement strand
CACGACCATGTGATCTTACTGCTTCAATATTTAAATAAAGCTCACAATCAGGTACAACTGGATTTCTGAATCGTGCCTTTTCAACAGTCATTAAATAGACTAATTTATTTTCATATTCTTTTGGATCGATACCATAAGCTGTTAATGCAGCGGCTGCTTGTCCAAAAGCTTCAACAATAAATACACCTGGCATAACCGGTTGATCTGGAAAATGTCCTTGAACAAAAAATGATGTTTTTCTTACATTAACTATCGCTGTAGCTGATTTAAGGTGAACAATACTTACCAGTTTGTCAATTAACAACATGGGATCTCTATGCGGTAACAAACTTTCTATTTTTTTTTTATCAATTGAATTGTTTTTCATTATTTTTTTCTCTGTTTTACAAATTCTTTTAAAGGAACCGCAGGATAACCCATCACTTGATGATTATCTGAAATATTGTTTATTACTCCGCTACCACCACCAATTTTAACATTATTGCCTATTTTAAGATGACCAGATATTCCCGCCTGTCCACCTATAACAACATTGTCTCCAATAAGGGTGCTTCCAGCAAAACCTGCTTGTCCTGCAATCATACAATTTTTTCCTATATGTACATTGTGGGCTACATGTACTTGATTATCTAAAAAGGTATTTTTTCCAATAATAGTGTCTGTAAGGGAACCTCTATCAATAGTACTATTAGCACCAATTTCTACACCCTCCTCTAATATAACCTTTCCAACATGCGGCGATCTAGTATTTTTATTTTTATTAGGTATAAAACCAAAGCCTTTTACTCCAATTTTTGATCCATCTTGAATATATACATTATTTGAGATCAGCGAATTTCTTATGGTAACAAAAGAACCAATCACACAATTTTCACCAATATGAACATTACTTTCTATTATACTGCTGCTAGCAATATCAGAATTTTTCCCTATCTTAACATTTTTTCCAATTAAGACATTTTTACCAAATTTTACATCTGGATATAAACTTTTTACATTATCTGATATTGATAAATTTTTATCTGGAAAATCCATATCAGCATTTGGGTAAAACATTTTAACTACTTGAGTAACAGCAAATAAAACATTTTTTACATCAAGTTTAATACATTTATTGGGAAGAAATTTTGAAAGATTTATTGATGTTATGCAAGCAGCTGCTTTCGTTTTTAAAGACAAATCTTGATATTTGCTAGAATTTAAAAAAGTCATATCATTATTGCTAGCTTTATCTAAAGATTCAAAACTATTAATTTCAAAATTATTTTCTTGTAAAAAATTACCACTACATCCAATAACTTTAGCTATCTCACTTAAAGGAAAAGGTCCCTTTTTTTCAAAAAACTGATTTTCTGACATTTTATTGTAAATTTAATGATGGAAATTCTTTATCAAGTTTTTCAACAATAATTTTTGTAATATCATACTCTGTTAATCCACCAAGCATATTTTTCTTATCTATTACAATGGAAATAGAATTTTTTTTTATGTAAGCGTCTAAAATAGGTTCTATTTGTTTCATAAGGATTTTTCTTGCCTCAAGTCTTTGGGTTGTAAGTTTATCAATTGATGATCTTCTTTGTGATTGATAATCAATTACTTTTTTTCTTAATGCATCGCTTTTTTTTGTATATTCCTCTTTGGTAAGATTAACTTTTGCCACCAACAAATCGGTTTCTTCTTTCTTTAATGATTTTTCTAATTCAGTGAATTTTTTTGCATTATCATTAAATTTCTTTTTTAAAAATTCCTGAGCATCTTTTCCTGCTTTGCTGTTGTTTAAAACATATTTCATATCTAATACAACTATTTTTTGTTCAGCAAATGCATGTGTACTAACAATAAAAAAAAAAGTAATTACAAAAAATTTTACTAAATATTTCATTAAAATGAAGTTCCTATATTAAAATTGAACGTTTCTTTCACATCTGTACTAGCTTTGGTTATAGCTTGAGACAAAGTCCAGCTGAGAGGACCAACAGGTGTAAATACATTGGCTGCTATACCTACGGAAGATCTTATTTTATTTGAATCATCAAGTGAATCACTATAATCAACACCCCATACATTTGCCGTATCCAAATATAATCCAATATCTGTTTTATAGGACTCAGGCAGAAGATTAGGTAATGCTGCTTCAGCAGATAATCCTGTAACATAATTTCCTCCAATCCAATCAACGCCATCTTTCGGTCCCACTTTACCTCTAACAAAACCACGTAATCTTTTTGATGAAATATACTGTCTGTCCGTCACCCTAACATCTCCATCTGTACCATGTATTGTTCTAAATTGAAATTTAAGAGAGCCAATTACATCTTCCGAAAAATCGTGATACTTGCTTATATTAAATCTATTACTAATTGATGAAGAATCTTGAATTAATGGTAATGCCTGAAAAAAACTTGCTTTATAGCCTTCTGTAGGTTGCCAACTCTGATTTCTTTTGTCCACGGTAATACCATAGGTAAAATTTGAATTAAAATAATCACCATCCATTTTTTTCATAGCAGTAGATGCGCTTGATTCAGTTTCAATATTCTCATGAACAATATCTATTGATGGAGATAAATAAATATTCTCATACTGTTCAAAACTTGCTCCTAAACTTCCTCCAGTTCTTGAACTTTTAAAACCTGAAGTGCTCGTTTTATCTGATTGTGAAACATCAAATGCTGCTGAAAGAGAGTTGCCGTAAAAATGATAATTTGGATCAGTTACTGCAATATTACCACTTATTTTTTCTTTTGATACATTTAAGGCACTTGCAAGATTAATTCCTTTTCCCAACCAGTTATTCTCTGTTACCGAAAACATAAAAGTTGTACCTTCGGTACCCATTCCTGCACCAGCCATAATTTCACCAGTAGATTTTTCTTCAACAGTTATCTCTAACATTTTATAATTTTCGCTTGATCCAGGTAATGTTTTTTGTGTTACGTTAGAAAAAATACGTCTACCTTTAATCTTATTAATTGATTTATTAACAAGGAGTGCGCTATATGGATCACCTTCATCTACAAGTAGTTCACCCCTGATAACAGAATCATTTGTAACGGTATTGCCAGCTATATTTATTTTTTCTATTATAAATTTCTTACCTTCAAAAATGTTAATCTTTACTTGCACTCCGTTTCCATCTAACGTTTCTAAAACACTGTGATTAATAAATTGCAATTCTTTTTGTTCACTCAATTTATCAATTTTTTCTAGCAAAGAGTTTAATTTCTCTTGTGAGTAATACTCACCAACTAAATTATTAAATTCAGATTCTAAAGGAAGAAATGCACTATTATCGAGTGCTTTAGAAACATCTGCAAAAATTTTCTTAAATCTATATCTTTTCCCTGCATTAATGCTGAATGTTAAAACGAAACCCTCGCCTTCTGAATATTCGACGTTACTAGAAGCTAGATTTACTTCATAATAACCTTTATTTTTATAATAATTTTTTAATAATCTTTTATCTAATTCAATTCTTCCTTGATGTAAATAAACATTTCTCGAAAGAAATTTCCAAAATTTAGCTTCTTCTGAAGTAATAATGTCTCTTAATTTTTTATCTCTAAATTTTAGATCCCCTAAAAAATATATTTTTGAAATTTTAGCTTTTTCACCTTTGTTAATTGAATAAATTAGATTTAAACTATTTCTTTTTGATTTTTCAATTTCAACATCAATATCAACAAAATAATACCCTAAGGCTTTGTAAAAAGATTTTATTTGATTAACATCACGATCTATGTAGTTAGGTACAAAAGAACTATTTTCTCTAATATGTATAAGTTCTAAAATTTTTTTTTTATATTTTTCTGCTTTTTCTCCTTTAAAAATTATTGAGTCCACAATTGGATTTTCTTCTACAGCTATAATTAACTTATTATTTGCTAATTCAACAGATATATTAGAAAAGAAGCTAGTCTCATAAAGTTTTTTGATTAATAAACTAATATCAGATTCTTCGTAATTTTTACCTATCTCAATATCCCCAAAAATTATTATTGTTTCCGGAGAGATTCTATCATTTCCTTGAACGTCAACTTTTTTTACTATCTCTGAATATGAATTAACGTTAAAAAAAATAGAAAATAAAATTATAAAAATATTTATTTTTCTTAAAAAATCCATAAAAGTTATATTACACACATGTCCATAGTTTTCAATCTAGCCCAGTCGTCTATTATTTTGATTTCTTCCACTGTTTTAGGTTTTCTTTTAGCATATTTGTTGAAATCATTGTCTTTAAAAATTTTATTAATGGTTGCCACTATATCCAAAAAATTAATTTTTCTCTTTAGAAATAAGTCCACTAATACTTCGTTAGAAGCGTTAACAATTATCGGAGTTGAATAACCAAAATTCAAACATTTTTTTATTAGTTTTATAGAAGGAAATTTTTTTATATCCACTTTCTCAAAATTTAATTTGTTTAGAATTTTAATGTCAATTTTAGATTTATTTGGAAAGGAATTTTCTTTTTGATAAATAGTGTTTGAGATTGGTATTTTCATATCTGTATTATATAAAATCATTTTAATTAAGCCGTTTTTAAAACGAATAATTGAATGAACAAAAGATTGGGGATGTATCGCTATTTTGTATTTTTTCTTATTAAATTTAAAAAGTTTACACGCTTCAATAACTTCAAAAACTTTATTCATCATATTTGCAGAATCGATTGAAATTTTTTTACCCATTTTCCAATTTGGATGATTTATAGCCTGTTTAGGTTTTACGTGATTTAATTTATTTAATGGTTTTTTTAAAAAAGGACCTCCAGAAGCTGTAATAATTATCTCTTCTACATCTGAATCATTAGCATTTTTTGTAAGTTCCATTATAGAAAAATGTTCGGAATCTACGGGAAGTATCTGAGTTTTGTATTTTTTAATAAGTCTAGATAATATACTCCAGCCACAGATGATAGTCTCTTTGTTTGCTATTGCTACAGTTCTGCTAATTTTTATAACGTCAATTGTCGGTTGTAATCCTGCTAAACCCACAACAGCAGACATCGTATAATCTAATTTTTTGGAAAAAATTTTTTTTATCGGTACGTCCCCAGAATAGACTTTTGTTTTTTTTAACGAATTTTTTACCTTCAAATAAAATTTGTGATTTTTTATCAAAACATTTTTTGCTTCAAATTGTTTCGCCTGTTGAATAAGTTTTTTATAATTATTATTCGCAGTTAATAGAATAACATCAAAATTTTTTTTATCTTTTTTAATAATATCTAAAGTAGATTTTCCAATAGACCCTGTCGATCCAAGTATTGCAATTTTTTTCTTCATTGTTTTTTATATCCTAGAAAACGGGGTCTTCCATATTTCAACATATTCACCAAAACCATTGAGATAAATAAATACGAATGATATTGCAAAAATTATTCCATCTATTCGATCTAATATGCCTCCATGACCAGGCAAAATTCTACCTGTATCTTTAACTTTAGCTTTTCTTTTAAGATAAGAAATAAACAAATCTCCTAGTTGACAAACTAGAGATATTTCTAAGCATAGTAAAAAATTATTAATCGAATATGAATATTTAGATGGATTAGAATCGTAAAATAATAACAAGGGCAATATAGAAAAACAAAATGAACCAACACTTCCTGAAATAGTTTTATTAGGACTAATCTTTATTAATTTTCTTCCAGCAATGGTTTTTCCTATAATGTAACCACCTATATCAGAACAAATACATACAGACAAAATGTAAAGAAAAAAAACTGGATCTTCTAAATGTAAGCTTGAAGCTGAGGGTACAAATATAAAAATAATATAAAAGAGAGCTATAATATAAAATACTACATTTTTCCAATTGTTAACATTTCGGTTTATGCGATATATCATATTGCTAATTTCTATAAAGACAACAAGAGAAACTATCATTAGAGCAGGAATAAAAAAATTTGTGAAAATACAAAAAATTGTAAACAAAAATAATAAAATAGAAGTAATTATTCTTTTTCCTAATTCTTTAAACATTAAATTTTTCCAAAATTTCTTTTTATTTTATTATACTCTTTTAAAATATTGTTAAAATCATCCACATTAAAATCCGGCCATAGTTTATTTACAAAAAAAATTTCAGCGTAGGCTAATTGCCATAATAAAAAATTACTTAATCTTCTTTTTCCTCCTGTTCTTATCAAAATATCAGGATGTGGTATATTTTTTGTATAAAGTTCTTTTTCAAAATTTTTAATATTTATTTCTTTTCTTTTTTTTTTAGCTAAAGATTTACAGGCATTAATTATTTCCTCTTTTGATCCATAATTTAGAGCAAGATTTAATGTAATCATTTTATTATTAAATGTTTTTTTTTCAACAATTTTTATAATGCGATTAACATCATTTGGTAAATCTTTTCTTTTACCAATAACATTAATTTTAACTCCTTCTTTAATAATTTCCTTTAAATTTTTTCTTAAAGATTTTCTAATTAAATCAAAAAGAAAATTGATTTCATTTTCTGGTCTTTTCCAATTCTCTGTAGAAAAAGTATAAAGTGTTAAAAATGGAATTTTTTGTCTAACTGATGCTTTAATTACTGTCTCAACTCTTTTTATACCTTGTAGATGACCGTAATTCCTTGATTTTTTTTTCTTTAAACCCCATCGTCCATTTCCATCCATAATAATAGCAACATGGTTTAATTCATTCATACTGTCATTATTTCTTTTTCTTTTTCTTTAAATTTTTTTTCCAATTCTGCTATTTGTGTATCAGTAAGATTTTGAATTTTTTTTTCCGATTTTTTTAATTCATCTTCTCCTATTTTTTTATCTTTAAGATCATTCTTTAATTTGTCGTTAGCCTCACGCCTTATATTTCTAATAGATACTTTTGTTTTTTCAACCAAACCACCCATTATTTTTTTAAGTTCCATTCTTCTTTCTTCATTAAGACTTGGAATGGGAATTCTCATAAGTTGACCATCAATTTGTGGATTAATACCAAGATTAGATTTTTTAATTGCTGAATCAATCAATGAAACGTTGTTTTGGTCCCATACTTGAACAGCAATAAGCCTTGGTTCTGGTGTCGATATTGAAGCTAGTTGATTTACTGACATTTTTTGTCCATAAACATCAACCTTAATTATATCTAACATTGCAACGTTAGCTCGTCCAGTTCTTAACGAACCTAAGTCGTTATTAAAAACATCAAAAGCTTTCTTCATTTTAGATTTACAATTATTAATTGCATCTTCAGACGTCATAATATTTAAATTCCTTCTCCAACTCTATATCTTACAAACTTTTTAATTTCTATTTTATCTTTGCCTTCTGCCTCTTTTAAAACTTCTTTAACTTTTCTTTTGGGTTCAATTATCCATTCTTGATTTAAAAGTGTGTTGTCATTAACAAATTTATTTAACTTACCCGCGGCTATCTTATCAATAATTTTAGAATCCTTGCCACTATTTTTTAATTCTTCAATTATTATTTCTTTTTCTTTTTTCAACATATTTTGATTTAAATCTTCTTTATCTATAGCTAAAGGAGATAGAGCTGCTATGTGCATACATAACTGCTTACCAAATTCCAGTAATTCGTTCTTTGGTTTTGTGGTTTTTAAGCTAACTAAAACTCCAATTTTCCCAATATTTTTTTTGACTATTGAGTGTACATAAGAAAAATTTAAAGATTTGTCTTCTCCAACAAAATCACATCTTCTTAAAGTAATTTTTTCTCCAATTTTGGAAATTAAAGTAACCAAATTATCTTTAACATTTCTTTTATTCTCCATTTTTGAGATTAAAACATCTTTCATTTTTCCAGAACTTATTAATGCTAACTTAGATATTTCTTCAACAAATTTTATAAATTCATTATTTTTTGCTACAAAATCGGTTTCACTATTTATTTCTACAATTGTGAATTTATTTTCTTTTTCATAAATACAAACTAAACCATCCGCTGCCACACGTTCTTTTTTTTTATTGGCTTTAGCAATACCTTTTTTTCTTAAAAATTCTATTGATTTATCTATATCACCATTGTTTACATCTATGGCTTCCTTACAATCTTTGAATCCGACGCCCGTAAATTCTCTTAATTTTTTAACTTTGTCTAATATATTGTCGGACATGAAAAAAATTATTTTGTTTTTTTAGCAGTTAATGATTTTACTTTTAATAATATAGATTTAGATGTTTTTTTTACTTTTTTGATCTTTTCTTTTTCAGTCTCTATTTTTTCTTTTTCAGTTTTTTTTATAGGATCGTTATATTCAGTATCGATTAAACTTTCTTTATCCGTTTTAGATATATTTTTTTGTGCATCTAATATTGTTTGTTTAATCAATTCACAATATAAATTTATCGCTCGTCTAGCATCATCATTACCAGGTATAGGAAAATTTATTCCTGTTGGATCTGAATTACTGTCAATTATAGCTGCTATAGGAATATTTAATTTGATAGATTCTTTAACAGCTAATTCTTCTACATTTGTATCTACGATAAAGATTATATCTGGTAATTTTTTCATATCAGCTATTCCTCCTAGCGATCTTTCTAATTTATCTCTTTGTTTACCCATTTTTAAATTTTCTTTTTTTGTAAATCCTGTATTTTCTTCTTTCAAGTCTTTCGTAAGCTTCTTTAAACGCTTTATTGAATTGGATATAGTTTTCCAGTTTGTGAGCATCCCCCCAAGCCATCTATGATTAACGTAAAATTGCGAAGTATCTTTTGCCAGATTAGCTATTGTCTCCGCAGCCTGCTTTTTTGTTGAAACAAATAGTACTTTTCCTCCAGAAGAAATACATTTATGTATTTCATTTAATGCTACATTTACTAATTCAAGTGTTTGAACTAAATCAATAATGTGTATTGAATTCTTTGAACCAAAAATGTACTTACTCATCTTCGGATTCCATCTAAAAGTTTTATGTCCTAAATGGACTCCTGCTTCAAGTAATTGTTTTACTGTAACACTTGGTAATTTCATATCTTTTAACCGGTTATTCCACCACAATTTCTTTCCAACTAAGGACCGGAGGTTTCTAAACCAAAAATTGTGTGCGTAATTAAGTTTGATGTTCTACAGTTTAAAGAGGTAAAATTCAATATGAATTAAACATTTATTTTCTTTATATAAAGCTCTCGATTCAAGCGCTTTAAAGTTTCAAAATCAAATTTTCTTTTATCCTTCAATTCAAATAAGTAATTTTTGTCTTTTTCAGCAATGGATATCTGTATTTTTGAATTTCCTTTTTCTTTTATACTCTCATGTAATTTTTTTAAGCTATCAGATGTATCAATTTCAATATGAACATTGCCATAATTTAATTTTATAATTTTTTCTAAGCTTGCAATCTTTCTGACATTTATTCTTCTAAATCTATTTCCTTTGTTTTCTTTGTCTTTAATAATAGTTAGTAAAAATGATTTGCCTTCTACCAAATTTTTTCTATTTATTTCTAAAAGTTCAGAAAAAAGAAAAAGTTCAAATACTTTACTTTGATCACTAAATTTAATGATTGCATAAGAGGTTCCTTTCGCTGTTTTTTTTTCTTTTATAGACATAATGGTTCCCGCTACAAAAGACTCAATGTCATTACCATTTTCAAAATCTTTAAATGATTTTGTTTTATACTGTTCGAGTACTTCTTTATAATCTTCTAAAGGATGGTTTGATAAGTAAAAACCGACTGACTCGAATTCTTTTGACAATATTTCATTGTTGAGCCAATTGGGCGAATTTTTATCTTGCATTAAATAAAAAACTTTCTGATTATCATCCAAAAATAAACTAGATTGATTTTGAACTTTATTTTCGTATGTATTTTTAGAATTCTGAATAATATTAGGTATATTGTCATAAAGAACTTTTCTATTCACAAAAATAGAGTCAAATGCTCCAGCCTTTACCAAACCCTCTAACTGAAGTTTATTTATATTTTTTGGATTAATTCGGTTAATAAAATCACTAATAGATTTAAATTTCCCATTTTTTTCTCTTTCTATTATAACTTGAGAAATTGCTTCAAATCCCACATTTTTAATTGCACCTAAAGCATAAAATAAAGTATTTTCGCGTGGTATAAATTCAGGATAGCATTCATTGATACAAGGTCGTTGAACTTTTATATTCAATCTTTTTAATTCTTCAAAAAATTCACTTAATTTATCGGTATTAGATAATTCATTAGACATTGATGCTGCAATAAATTCTTTAGGATGGTAAGTTTTTAAATACGCGGTTTGATACGCAATCATAGCATAAGCAGTAGCATGACTTTTGTTAAACCCATATTCAGCAAATGGTTCGATTTTTGTAAATATAAAAATTGCTGTATTCTTGGTTATTCCATTTTTAACAGCTCCATTAACGAATCTCTCTTTTTGTCTTTCTAGTTCCAATCTTTTCTTTTTTCCCATAGCACGTCTTAAAATATCTGCTTCGGCAGCTGAAAAACCAGACAATTCTTGAGCAATTTGCATAACTTGCTCTTGATAAATAATTACACCATAAGTTGGTTCTAAAATTTTTTTAAGTTTTGGATGCAAATAATCCGGTTTTTTTTCACCATGCTTACATTGATTATAAATAGGGATATTACTCATAGGTCCTGGTCTATATAAAGCAACTAACGCAATAATATCTTCAAACTTATTTGGTTTCATATTGACCAAAGCATCTCTCATTCCGGTACTTTCCAATTGAAACAAACCAACCGTGTGACCAGAACTTAGCAATTTAAAAATTTTTGGATCGTCAAGTTTAATTTGATTAATGTCTAATTTTATTTTTTTTACTTTAAGAAGCATTATTGTTTTATTTATTACTGTTAAAGTTTTTAAACCAAGTAAATCAAACTTTACAAGTCCGGCATTTTCAGATGCATACATATCGAATTGTGTTGAAGGTAAAAGTGAATTAGATGAAGGATCTTTATACAAAGGAACAAATTCAGCTAAATTTTTCTCAGGAATAACAACTCCCGCCGCATGAGTTGCCATATTTCTATTCAAACCTTCTAATTTTTTTGAGATTTCTACGAGTTTTTTTACCCTAGGGTCTTTTTCTTCTTCTTTTCTTATTCTGGGTTCTTGAGCTATAACTTTTTCCAGAGAGAGAGGACGAGAGGGATCAAATGGAATCATTTTACATAACATATCTACATATCCATAAGGCAAACCCAAAACTCTACCAATATCTCTAAAAGCCATTCTTGCTTTTAATTTTCCAAATGTAATAATGTGGGCTACTCCTTTTCCATACTTTTGTTTTAAATATTCAAAAACTTTATCTCTTTTCTCTTCACAGAAATCTATATCGAAATCAGGCATTGAAATTCTGTCAGGATTTAAAAATCTCTCAAATATTAAATCAAATTTAATTGGATCAATATCTGTTATGGAAAGTGCCCAAGCAACCAAAGAACCTGCTCCTGATCCTCTTCCTGGACCGACAGGTATGTCATTTTTCTTTGCCCATTTTATATAATCAGCAACAATTAAAAAATAACTAGCATATTTCATCTTAGAAATAATATTAATTTCATGATTGAGTCTTTTCTTATATTTTTCTATCAAACCTTCTTTATCATTCCTGCTGTAAAATGGTAAAACATATATATCTAATTTTTCTTTTAAGCCTTCCGATGAATCTTTAATTAATAATTCACCAATATTTTTAACTTTATTATTTTTTATATTAGGAAGAATTGGAGATGAGTTTTTTGGTCTATAAGAAAATCTCAATGGAAAATTCGCATTGTTTTCTAAAGCATCAGGAAGATCATCAAAAAGTTGATACATTTCTTCAGAAGTTTTTAGATAATGTGAATCAGTATATTTTCTTCTATCTTTTATATTAACGTAAGTTTTTTCACCAACGCATAGATAAGCATCATGAGCTTCGTGCATAGTTTTATCAAGATAAAATATTTCATGTGTAGCTATTATTGGCAGCAATAATTTCTCAGAAATGTTGAGTAAAAACCTTTCAAATAATTTTTCACCATCATCACCATGTCTTTGAATCTCAAGATAGAAGTTTTCTTTAAAAATATTGTTAAATTTTTTAAATAATAAAAAAATTTCATCTGTTAGGTTTTTAAAAAATAATTTTCCTATCAAGCCATCAAAAGATCCTGATAATAAAATTAAACCTTTGTTGTTTGCTTCTAAATCTTCAATTTTACAATGAGGTTCTTCACCAGCATTAATTTCCAAAAAAGATTTTGAAGATAATTTGATTAAGTTTTTATACCCTTCTAAATTTTTAGCAAATAAAGGTATTTTTCCCCTGTTACCTTTGTGTTGAATATTGATTTGGGTACCGATTATTGGCTGTGTCTTAGATTTTGCCATGGATTCAGAAAATTCCAATGCCCCACATAAATTATTTGAATCACATAAACCTACAGCTTTAATTTTATTTATTTTGCAATATTTTGCTAGATCTGAGGTTCTTAGTGCTCCTTCGCAAATTGAATATTGTGTATGAATTTTTAGGTGAGTGAATTCTTTTTTGACGATTTCATTCATTTTT
>Ga0187833_10005109_pt1 | contig 12522 bp, 18 predicted proteins | sample ETNtaG_37_FD_167968 | JGI IMG/M metagenome (GOLD analysis project Ga0187833, IMG submission 167968) | Marine microbial and viral communities from oxygen minimum zone, Eastern Pacific Ocean - ETNP2014_SV_400_PacBio MetaG (Illumina Assembly) | ecosystem: Environmental > Aquatic > Marine > Hypoxic... | reverse complement strand
AGTTCTTTTACTTCAACAATCATTGTTTTTTTAAAATAAGCTTTTTTTTCATTTTTATTAATACAAGGATGATCTCCACACCAGTAGACAGTTTTGTTAGCAGAGCAAGCAATAATTATAAAAAATACCATTGTGTAAAATAAGCTTTTCATATTAGACCCATAGTTTCTTTATATTTAAAAGCAACATTCATGTTTTGTACAGCTTGACCTGAAGCACCTTTAATTAAATTATCTATTGCAGAGATTATGATAATTTTATTGTTTTTTCTATTTTTGCATACAGAAATTTTACAGTAATTTGTATTCATTACTTCACCTGTGTTAATTGGAGTATTAAATTTTGCAATTTTTACAAAAAAGTTTTGTTTATGATAGTTTTTTAAAAATTTATGGATTTTTATAGCGTTATTTTTGTTGCAAGTTTCTAAATATATAGTAGATAAAATTCCTCTAAACATCGGGACGAGATGAGGGGTAAAAAATACTTTTACTTTTTTATTAGATATTCTTGATAATTCTTGATCGATTTCAGCCATATGTTTATGTGAACCAACTCCATATGCAGAAACTGAATCATATATATTTGTAAATTTAAATCTATTTTTAACATTTCGTCCTGCGCCAGAGTAACCTGATTTAGAATCAATTATAATATCCTTTACATTTATCATTTTTTTTTGAATTAATGGGATTAAAGGAATTTGCACGGATGTTGGATAGCAACCTGGACATGAAATAATATTATATTTGCTTAGATGATTTCTTGAAAATTCTGTAATTGCGTATATTGATTTATTTATTAATTCTTTGCAATTATGGTTAATTCCGTACCATTTTTTATAAAGTTTGGAATTTTTTAATCTAAAGTCACCTGATAAATCAATAAGTTTTACGTGTTGTGGTAAAATTTTAGCAATTTTTTGTGCTTCACCATTTGGTAAGGCTGTGAAAAGAATATTTATTCTATTCCAATCTATTTTCTTAATATTCGATATTTTTGGAAGATCTTTTTTAACTATTTTTTTATCAAAATTGTAAATTTTTTTACCAGCAGATTTATTGGCACATAAATATAAAATTTTCGCTTTAGCATGTCTTGACAAAATTTTAATTAACTCAAGGCCTACATATCCAGTTGCGCCAGCTATAGCAATATTAAGTGAATCTTTCATTTTTAATATTATACCAATTATTATTCTTAAGAGATATTGTAATAAAAGCTTATCTTTTAGAGAACTGAAAGCTTCTTCTAGCTTTTTTATGTCCGTATTTTTTACGTTCTACAGCCCTAGAGTCTCTTGTGGTTAACTTCTCTTTTTTTAGTGCTGGTTTAAGCTCTGGCTCGAATGCAACAAGAGCTCTGGCTATGCCGTGAATAATTGCTCCTGCTTGACCAGTTAATCCACCACCTTTAACGGAACATCTCACGTCAAATTCATTTTCTCGTTTAACTACTGTTAAAGGTCTGAATATTGACATTTGTAAATTTTGCTTTTTAAAATAATCAACTATTTTTTTTCCATTTACATAAATATTGCCCGATCCTTTCTTTAACCAAATTTTAGCAATAGATTTTTTTCTTCTACCAGTAGCATATTTAGAATCTTTGAAATCTAATTTAATTTTCTTATTAATTGATTCAGTGCTTAATTGAGTTTCCATATTAATTAATTGAGAGATAATTTTTTTTATTCATATTAGCAAAATCAATAACCTTTGGATTCTGTGATTCGTGGGGGTGATCAGTTCCTTTGTAAATTTTTAATTTTGAAAGTTGTTTTTTTGCCAAAGGTCCATCTGGCAACATTCTTTTGACAGCTAACTTTAAAATTTCTTCAGGTTTTTTTTTCATTAATATCAATGGAGTAGAAAATTTAATTCCACCGGGATAGCCAGTATGTCTATAATATTTTTTATTGTTAATTTTTTTACCTGTAAATCTAATTTTTTCTATATTTGTCACTATAACAAAGTCACCTGTGTCCATATGTGGAGTATATTGATTTTTATTTTTACCTCTCAAAGCACTGGAAATGTAGGCCGCCAATCTACCTACGATTGCATTTTCGGCATCTATTAAAAGCCAATTGTTTTTTATTTCACTTTTTTTTATAAAATTTGTCATTGTAATTTGCGCATAAATACTTAGGTTTGTGCACAAAGTCAAATCTTTTTTAGATCAAACCTAACAATCTCTATTAAAGCAAAATTAAAGGTGGCTAGTTAACCTAGAATTTTTAAAAGTTAGAATTAAAACAGATGTAATTAAAATTATCGAACCTATTTGGTGCATAGAGGCTAGAATTATTTGTGCACCAGATAGCACAGTCAAAATTCCAAGAAAGATTTGTAACAAGAGTAATATAAAAACAATTAGAATATTTTTTCTTAAATGAACAAAATCATTATTTCTATATATTATTAATGCAATAAAAAAAAATAAAAGAATTATAAAATAAGCTATATTTCTGTGAATAAACTGTAAAATTGATGGCGATTCAAAAGCTTTCATAGAAAATAAATCTTTTAAATTGGAGTCGTCAGGAAAAAAGTTTTGATCCATCAAAGGCCAAGTTTGATATATTTCTCCAGCATCTAAACCTGACACTAATGCACCTATACAGATTTGAACAAGTATACAAAATATTAAAAATATTGGCATGTAACCCGGTAATTTTTTAGTAGAAATAATAAATAATTGTTTTTTATATTTAAGATAATTCCAAAGCAGCAGAATATAAATAATAATAGCTAAAGTTAAATGTAAAGCTAAACGATAGTGACTAACGTCAGTACTATCAGTTAAACCGCTTTTAACCATATACCATCCGATAAAACCTTGAAAAAATATAAGAAATAAAATTAGGTAAAATGAAATTAATGAATTTTTTTCAATCAAGTTTTTAAATGTAATATAAAGCAAGGGTATAAAATAAAGCAAACCTACAATACGACCTAATAGTCTGTGAATATATTCCCACAAATAAATAATTTTAAATTCTTCTAGAGTCATTGAAGAATTTAATAAACTATATTCAGGAATTTGCTTATAAAGAGAAAAATATTTTTCCCAGTCATTTAGAGATAATGGTGGCAATATACCAGAGATTAAATCCCATCTAGTAATTGATAAGCCTGAATCGGTTAATCTAGTTAATCCTCCAATAATTATCATTAAAGCTACAAGAAAAGTTACCAACATTAACCAATACGAAATATAAATATCTTTATTTTCTTCAATCATAAAATTAATATATATATCTATTGAACAAAATAAAAATTACAAATTTGTCGCCATAATGAATAAAAAAAAATTAACGATAGCAAGGAATAAAATCGATCAATTAGATAAAAGGATTTTTAACCTAATAAAAAAAAGAACTAAGATTGTTAAATACATATTAAGTTTGAAAGATTTCAAAAAACAAATTGTTGATAAAAAAAGAATTAATTTAATTCTCAAAGATATAAGAAAAAAATCAATCAAGCATTCTCTTGATCCAAAAATAACAAATCGTATTTGGATGGCAATTATTAGAGGCTATATAGATTTTGAAAAGAAAAATTTTAAAAAAAAATGATTATTTACTATGAGGTGGCAATTTTTTTTCAATAAACATTTCATGCTTTCGTGTAGCAGGATTATATTTTTTTACTTTTAATTTAACTTTTGCTTTTTCACCAGCATTAGGTTTTTTTACATAATAAAAAAAAGGACTATCTGGCTTGTCTTCGGGTACAAGACGAACTTTTATTGATGTTTTTTTAGCCATTACTTATAACTTTTTAATTCTTTAATAATTTTAGAAATATTTCTAAGCTTGCCCCTAATAAGATTAGTTATATCTAAATCTTGCTTATTTATACCTATATACATATTGTCGTCAAGGGAATCAGTTTTTGTCTGGTTTAATATTTTTTTTGCTCCATTAATTGTTAAACCTCTTTCTTTTAATAAAAATTTAATATATTTAATGATTTTAAAATCTTTAAGAGAATAGTATCTCCTTTTTCCTGCTCTAATCGTTGGATTAATTTGTTTAAATTTAGTTTCCCAATATCTTATAGTATGCGTTTGTAAATGACCTGTTTTTTTATCTACTAAATCCAATTCTTTTGCCACCTCTCCTATAGTTTTATAAGCATCTTTAGATTTATTATTATTCATCACTATTTATTTTTTTTTTAATCAACAATGAAGGTTTAAATTTCACAACTTTTCTAGAAAAAATTTTTGCATCAACTTTAGTCTTAGGATTTCTTCCCATCCTTTCATTTTTATTTAAAACAGTAAAAGTTCCAAAAGATGAGATTTTTATTTTATTTAATTTTATTATTCCAGATATTAATGTTTCAAAAAAATCATCTACAATTTTCGAAGATAAATTCTTCGAAAAACCTAGATTTTTAAATATTTTATTAGACAAGTCTTTCCGAGTAAAATTTTTGTTTGTCATTAATTAAAAATATTAGCCGTTTGATTAGGCGTCAACAGTAATTAAGTTAGATTCTATCCTTCTAATTAAATTAGCCTTAACTATTTTATTACAAACATTTATAGAATGCGCGAATCCGATTGAATCGGTAGACCCATGACTTTTTACAACCGGATTTTGTAGGCCTAAAAAAATTGCTCCGTTATATTTTCTTGGGTCTAGTTTATTTTTAAATTTTTTAAGAGAATTGTACGAAAGCAACATTGATAATTTACTTAATGAATTTCTTAAATTTTTTGAAATAAAATTAGCTGTTCCTTCTGCAGTTTTCAATGCAATATTTCCAGTAAACCCATCCGTAACAATTACATCTACATTACCTTCCATTATATGATTTCCTTCTATATAACCACTAAATTCAAAATTTTTTATTTCATTTCTTTTTAAAATGGAAAACGTTTTTTTTAAAACATCGTTACCCTTATATTCTTCAAGACCCACATTTAGCAGAGCTATTTTAGGTTTATCGTTTACAAAAAGAGATTTAAATAATGCTGAACCCATACAAGCAAAGTCGATTAAATTTTTCTCATCGCATTCAATATTTGCTCCTAAATCAAGAACAACATTCATATTATTTTGATTAGGCCATAAAGCTGCAAGCGCTGGTTTGCTAATTCCAGTTATTGTTTTTAATAGAAGTCTTGAAATAATTAATAAAGCACCGGTGTTACCTGCTGATAATGATATATGAGATTTGTTTTCTTTGAGAGATTCTATTGTTTTCCACATACTAGTATTTTTGCTCTTTTTAGCACCAGCTAACGGACTTTCATGATCTAAGATAATATCTTCCGAATTAATGATTTCACAATATTTCTGAATAAGTTTTTTTTTTGAAATTTCTTTTTCTAATAAATCTTTTTTGCCATATAAATAAAAAAAATTTTCTTGATTTGATTTTAAGGAAATTTCGATTCCTTCTATAACTTTTTTTGGTGAGTTTTCACCACCCATAGCATCAATAGCAATTTTCACCTTATTTGACATTATAAAATATAGTTTATGATAATATTATTTTTTAGGCTCAATTATTTGTTTACCGTTGTATAAGCCTGTTTTCAAATCAACATGATGTGAAAGTCTAAATTCACCTGATTTTTTATCTTCGATTATATTAATTGAAGAAATTCTATGATGAGATCTTCTTTTATTTCTTCTTGACTTAGAAGTTTTTCTTTTTGGAACGGCCATTGTAAATACTCATTTATAATTAAATTTTAATTCACCTCTTAATACACTATTAGAGTTTAAATCAAAACAAAAAGCTTCATATTTGTCAAAATAATCAATTATGTTATCATTATTGACCGTATTTTTTACATTATTTGATTCTAAATACTTATTAAAAAATTTATTCTTATCATCTGTTCGCATTTTTTTATATTTTTCACAATTGAATAAAATATTATAAAAAATTTTCACAAGAAACTTCATATTTTTATTTATAGCAGTATCACCAAATCCTATCTCCCTCATATTTAGTTCAATTTTATTAAATATCAAATCAAATATTTTCTGATAAAAAATTTTGTATATACGATTATTATTATTTTGTTTTATTTTAATAAATATAAATGAAATATGAATAAAAATTAAATATATTCGATTTTGAAATGTATCAATCAAATCAAATTTAGTGTAAAATAATTTATTCCGTGATAATAAAAGAATATTATTATATAAGATATTTTCTCGGGCATTAATTTGCTTTATATATTTCGACATATGAAAAAAATTATATATTTACTACTAATTTTACTTTTTATTATTAGCTGCCAACGTAAAGAAGTAATAAGAACACATGGAATATCATATCTAGAAAAAAGGGAAAAGCTTGTATTTGTCAATAAAACAAATAAAAATGATACAATTGATATTTTTGGCGAGCCATCAACAAAGGGTATGACTGATGAAAACCTGTGGATTTATGTTGAGAGAACAATAACCAGAGGAAAGATGTTAAGACTCGGTAGAAATTTACTTAAAAAAAATAACGTTTTAGTATTAGAGTTTGATAAATACGGAATCCTTAAAAAAAAAGAATTTTACAATCTCCAAGATATGAAAAAATTAACTTTTGAAAAAAATATTACTGAGAATGAGATGCGTAAAGAAAATTTTGTATATAGTTTCTTGTCTAGTATTAGGCAAAAAATGCAACAACGAAAAAAATAAAATTAATGAGCAATTACAGCTAACAGTAATAAAGCGACTATATTAGTTATCTTTATCATTGGATTTACAGCGGGTCCAGCAGTATCCTTATATGGGTCACCTACAGTATCTCCAGTAATAGCAGCTTTGTGAGCCTCAGATCCTTTCCCACCATATTTACCATCTTCAATATATTTTTTTGCATTATCCCAAGCTCCACCACCAGCTGTCATTGAAATAGCAACAAATAAACCTGTTATAATAACACCAAGTAGCATTGCTCCCACGGATGATAGTGCAGCTTCAATTCCACCAATCATATATATTATAAAGTATAAAATTATTGGCGATAATACAGGTAGTAAAGAAGGAATGATCATTTCTTTGATGGCTACTTTTGTTAATAAATCAACTAAACGTTTATAATCAGGTTTCCTTTTTTTTTTCATAATTCCTGGAATTTTCTTAAATTGTCTTCTTACTTCAATTACAACAGCGCCTCCTGCCCTACCAACTGCTTGCATAGACATAGATCCAAATAAATAAGGAAGCATTCCACCTACCAGCAGCCCTACTACAACAAAGGGATTTGAAAGATCAAAATTAACTGAAATATTTTCTAATCTTGAACCGCTAATTCCTGAGAAAAATTTTATATCTTCAGTATAAGCAGCAAATAAAACTAAGGCTCCTAAACCAGCTGAGCCTATAGCATAACCTTTGGTGACTGCCTTTGTTGTATTTCCAACAGCATCTAGAGCATCTGTTGTTTTTCTAACGTTTTTAGGAAGGTTTGACATTTCAGCTATACCTCCAGCATTGTCAGTAACTGGCCCGTAAGCATCTAAAGCTACTACCATTCCTGCCAAAGCTAACATTGTTGTAACAGCTATAGCAATACCAAACAAACCTGCTATGTGATTAGTATATAAAATTCCACTAACAATTATTAATGCTGGCAATGCTGTAGCTTCTAAAGAAACAGCTAATCCTTGTATAACATTTGTTCCATGACCTGTCGTAGAAGATTTTGCGACACTTAACACTGGTCTAAATTTTGTTCCTGTGTAATATTCAGTAACCCATATTATAAGTCCTGTGATTACTAATCCAACAATTCCGCAGACGTAAAGTCCGAATCCATTAAATTCTGCATTTGTTGATTTATAATAATTGTCCAAGCCAATAATTTTGTCTGTTATGGGATATAAAATTATTACAGAGAAAATAGCTGTAGCTATAAATCCTTTATAAAGAGCACCCATTATATTTTTGCTTGAACCTAAACGTACAAAAAAAGTGCCTGCTATTGAAGTTAGTATACAAGCACCACCTATTGCTAATGGGTAAATCATCATATTTAAATTATCTATGAAAAAAATTGATGATAGAACCATGGTAGCTACTATTGTTACGGCATAAGTTTCAAAAAGATCTGCAGCCATGCCAGCACAATCACCCACATTGTCACCAACATTATCTGCAATAACTGCAGGATTTCTGGGATCATCCTCAGGTATTCCAGCCTCTACTTTTCCAACTAAATCAGCGCCAACATCAGCTCCTTTAGTAAAAATTCCACCCCCTAATCTTGCAAATATTGATATAAGCGAAGCACCAAATCCTAAACCAACTAATGCGTTAATTATTTCTCTACTATTGATATTTAACTTCAGTAAAAAAAGATAATAAATTGATATAGACAATAAAGCTAAACCAGCCACTAACATTCCAGTGACAGCACCAGATTTAAATCCAATATTTAAACCTGCGGATAAACCTTTTCTGGATGCTTCAGCAGTTCTTACATTCGCTTGAACAGATACAAGCATTCCTACGTAGCCAGCTGTACCTGATAGAAAAGCTCCAATAAAATATCCTAGTCCAACCCAAATGCCTAAAGCAAAAGTTATTATTACGAGGATAACAGCTCCAACTATAGCAATAGTTTTATATTGACGATTTAAATAAGCTCGAGCACCTTCTTGTATAGCACTTGCTATTTCCTGCATTTTGGAATTACCAGGACTAGCAGATAAAATTTGTTTACCAACTATATAGCCATAAAAAATTGCTAGTAAGCCAGCAATTATGATGAGGTTTAATATACCAATCATTTGTAAAATCTAATTTTATTAAAAAACGCAAAATGACAAAAAAAAAGATAAAAGGCAACAACATTCTTTTTCATACATTCTTAATTCGACTTATTTTTGATATTTTGTCTAATATGGCATTTAAAAATTTTTTTTGGGAACCGTCCACAAAAAAATCTGATACTTTTAAATATTCAGAAATGACAACTTTAACGGGAGTCTTGTGCATATACATAAATTCATATATTGCGGCTTCTATCATCAATTTGATTAAAAGGTTAGTTCTATTTACGTTTATATCTTCTTTCAATTCTTTATCCATTATATTTTGAATTAATTCTTTTCTTTCAATTGTTCCATTAACAACATCTTTAATGAATTTTTTATATCTATGTTTGGGAAAAGTTATTTCAGTTTCTTTATTTAAGTGATGAGTATATAATCTTTGGATAACAACAACTCTTGGGTTATCTTTCGGTAATAATTGATCACTCATCTATTCAGTTGATGTTTTGACTGGATATAGAATTGATAACAAGGCTGCTGCAGCTTCGTAACCTTTTTTTCTTCTAGCTAAAGCCTGTTTTAAGTTTAAACAAGTAATAATTCCATTACCTATTGGTTTTTTATTTTCTATAGATAGTTTCATGATTCCATCAATTGTTGCTTTTGAAATAAAATCAAAATGTGAAGTTTCACCTTTTATTATACATCCAAGAGCAATAAACCCATCATATTTTTTAATATTTTTTGCTATAGTTACTGGTATTTCAAAAACTCCAGGAACCGAAATTAAATCAAATGGTTCTTGCAATGCTTTTTTAGCACTATTGAGCAATTCGTCAGATATTTGCTCATAATAATTTGCCACTACTATTAATATTTTTTTTTTCATTTAATAATTTCTTGTTTTGTAATTTTGATTCCGTATCCTTCTAATCCAATAACTTTCTTTTTTGACCTTGTTATTAATATCATCTTTTTAATATTTAATGCTTTAATAATTTGAGCACCTATACCAGAGTTTTTAATCAATTTATCTTGTCCATCTTTATAAAAATTTTTACTTTTATATCCTATTAAAGTTTCAGAAACCGATTTAAGATTTGAATCTCTTATAAAAATTAAAACACAATCTTTATAGTTTTTAAAATATTCAATAGTTTTATTGAATAAGTTTGGTAGTTTTTCCCCCATTAAATAACCTTTAACTATATTTGATGAAATAACTCTAAGTCTAGGATTTTTATTTTTTTTTAAATTTCCTTTAATTAATGCAAAATTTTCTGTACCGTCCAATACATTTTCAAAAATTTTAATATTATAATTTTGTTTTTTAATTTTTATAACTGAAGATTTTTTAAATTTAATTAACTTTTCGCGATTTAGCCGATAAGCTATTAAATCATCAATCTTACCCAGTTTCAGTTTGTGTTTTTTTGCAAAGTTTACTAATTGTTTGCCTTTAGCCATAGTACCATCATCATTCATAACTTCACAAATAACTGCTGAAGAACCACATTTGGACAGTTTAGAAATGTCTACAGAAGCTTCCGTGTGACCAGCTCTGATTAAAACTCCACCATTTTTGGATATAAGAGGGAAAACATGGCCAGGTGACACTATGCTCTTTGGCGAAGCATTCTTTTTAATAGCTGTTCTAATAGTGTGGGCTCTATCGTGTGCAGATATACCTGTCGTTATACCTTTTTTTGCTTCAATAGAAATTGTAAATGCTGTTTGAGTCCTAGATTTATTAACAGGTGACATTAAAGGTAAATTAAGTTTATTAACTTGTGTTTGAGTTAAAGCCAAACATATAAGTCCACGACCATGTTTTGCCATAAAGTTTATTGATTTTGCCGAAACTTTTGATGCCGGTATAATAAGATCACCTTCATTTTCTCTTCCTTCATCATCAACTAATACAAACATTTTACCACGTCTAGCATCCTGAATAATTTTATTAATTTTAGAAAATTTTACACTCTTCATTTTATATATTTCTTTATATATTTTCCCAGAATATCAAATTCAACATTTACCATGTCTTTTTCCTTAAGATATATTAAATTAGTTAATTTAAGTGTATGAGGAATAATTGAAATTTGAAATCCATCATTCAAAATTTTTGCAATAGTAAGTGAAACACCATTTATTGTAATAGAACCCTTTGTTATCATATATCTTTTGTATTTTTTTGATAATTTAAAATTAATTAAGCAAGATCTACCAAGAAAATAAATTTTCTTTACAGTGGATGTAGCATCAATATGACCCTGAACAAAATGTCCTGATATGTGCTGCCCAAATTTTAAAGGCTTTTCGAGATTAATAATATCACCTTTTTTTAATAATTTAATAATAGTTTTACTTAAAGTCTCTTTGGAGACATAAAATGTAAATAAATTTTTAATAAATTTTTCTACAGTTAAACAGGCTCCGGAGCATGAAATAGAAGAACCTACTTCTCTTTTTGAAAAATGCATTTTAGAAAATACTTCTAAAATAAAATTATTTTTCTTTTTATAAATTTTGTTAATTATACCTGTGTTTTTAATTATACCGTTAAACATTATTTCAATTTATATGATATCAATTTATCGCCTAAGAGGTTGACTTTTTCAATTGTTTTTTTTTTATTTTTCAAAAAAAATCTAAAACATTTTTTAAAGTTTGAACTACCATTTTTACTAAGATTATTATTTGACATAAATAATTTAAGATCGTCTATTAAATTTTTTTTTAGAAAACTGCTAGCTAATTTTATTCCTGATTCCAAAAAAATTCTAGAGAAACCTAATTGTTTTGCTTTTCTAAGAGATTTAATTAAATCAAGTTGTCCATTATTATCAAGAGAAATTTTAAAAATTTTAATATTTAATTTTTTTAATAATTTTATTTTTTTAATATTAGTTTTATTAAAAAAAACTATTGTATTAAAATTATTCGCTTCTTTTATAATTTTTGAATTAATTGATATCTTTAATTTGTTATCAAGTATAATTCTTGATGGACTTCTATCTTTTAAACCATCAATTCTACATGTTAACCTTGGATTATCATTAACAATAGTTTTTGAGCTTGTCATTATGCAGTCATGATTTGATCTCATTAAATGAACTCTTGCTCTAGAAAATTCGTTTGTTATCCATTTATCCTTTCTTTTGTTAATTGTATAGAAATCTTTTGAAATGGCCAATTTACACGTTACAAAAGGTAAATCTCTTTTTTTAAACTTTAGATAACTTCTATAAAAAAATTCCATCTCATTTTTTAATAAACCTTTATTTACGGTGATCCCATTACTACATAATAATTTTGAAGATTTGTTAAAAGATCTTGGGTCAGGATCTTTAATCGAGAAGAAAACTTTTTTTATTTTTTTCCGAATAATTACCATTACACATGGCGGTGTTTTTCCATAGTGTGAGCAAGGTTCCAGTGTCACATATAATTGAGAATTTTTAAGAATATTTTTAGAAAAATTGACTGCATTTAGTTCTGCATGAGGCTTACCGTTAATGCTAGTACAGCCTGCACCAATTACCTGGTTAAATTTTGTGATAATACATCCAACTGCAGGGTTTTTTTTCGTATTACCTATTGTTTTTTTTGCTTGCTCTAAAGCAAGCCGCATAAAATAAATATGATTTTGATATTTATTCTGATTTATAAACATTCAAGTTGCCAATAAATTGTTCAAAATCCTTTGCTTCTTTAAAATTTTTATAAACTGAAGCAAAACGAACATAAGCTACTTGATCTAAA
>Ga0187833_10005106_pt1 | contig 12529 bp, 13 predicted proteins | sample ETNtaG_37_FD_167968 | JGI IMG/M metagenome (GOLD analysis project Ga0187833, IMG submission 167968) | Marine microbial and viral communities from oxygen minimum zone, Eastern Pacific Ocean - ETNP2014_SV_400_PacBio MetaG (Illumina Assembly) | ecosystem: Environmental > Aquatic > Marine > Hypoxic... | reverse complement strand
CGCAGCTCGTCGGTCAGCGCTCCGTACCCGATCTTGGTGAGGCCCGTCAGCAGCTCCACGAAGTGGGTCCGGGGCGGATTGCTCGACATCTGGAACAGGGCGTCCGGGAGGTTGGTCTCGATATCGTCCTTGCGGTTCTCGAACTTGAAGATGGGATAGGAGAGCAGGATGACGAACGTACCGCCCCCTGTCACGGGGATGAGGACCATCATGATGGCGGCGTCGGAGAGGGAGGTGAGCACAGGGAACGCCACAGCGAAGGCGGCGATGCCTATCAGTGAGGCGACAAGCACCCAGTCGTCGGCGAACATGAAGAATTCCACGGCATCACAGGCCTGGCGGTACCACTTGATCCGCTCGGGGCCGAAGCGCAGGAGCAGTGGGCCCATGAACTTGAACCGGGAGCGCTGCTCGGCCTCTTTCTCCTCGACGTCAGTGGTCTGCTGCGTCTGTTCACCAACGGACGTCGAGTACCAGTCGCCGCCACCGACGGGGGCCGTTGCACCTCCCATGGGTGAAGGACCGGGGCCGAGCGGCATGGGCCCAGGTCCGTGTTGCGTGGGCCCAGGTGGCGGTGATATGGGCCCGGGTGGATGGCTTTGGGGCTGTTGCATGGCGGGGGCGGGCGCACCCCAGCCCTGGTTGGCTTGCCCGGGCGTCTGGGACCAGTCCTGTGCCTCCTGGTTCCAGGACCTGTCGTGGCCCGCCTTCACCGAGAACATGTCGTCCGTCATGCGATAGAGTCCTCAGATGTCCATGTTGATTATGCTCTGCTTGAAGGCAGGATCTGTACCGAACCGGATGATGTAGTCCATGAAGACCTTGATGTCACGTAGGTTGTTGGCCATGAGGTACTTGAGCATCTTGGTACGGGCCTGCACCTCGCCCCAGAATTGCCCCTCGTCGAGGCAGAGGTTGTATTTGGAGATGCGCTCCTCCAGCGGGGACAGCCCCGCGTGCACGCGCTCGACGGTGTCAGTGTCCGGATTGTAGCGGTAGATGGTGTGGATGAGCGGCACGCCCTCGTCGGTCATCTGATGCTTGTCGATCTCGGCGATCTCGACGACGCGACGGATCTGCTTCCGCTTGCTGCCCTCGACCCGCGACATGCGGCGCTGGACGAAGATGAGGTCCAGGACCTGCAGGTCGAGCGGTGAGATGTTCATAGGCGGGTTCTTCATGCGCTTTACGACCGAAATGGCGTCCTGTGCGTGGAATGTGCACATTGAGCCGCGGGCCTGACCGGCCAGGACCGAGTTCATGAAGGCCTGTGCCTCTGCACCGCTCCGGACCTCTCCTACTACCACGCGGTCGGGCCGCATACGTAGCGTGTCCTCGATGATGTCCTGCATGCCTATGGGCGGGTCCGCGTTGTTGACGGTGACCAGACGTGCCTTGTGCGGGTGGGGCAGATTGATTTCGGGCGTCGATTCGAGGATGAGGATGCGCTCCTCGGGAGGGATGAATGTGGAGAAGGCGTTGAGCGAGGTGGTCTTGCCGGAACCGGTGTTGCCTGCCACGATCATCGAGATCTCGCTCTCCATTGCGATCCAGCAATACACCACGGCCTCCAGGGAGATTGTGTTGAACCTGATGGTGTCGATGGGCGAGAACGGTGCGGCCCGGAACTTTCGGATCGTCACCGACGGTCCGGAGAATCCCATGGGCTTGATGCACGCATGGAGACGGGAGCCGTCCGGCAGCTGCGCGTTTACGCGGGGGTGCTGGCGGTCGATGCGCTCTCCCATAGGCTCGATCATCTTCTCGATGATCTTCCACAGGACCTCCTCGCCGGACTTCTTCTCCGGCGGGTCCGTGGTGAAGTCCATGTATTCCTCGGGGAAGAATAGGTTGGTACGCAGCATCCCGTACTCGCGGTGGTAGACATACATCGGCCGCTCCTTTCCGAGGCCGATGCACATCACCTCCTCCAGCTGGTCGTCCTCAAGCAGGATGTCGAAGGGCCCATAGCCCTTCGTGTTCATGAGAGCGATGTTGGCAAGCTCCTTGAGCAGGTTCTCGTCCACGCTGGTGCCCACCCACTGGGCGGACTTGCGCATGATCATCATCAGCGAGGAGAAGGGGTCCTGGTCCGCCTTGCCGGTGTCGATGTACTTCTTGATGGTGAGACCCAGGAGCTTGGTCTGGGCCCAGTCAGTGAGCTGGGGCAGCGAGTTGACGTAGTAGTACGGGACCGGCTGGCCATGCACCTTGACGACCTGGCCGTAGGTGAAGCTCTGGAGGACCTCTGCGATGATCTCCTGGGGGATGGTCTCAGCGCTCCATCCCGCGTAGTCGAGCACGACCTCCTGCATGAGGTCGGTGGTGATGGCCTTGGCGTCACACACCTCGATGCACTTGGGAACGAAGTTCGGCTGGTTCTGGAAGTCGTAGCACAGGTCGCACTTCTTGGCCTTGTCGCCGAACACGAACACGCCGTCCCACTGGCACCACTTCTGGCACTCCTTCTTGCACTGGTAGGGATCGCAGCGGTTCACGTCCACCTTGAGCACACCGTTGCCGACGTCCGCGATGGCGCCCAGCGGACAGGCCTGGTAGCACGGTGCGGCCTTGAGCTCACAGTGCTTGCAGAACGCCGGGAAGTTCCGCATGACGATGGCATTGTTCGGACAGGCGACAACGCACTTCCCGCACTTCGTGCACCGGTTCCTGTCGAGCTTCAGGGTGGCCATCAGTGCCTTCCTTTCGTGCAAGAGATATAAAGATACCCGCTGTGGTGTTGCGATAGGTTGCCTTCCAAGCTTCTTGCTCTCGTTCTCGTGTGCGCGCTGTGCTTAGCGAGCGTCTCTGCGGGCGAGCAGGTCATCATCGATGTGCAGAACGTCCACCATGTGCTCCTTCCCGGTGACCAGGGCGTCCACAAGGTCACGGTACGCGGTCTCATCGACGAGCCCGTGTACGGCATCGCCAACCGGAAGAACGGCACGAACGCCCAGTACCACTGGGGGACCGATTATCCGGGCGGCCTGCCCAAGCTCGAGGTGCGCAAGGACATTGAGCGGGCGTTCACCATCATGACGAAGGCCCCGCTATGCAGCACCCCCGGCGACCACACCCTCTACTTCACCTACGACGTCACATCCCCCGTGTCCGAGTCGATCGCCTTCAACATCCACACCGTGTTCTTCGTCAACACCGAGCTCGAGGCGGGCCTGACCAAGGATATCTTCGGTCCTGGAGAGCAGCTCTATCTCGACTACACCATCCGGCGCCCCGAGCACGGGGTGAGCTACAACGCGACCCTATCCGTGCTCGGACCGGGTCGGAAGGTAGTGGCCCGCTCCCACCAGCCGATCGACCTCAGCTGTGAGATGCAGGGCAGCATCCGGCACGCGGTGAGCGTGGACGTGCCCGACGAGCGCGGACGGTACACGGCGCGCCTCGAGATAGTGTCGGGCGCTCGCATCGTCGATTACCTGGAGACACCCTTCGCGGTCGTGTTCGCAGAAGACCCCCTGTTCACCCTGACCAACTACACCCGGCTCGTGAACCAGTACGATCCCGTGGTCGTCAACACGACCCTCGAGAAGTGGAACGATATACTCAGACGGGACAACACGATCTCGGTCCAGCTCACATGGAACAACACGGCCTATGTAAACCAAACCTTCTCGGTGGACCAGCTCTGTACCAACGTCCTCGACAAGATCACGTGTCCCCTAGACCTGGGTCGCCTGCCCCTCCATGACTACGAGGGCAGGATCATCTACGAGGGGTTGGTGACCTTTTCCACGGACGGCGACGAACAGGAGGAGGCACTGGAGATCGAGGTGAGGGAGTTCTCACCGGGTTTCGAGCAGTTCCGACCCGTGACAAAGGACGTCGAGGGGAACGCCAGCACAATCGTGTTCACAAGTCTCACAAACCCGGGCCTTCCCTATGAGCTCTTCCTTCGCTGCGGGGGGAACGAGACGTTGCTCGACCGACGGTGCGATGTGGGCGAGTACGGTATCGACCGGTGCAATGTGAGCACGCCCGCTACACGTGATCCACTCGCATGCAACCTCATCGGCCGAATCTACTACCGTGGGTTCGAGGCGGGTAACGAGTCCTTCCCTGTCACCCTCCATCCCGCCGGTCTCGTTTGCGAGATCTACGGGTTCGAGTGCACCTTCATGGCAGTATCGTTCGCTTTCGCCTTCGCCTCGTTCCTGTTCTTCGTTAGATGGCGCATCGGTGGTGGGAGCAGTATCACGCGGTTCAAGTTCGTGGTCGAGTCGAAGAACCTCAGGCGACACACGCCCACGGATTACGTCAAGCGGTTCGAGGAGGCCTACTGGTACCTGGGGTGGTGATCATGGCGCGCACGACGATACTCCTTGTGATGGTCCTACTCCTCCTGTCACTGACAGCTGCCCAGGTGGACAACGGGACAGCAGACGTCAACGCCACTGACCTCCCTGCCAACGTCACCGAGCCACCGACGAACACCACCGACGCCCCCGCCAACGTCACCGAGCCACCGACGAACACCACCGACGCCCCCGCCAACGCCACCGAGGCACCGGCGAACGACACGGGTAGTGCTGACATCTGGTCCCAGGACCTCACTACCGTGACCGTGGACGAGGTGCTCTACAAGGTGGTCCTCGGACCCAACGACACGGTGGTGCGCACCGCCACCATCCGGCTGGCAAACCACTTGAGCGAGGATCTGGGGCCCATGAACGTCTCGGTCATGGGCGCTGACCTGGCGCGGGAGGCCGCAGGGATTCGGGAGGAGAAAGTGGCACTGCACACCCGGGAGCTGCCCTTCGGCCCCTACTCCCGGCACGACCTGGTGTACACCGCCGCCGCGCCGCAGGAGGCCGTCTACCAAGAGGTATTCCCCTATGCCCTGGAGATCAACGGCTCGCGGTTCGACGACTTCACGTGGTTCATCTTCAAGTTCGATGTGGAAACCCCCGGTATCCACGTGGTCCCCGGCCTGAACTGCTCAAGGAGACTGTGCGTGCTCCGCGAGAAGCTCCCCATCGGCCGCTCGCTCATCACCTGGGCGTCCGAGCGCCCGAAGCTGTCCATGAGCCGGTCGATGCCCGACAAGATCGTCCAGGGCGAGGGCTTCCAGGTCAACTTCACCCTCGTGAACCTGGGGGGACAGCTCGTGAAGGTCCGGCTCGATGAGCCGACGAACCCGCGTCTGGAGTACCTGGGCGGCGCGCTGGCGCCGGTGTACGTCCCCGGCGTGGGTAATATCCTCTCAGTCAACCTCACTCTCGGCGCAGGCGAGCGCAAGGTGGTGGCGTACCGGACACGCGCTCCGGCAACCCCCGGGCTCAAGTACATCATGCACAACGAGGCGGTCATGAACGTGGATGTGGACGGCAGCTTGTACCGCGGGGGCCAGCACCGGCTCGAGGTGCTCCACCCGCCGCATGCCCGGCGGAACGTCACACTCAGCCTCCTGTCCGATGGCTCGGGCCATGCCGTGCTCCGATTGCACGAGGTCGAGGACATGAAGGCCTACGGCGAGGCCGACGTGCTATCCGCTAATCCCGACGGCGTGCTGTCACTGGTGGAATGGCAGATGGAGAACGCCACGGATTCCGCCCTCCTCGCCCCGCTCAACGGCACGGTCCACGGCAATGATATCAAGGTAACGCCCATCGAGGGCATGCTGGTCAAGGAGCAGATCGTCACTTTCACCGTTCCAAGCATCTTGAACAGGACGAAGAACGCCGGCGAATGGCGCATCCGCCTCCCCCAGGGGGATGACTGGCTGGCGATGTCGCTCCCCGACGGAATGAGCTTCAAGGAGGGTATGAGCTTCGAGGGCACCCTCACCAGCGCGCCTCGACGAGCGTACGACATCAAGTGCGGCGACACCCTCTGCCTCGAGGTGGAGCGGGCACGGTGCTGCAGCGACTGCGGGTGCATCAATGGCTTCTACTGCGAGAGCAACGTCTGCATACCACAGGCGTGTGAAGAACTGGGGACGTTCCAGGGGATCATGAACGACAACGTCCGTCAGGAGGACGGCACTTGCGCGGTGGATGTGAACCGGCTCCGCCAGCGGACACTGTTCCTGCTCATCCTGTTCTCGGTGACCGGCAGCCTGATGTACGTTACCATCAGGTTCAAATTGATAGAGCATGCCCGCAAGTTCATCTGGAAGCGCATCATGCGGCAGTGGGTGGGATTCTAACTGCGATGCCTAGCTAGGCAGCTCACGCATGTGCCTGACGCGCACGACCAGTCCGAGGCGGTCGAACTCATGCATGAGTCGTCCAAGGTGTTCTGCCGGAACAAGGATGCATCTGGGCCCAAGCTTCGAGCCAGTGAGCCGTTCGACAAGACCGCTGTAGATGCGCCCCTCCTGTTTGAATCCGAACAGCCGTTTGTTCAGCAATACGCGGGACGAGGCCGGTTTAACCGGGTCCCATGTGACGATCGCCTCCAATCGTCCAGAGCGCATCTCCGTGTACGGTCCGTAGAGCACGGTCCCGTGAACCGCCATGGCCGACTTGAGGTCCTGCCATTCGTCGAGCTTCCCGGTCACAACGTGGAGCTCGTTCTCCACTCCCATGAGCCTCCAATGCTTCGTGAACCGGGCGGACCTATAGAATTCGTCCCTGAGTCTCTCCACCTCATCGCTGAGGTCTTCGTCCGTGTCGACGAAGAGATCAACGTCGCTCCCATTCTCGGAGGAGCCCCGGGCAACGCTCCCATAGAGGATGATCCTCCTCACACGCTCGACGTAGCGCAGGTTCATGATGAAGAAGGACGTGAAGTCCATAGCGTATGCAATGAGCTTAGATTCCATCGATCCCGAACCTCCTGAACACCTTCCTCAGTTCCTGGAATGCGACCAGCACCTCTTCAACGACCTGCTCCTCGCGGGGCGTGGAGTAACAGAGGAGGTTGCGACGCGACTCGATCCTGATGAGAAGAGGGAGTATCTTGTCCCTTCCTTCGAAGCTCCAGGGGACCCGCTGAGCTATCCTCCGCTCAGAAGTGAACCACTCGTGCTTGAGGACAGCACCCGGATCTATGACATGCAGCTCGTGGAGGTAGAGCTCCAGCATGTCCACTGCCGACACGGATGTGTGAAAGCCGATGGTACGCTGACGCTCCACAAGCCCACGGGTGATGCTCTCCTCGATGACATCGACGCTCTCGCGTATCCTTGCACGGTGGGATGCGGGTTGCATGGTTACACCAGAAACCAATATAAGGTTACATTTGTAACTATAAATATATTTCTATACTCCCTTTAGGGGTACATTTGTAACTAATTTAGGTTACACTCGTATCTAAACAGATACATGTCATCACCAGGTCCGGTACACCAGCATCTCGCCCGGGAATGGATGCACATAAAAGGCTAGCTGGTGTCACAATGGCATTCGGTGGAGGGAGTGCTGTGAACCTAATCGGGCTCGGGACCTTCGGTACCACGTGGATCGAGCGGTACACCGAGCGCCATCGCGCACCCATTGCCCTGGCCTCGGCGAGCATCAGTGATCTCAAGGAGTTCGACCGCAACAAATGCCTCAAGATCGAGATCTCCGACGATACCAGCAAGCGCGACTTCAAGATGGGGCTGGTCCGGGACTGGGTGGACCACTCCCTGGACATGACCGATGGCATGAGCGTGGCACTGCTCAATCCCACGACTGAGTACGGGGCACTGGCCGCCCACGCCTTCGAGCGCATCCGCCAGTACCAGCCCGACGCCTTCCTCTGTGCCGTGATCCTCCTCCCCTACATGAAGGAGTACCCCATGCCCGCCAAGCGCAACCTCGTCGCCACGATGGTTGACATGAAAGAGACCGCTGACATGGTCATCGTGCTCGAAGAGGAGCGACTGACGAGCAAAGTAAAGGCGGTCGACCAGCACACGGCGTTCGAGCGCATGGACACCTTCGTCCAGTACATGCTCGACATCCTCAGGGGTCTCAACGGCACGTACGGCATGCGCCAGTACCTGGCCTCGGACGGCCTCACCGGCGAACTGTGCGTCCCGTCGTTCGCAGAAAGCCTCCAGGGCCTCGACATGAACACGGCCATCCTCCAGAACGTGTGCGCTTCCGACTTCTCCATCACCGATAACTCGTTCTCTTACGTGTGCATGCCCAAGGAGCCACCCGGTATCATCCCGAGCGTGCGCACCTTCGTCGCGCCTACTCCGGACTACGAGCTGTTCGCCCTAACGTTCCGGCCGCGATATCAGAAGATATATAATTATTTCATGGAGGTCCGTGCAGGGGCTGAACAGGAGGGTCGCAAGGCCGTCAGCCTCGAGGCCGATCTAATGGGCGAGCTCGAGGACGTCCGCTTCGGCGAGCGGGCCGCGCCCACGAAGAAGACGCTGGAGGAGGACCTGTTCGGCTGATAACGGGAAGTGTGCATCATGGACGTCTCAGGAAGTCAGATATTCGCAATGGGGCTGGGTCAGGGGGGCACCCGCGTGCTCGACGCCGTGGCCGAGTTCCAACGCTCGACCGTCAGCCAGATGCTGACCTTCGCCCGCTCCATGGGCATATCCACCCTGCGGGTGGACGATTACTTCTCTTCGGTGGCCCTGAACACCAATATCCGCGACCTCAACATCCTCCACATCCCCGAGGAGTCGCGGATCCTCATCGGCGGCGGCAAGGGGTGCGGCGGCAATCCCGAGTACTGCAAGGGCATTGCCAACGCCAACCGCGACCTCATCCGCAACACCATCACCGTCAACACCCTCGGCCGCGGCATCATGCCCCACTTCTGCTTCATCGTCACCTCGCTCGGCGGTGGCTCCGGATGCGGGTGCTCGCCGGTAGCGGCGGACATAATCGACGAGGTGTTCATCCAGCGCCACGTAGTCAATCCCAACGACTTCGTCAAAATCGGCATCGGGCTGCTGCCCTTCGGGTACGAGAGCGGCCGGTACGAGGAGAACGCCCTCTGGGGGATGAAGAACCTCCTGCCCCGTCTGGACGGGCTCATCATCGCCGATAACGAGTGGTTCTACGAGCGCATCCCGACCCAGGTGCGAGGTCGGGTGGGTATCAACGAGATCTTCGACCAGATCAACCGGGAGATCCTCAAGCAGATCAAGCTGCTGACCATCTCGGGCCTGCCCATCTCACAGGAGCAGGACCTGGTCATGGACTCCACGGACCTGAAGAACACCATCCTCGAGGCCAAGACCAGCGACTACGGAGTGCTGTGCTGCCTGGGCCGGGCAGAATCGCCCGTGGACGCCGAGGGCAACTCGCGCTCCAGCCTGACCAACCTGGTCCAGATGGCGGTGCTCCAGGGGACGACGACCCAGGCGGTGTACACGAGCGCACGCTCGGCGGCCCTCATCGTCGCCGGCCCCTCCTCGCCCAAGGTGTCCGAGCTCCACGAGGCCATCAGCTGGCTAGGGAGCCAGCTCAACGATGGCGCCGGCGGCACCGTGCGCTGGGGGAACGCCGTGATCTCCAGCTATGACCGGTTCGAGGTGGTCATCCTGCTGGCCGGCGTGGAGATGCCGCGCATCAAGGACCTGATCACGCGGGTGAAGGCGATGACCGGGTCGAACGAGCCACGGGAGGAGCAGCCCTCGTACGAGCCCCCGCCCGACGAGCCGACAAGCCAGGGCGAGTGGGCGGACCAGTTCCAGCAATGGAGCCAGAACCAGTAGGACTAGCTCTCTCTCAGGTACACCTCGCGCACCTGATAGCGCGCTCCGTGTTTCCTCAGGAGGGATCCCAGTTCCACTGCGTCAACGGGATCGACCAGGAGCGCCTTCCCCGCAAGAAGCGTCCTTTCCTGTAGACCCGTGGGTACGCTACCCTTCAGTCGCCGTATGACGCGCATCTTTTCCTTCTGCTCGAGCCCCGCGAGCGAGTAGTTGACCAACACCCTGCGCTCCAGGTTCTCGGGAAGCTGATCAAAGGGGCCGTAGAGAACGATCCCATTGCCCTTGATATCTTCTACGAGTGCGGCCCATCTCGGATCGTCCAGGCGTCCGACGAGGGGACGGATGGGCAGGTCTATCCCCCGCAGGTGCCAGGTCGTCTCCGCCGACGACTCGAACCTGTCCAGGACGGAGCGACTCTGCTCCTCCACGAATGCGATGTCATCGTCGCTCAGAACATCGATGAAGAGGTCGATGTCGCTCTCCTCGTCGAAGTCCCCCCGGGCGACGCTACCGAACAGCACGATGCGACCGATACGTTCCACCATACCGGGCTCCTCCATGAGGAACGAGACGAAGTCGAGAATGTCAGCTAACACTTCGCGCCGCTCTATTCCGATCCCTCCTGGATGGACTCGATGAGCCTCTTCAGTTCGAAGAGGTTCCTAACAGCCTCCTGCACGACGCTCTCGTCCTTGGCCTTGCCATAGCAGAGCTTGTCACGGAAGTCCTCCTGGGCGACCAAGAACATGAGGAGCTCGTCCCCGTGCGGTAATCCGAGGCCGTACTGCTCCCGCGCCATCTTCATGGACTTAAAGGCCCTGTGGTTGATGTTCGTGCCGGGACCGATGAGGTTGCGCTTGTGGAGCAGGGCCGCAAAGAGGTTCACGGCGGCCTCCGAGGCCGCGAATCCGACGATCCGCTGACGTCTGGCGAGGAGGTGGAAGCGTACCTTCTCCTCGATGTCACGTATGAGCTCATCGGCAGCATGCTCATGTTCCTCGATAGAGGTCATCAATAGAGATATGATCGTCCTGGCTTATATACGTTATGAATAACGGTCTATACCGTTACCTGTAACGAGGTATGACGTTATGAATAACGGTGAAATGTGTTATGAATAACAGGGGATACCGGGTGGGCGGAGCAGAACTAGCTACTCCCGTCGACCGCCGTGATCCCTTCCACCCGTCCGAGGTCCCGGTCGAAGGTCGCCACGTGCTCGATGCCATCGATGCGCGCCACGGCCACAGTAGCGCAGTCGCAGAGGCTCAGCCGCCCCTTCTCCTGTGCGCAGAAGATGCGCCATGCGAGCGGGAGGGCAATGTCGTCGACGTTCCGCACCTCGGTCGCTGCCATGAGGGTGGACCCGATGGTGCGGGCCTGCTCGATCCCGAGTCGGAGCATGGTAATGGTCACGACCTCAGCGAGGATGTGGTCGGTGATGACAAGTGGCCCATACTGCCCTGACTTGACGACCTCCATGACCTGACAAGCACGCTCATGATTGTTGTCCTTCGGATTCGTACGTGCGAGAACGACCGATGAGTCTATGATGATCACGGGCTCACTCCCCACCATAAAGGATCCGGTCGATGTCCTCGCTAAGGCTCTCGCTCCTCGTGCCCCAGTCGAAGACGGGGAGATGGGCGAGCAGTTCGGTCCGAGGTCCTTGAGGTAATTCGTGCTTGGACCACTCCTGGAGAGCGATCGAGAGCGCCTCCCCGAGATTGAGCCCGCGCTCCGCGGCCCTGGCCTTGAAGAGCCGGTAGGCACGCTCATCCACCTTGCGGATAGTGACGTCCATGTTATCTCTACAGTTTACATTGTTTCACAAGTTTAACAAGTTTGCGGAAACTCATCAGGCACAGGAGGTCGATATGACACGGAGGGGATCACTCCCACCCCTGCTGCTTGTACTTGCCTCCCTGTTCACGACGACTCGTTAACAATATTAACCAAAAAGGAAAATAATATGAGAACTGTTAACACTATTAACGTTCCACGAGGGCTCGCATCATCTCGAACCGCACGTCCCAGATGTCCATGATGCCGCGGAGGGTGTCCTCTGCCTCGGTGGGGACCATGAGCACGCCACTACCGATGAGCTCAGCGCCCGTCTCTGCCAGCATACCGGTCGCACCGCCTCTGCCCCGGAGAAGGTAGTGGAACCGCACTCGTTTCGATCGGGAGAAGCCCTTTAGCGAATACCTGAAGATCGTGACCGGAGCATAACCGAGCAGTTCTGCGGTCCGTTTTCCCTTCAAGAGGCTCACGCCTTCCGCGATGATGGTGCGAGCAAGTGGTTCCTCACCGAGTATGAAGCTCCTCTCTGTCAGCGCGGTCACGTGGAAATCCATCCCGGTCCCGAGCCCGTCGAGCTCATCGGCGAGGGATCCTACGAGGTCGAGGACATCGCCCTCCCTCGCGTCCTCCACGATGATACCGACATCTATGTCACCAGGGTTGGTCGCGGAACGTGCGAATGAGCCGAAGAGCACCACGTCGACCACACCTGGCCTCTTCATCCAGGCGAGTATCCGCTCCTTAGCCAAGGACCAGTCGTCGTGCAGCCCTGACGTTCTCCCTCACCTGCCTGGACACTGGTTCCGAGATTGTCTTGTTGTACGAATCCCTGTAGAACCTGAACAGCTTATGCGCGATACGGTAGAGCTCCGGGTTGCCGGCACGCAGGAGGCGGAACCTGTCCGTGTGGTTCGCGCCGATCCTTCCGGTCCTCCTGAGGAGCTCGATGTCACCAACCCCCCTCCAAGGAAGCCCCCCCATTTATTGGGGGGAGGAATTGGAGATCAGAAAGGTTCAATGCCTTCGCCGGTAAGCCTCCATGAACTGAGTACCGGCACGCCGCCCCCCAAAGCGATAAAAGACCAGAAAAGC
>Ga0187833_10005104_pt1 | contig 12534 bp, 17 predicted proteins | sample ETNtaG_37_FD_167968 | JGI IMG/M metagenome (GOLD analysis project Ga0187833, IMG submission 167968) | Marine microbial and viral communities from oxygen minimum zone, Eastern Pacific Ocean - ETNP2014_SV_400_PacBio MetaG (Illumina Assembly) | ecosystem: Environmental > Aquatic > Marine > Hypoxic... | reverse complement strand
GAACATCTGCAAGCCCGAGGACGGTGGGAGCCAGGGTGGCTTCTGCGGTGACAATGAGTGCAACGGTGAGGAGAATTCCGACAACTGCTGCAAGGACTGCGGATGCACCGGCGGCGAGTACTGTGAGTATGATTCGAACATCTGCAAGCCCGAGATCCAGGATGGCTTCTGCGGTGACAATGAGTGCAATGGTGAGGAGAATTCCGGCAACTGCTGCAAGGACTGCGGATGCACCGGCGGTGAGTACTGTGAGTATGAGTCGAACATCTGCAAGCCCGAGGACGATGGTACTGACGGCGGTAGTACTGACGGCGGCCCGAGCGGCTACAAGTGCTGCCAGTCCCCAGATGATATGGACGCATGCCGCGTCGACCTCGACCAGCCGTGCCCGGACAAGTACCAAGACCTTCCGGACGAGTGGGTGGACCCCAACGCACCCGCCAACTGCATCAGCCCCGGACCCGGTATGACCGATCCGCCCTGGTGCGATATGACCTCGGGTGGAGATCCGACGGGTGGCGACGACCACCCCGATTGCTACGATGCCATCACGGATGCCACGTGCGGGGAGCTGGCCGAATGCCAATGGTGCGAGGGCGACTCTGCCCCTCACAGTTGTTTCCCCGACGACTACACGTGCGGCTCCGGTGGCAAGGTCTAGGGTAGTTGAGAGAATATCGGGGGCGTCTTCGGACGCCCCCACTTCTTTCCATTATGCAGCTCATAGGCTGTCAGTGTCATTACTACTGGACACGGATATGAGTTAGGCTCGAGTGAGAGCCTTCACCGTATGCCCGGTTTGAACCCGGGCTGCCAGTCACCCTTCTTGTATTCCGCCAACACCCGGCGGTACACGTCGATGGTCTGGTCGGCGATGACCTCCCAGTTGTAGACCTTCTCCACCTTGTGACGCCCTTGCTTGCCAAGCTTCTTGGAGAGTGCTGGATCTTTGAGCACGTGAGAGATGCCCCAGGCCAGAGACTCCGAGTTGTTAACCCAGACCTTCACACCCGTCTCGTCATGATCGACTATCTCTCCGAGCCCGCCAGTGTCGGTGACCACGGTAGGGGTCCGGGCCGCCATCCCCTCCAGGGCCACGATGCCGAATGGTTCGTACAGTGACGGGAACACCGCCACGTCAGCTACGTTGTACAGGCCCAGAAGGACCTCCTCGTCCAGATACCCGGGGATGAGGGTCTTATCGCCCACACCGATGTCCCAGGCGAGCTGTTTGACCTTGCTCTTCATGTAACCGCTGCCCACCAGCACGAATTTCGCATCCGGGCAGGATTCAAGGACACGGGGGATTGACCCGACGAGCACGCCAAGGCCCTTCTCGTGCACCATGCGTCCTACATAGAGCACGATACGCTCATGGGGCATGGCGAACTGGGACTTGATCGCGTTGGCGTCGAACTCAAGATCGAACTTCTTGTAGTCCACGCCGTTGGGGATTATGTCAAGCTTATCACGTGGCTGACCGAAGACGTTTGACACCTCGGTCTCCATGTACTTCGAGCATACGATGACGCGCCAGGAGTTATAGGAGAGCCAGCCTTCGATATCATGGATCATCTGCTGGAAGGGATCGTGGATGCCCTGCCGCCGGCCATGTTCGGTGGCGTGGATAGTCGAGACGAGCGGGATGCGGAAGGCGTTCTTCAGCGCGATGGCCGCCGGTCCGGAGAGCCAGTCATGTGCGTGGATGATGTCCACTTCACCGTCGAGGTTCTGGATGACGTCAGCGGCCTTCATGCGCTTGTATAGGTTCATCTGTAGCGCCCATCCGAGGAAGTCCTCGGACGGGATGGTGTAAGCATCGAACCTGTGGACATGGACGTTCTCGTAGTGCTCGTAGTCCTTGGTCCCGGGGAATCCGCAGGTCACCACGTGGACCTCGATATCCTTCTTCACCAGCGCGCGCGAAAGGTCGTGCACGTGGGCAGCGAGCCCGCCAACGCTCCGGGGAGGGTACTCCCAGCAGAGATGGAGCACGGTAAGAGGCCGGTCCCGCTTCTTCGCCGTCTTCCGCTGCTTGGGCGCGGCCTTCTTCGCGGGGCTCATGGCATGGCCTCCCGGTACTGCTTCAGTAGGGCATTGATCCAACCGCGCTTCCCCGGTTCGACGACGTGCACTTTCCGCTCGGGTATCTGGTACTCCTCGACCACGTCCTCGCGCATCTGCTCGGTGTCGACGATGACCGCCTCGGCCTCGAAGGTCCCCTGCCACTCGATCTTACGGATCGCGTCGAGGTAGGGGGTGAACACCTTCCCGCTGCGGTGAGTCTCTGTGGAATGAAGCGTGAGCACCATCGGAATCTCGAACTCGTGGCGTAGAGCCACGGCAGCGGGGATGGCCGCCCAGTCATGTGCGTGGATCACGTCCGCCTTGCCTTTGGCGGCGTGGATCACGTCGGCTGCGAGCCGTTCGAGCTCGACGCCCGCGGTGAGCGCCCATGTGAGCGTACTTGTACATGGTGAGATGGGATTGGCTGCGCGATGGACTGTGATACCCCGGTCCTTACCCGTTCCCTTGGTGATACCCTCTGCCCAGTGATCGAAGGTCACCACGTCAACGGCCACCTTCTTCCTGGCCAGGCCCCGGGCCAGCGATTCGCAATGTGGGGCGATGGAACCGACGACTCGGGGAGGGTACTCCCAGGTGAGCACGAGCGCACGTTCGATGTTCGTCTGCATGGTCTCTCCGCCCTCAGGTAAAGAATGAACACACCGTGATGATGCCCGGACCCGTCACGTAATACCGGGCCACGTCATCAGAGGTGATTGTATGGACATAGCTGAATTCGATAAGGCGTTCGAGGTGTCCCTTGATCTCCCCCTCGTCGATGTTCATCATGCCGACGAGCTCCTGCACCGTCTTGGCATTGTGCCTGCTGACCACTCCGTAGTTATGCATCCGCTTGAGGAGCTCGTACTCGTCGATGGATCCCACCTCTGTCAGTCATCCCTTGTACAAGAATTATAAACCTAATCATGCCGCTCACCAAGGATTCTTCGGATGATTCAATGATCTTAGCACGAAAAATCCATCCATGGAGGTCCGCGCCCTGTCACCCGGGATATTGGCCGTCTCTAGAAAATATATACGAAACCTATTTATACTCCGTAACAGGCAAGCCCGCTCGGTAATAATCATGGATATCGAGTTCGACTACATCGAGAGGGAGCATGACCGCGGGTACACCATGGTCGGTCTGTACGACTACAACACCGTGTACGACAAGCGGCCCGAGGACACCTTCGAGGCCGACGTTGCGGGGCTCTTCTCGGACCACCCCGAGTGGAACGCATCACTGGAGCACTATGGCGACCACGGCGGCGTCTACAACCTCCGTACCTTCACCGAGGGTGCTCGCGTTCAGTTCAGCGGAGACAAGGACGCTCTGGAGGAGTGCATCGTGGCCATCAAGGACATGGGTTACGGTACTCCGGACAAGACGCACTTCGGCTCCATCCTCCACCCCATCGAGTCCACAAAGGCGTTCTTCGCCACAAGGGGCGTCATCAAGGAGCACAAGGTCAAGGCAGAGCTCATAGAGATCGAGGATACCCACAACGGGTACTACAACCACTACGAGCGCGTTATGACATGGGACGGGGAGTAGGCAAGACACCCCTCCCGGCGCATCCTACGGTCCTAGCGTGAGCAGTGTCCTCTGATCACTTCGTACGCTTGATGTAGAAGGTCATGATCGAACCTGCACGCTCGATTTTCATCAGCTCGTGCCCGGTATGCTTCGCCCAGGCCTTGATGTCCTCCTCGGCGGCGGGATCGTCGGCCTCCACCATCAGCACCTCGCCCACCTTGACGGTCTCTATGGCCTCCTTGGTCTGGGCGATTGGTATGGGGCAGTAGAGGCCCACACAATCCAGCTCCTTGGCAGGAGTTATTTCATCGTGGGTCATGGAAACGCACCTTCGATCGTAGCCTATACCGGCTCGAACTGGTCCTTATCCACACCGCACACGGGGCAAACCCAGTCGTTGGGAAGGTCCTCGAAGACCGTTCCCGGTTCCACGTCGTTCTCCAGATCGCCCTGCTCGGGGTCGTAGACATAGTTGCACACTGTACATTGGAACTTCTGCATTGCCCTTTCATCTCCTTTGAGTTCTTTATTTCTTTCGTGGGGTGATCAGCGTCCTGATCGCCGCAAGACGTTCTCCCCTTGGCTTTCGCCGTGCCACGGGATTCGCATCGCCATACAATTCCGTGTGGTACACAGGCCGCTGAACCTTGTAGATGATCCCTATGGGAAGTCGGTCTCGTCGGACCGCGAGCACCCGGGCATCATCGATCGTATCAGGGATATGGTCGAGCTCATCGACGAGGCCGTTGTGCTCCTTGAAGGTGTCATGGAAAGTGATGCTCGACTGGAGCACATCGATGACCGCGAAGCCCTCGTGCTCCACTGCCGCCACCATGAGGTCGACCAGATGGTCCTGTCGCCCAGGGAATCCCCGGGCCACGAAGGTGGCACCGGCCTCCAACATGAGGGTCAGTGGATTGAAGGGCTCCTCGATGCTCCCGCGTGGGGTTGAGGGCCCTTTGAAGCCCTTGCATGCCAAGGGACTGAACTGCCCGGTGGTCAATGCGTACACACCATTGTCATGCAGGATGACGGTGATGTCCGCGTTCCTCTTCGCGGCGAACATCAGGTGGGCCAGCCCCTCTCCGAGGGAGTCGCCGTCCCCGACGAACGTGATGACCTTCAGGTCGGGATTCGCCAGCTTCATGCCCTGCGCGGTGGCGATGGAGCGACCATGGAGGGAATAGAGGCCCGAGAGCGCCAAGTAGTCGAACATCTTGGCGTGGCAGCCGATGCCTGCGGACATGAGGAGTCGGTCACGTCCAACCCCGCGCTCTTCGAGCTTCTTGACGGCCTTCTTGGTAGCGTTGAGGATGCCGAAATTGGCACATCCGGGGCACCATGTGTTCTCCGCCCCAGTACCGAGATCATCCATCACAAGCACCCCCTCAGCTCATCAGCGAGCTCGTGTGGATCGAAGGGCCTTCCATCGAAGAGGGTGACGACGGCCCGCGGGACCAGCCCACCGCGCTCACTGACGAGGCGCGCGAACTGGCCTGTTGCGCTCTGCTCCACGACCACGATACGTTCATCGGCGAACCGTTTGAGCTCCCACCATGGGAACGGTTCGAGGTACAGGGGCTGTACCACAATCGCCTCGAGCCCGCCCGCTCTGAGCGCTTCAAGGACGCTCATGGTGGTGGACCCATAGGTGAGGATGATAGGTCCCTTGTCACCGTACACGTTGACAGTCCGCATGCGCTGCATATGAGCGACCAGGGCCTTGTTCTTGCGTACGCGTTTCTCCTGCATCGACATGATAGCATTGGGGGCCTCAGTGGTGACGCCCCGTTCATCATGCTCGTAGCTCGACCACTTGACGAGCTCTGTCGTCGGGGGGAATAGCAATGGCGAGATGCCGTCCTCAGTGAGCCGGTAACGCGCGTACTCCCCCTCGGCGTGCATAATGCCTGTGGCCTCGGGGGCTGCGTCGAGGGCAAGCTCAGTGGTCATACGTGACTCTGATAGGTGTTTTTCGGTGAGCAGCACTGCAGGCGTCTGGAACCGCCACGAGAGGTCGAGGAGCTCGGCTGTAACCGAGAACGCTTCGCCCACGGTCGCCGGGGAAGCGACAATGCGGGGGAACTCACCATGCCCATAGTGGAGGGCGAAGAGGAGGTCGCCCTGTAATGTATAGGTGGGGACGCCCGTTGCGGGCCCCGGTCGTTGTGAGAGTACCGTCAGCATGGGGACCTCTGCCATCCCTGCCAAAGAGAGCCCCTCCTCCATGAGGGCGAAACCTCCCCCGCTGGTCCCTACCATCGTCCGGGCCCCTACAGAGGCAGCACCAACGGCCAGGTTGATGACGGCAAGCTCGCTCTCGGCGTGCATCGTCGTGATCCCCAGTTCCTCCTCATGAGCCGCTAGGTAGTGGAGGATGGAGGATGCAGGGGTCATTGGATAGGCCACATAAAGGTCCAGCCCGCCAGCGACCGCGCCCAGGGCTATGGCCTCGTTCCCGGTCAGAAAGGCCCGCGCCTCGTCACCTTCTGGAAGTGTGAACCTGCCATGAAGCTCTTGAGGGACCGCGTCGTGCACGGCCCGAGCATAGGCTATGTTGTTCTCAATATCCCGGGGATACTCGGCCCTGACCAATGCCTCCAGCCCGTCGCCGGTAATCCCGATTGCCGCTGCCAGCACGGCGATGGTACCCACACCGATACGCAAGGATGGGTTGGGGAAGGTCTTGGCCAGGGATGTGAGCGGGAGTCCGATCCCCTCCGCGTCCTTGACAACATCGGCGTTATAGACCATCACACCGTCCTTTGCCAGATGTCCTCTATGGTTGTCGTAACTTCGTTGGTCGAGCGCTACTACGAGATCGGCGGCCATGTAATGGCTGGAGATAGGGCTGGAGGTCGTGCTGATGACAGAGAAGTTATGGCCTCCTCTGATGAGGCTCATGTAATCGTCCATCAAGAACACATGGAGCCCTCGTCCTGTGAACAGGCGACCTGCCGTGAGCCCTGCCTTCTTCGTGCCCTCACCGGCCTTACCGCCGACGAGGAACGTGAACACGTCCTTGGTCATTCATCCGCCTCCGGTCCCTCTCCGATCGATCCCGCCGCGGGAGCGGTCCGCGACTGTATCCTGAATGGATCGGGAAGGGGAATGCCGAGGAATGCCAGGGAGTAAGCAACCAATATGATGAGATAGCCTGAGAGCATAAAGTCCCGCCGGCCGGTCATCACGAGGGAGAAACCAAGGATGATGAAGGCCAAGGTTTCCCACCGACAGAGGGGACAGCTCGGGGAAGTGCAGCTCGGAGCATCGTCCGATAGCACTACCGTTGGGCCACTTGCTGCTTCATCCCCCTTGTTCACATCAGAACTCGACATGGTAGGACCCTCCACAGAAGAACCTTACTCCACGATCGAGGTTATGCGCCCAAGGATGAACCGCTTATGCTCGGCGGACAGCTCCCGATCAAGTCGGGGATAGAGCACCTTCTCCTCGAACTGGCTATGTCGGACCAGCAGGTCGCTCAATCCCGTGATGTCGATGTGTCGCTCGTCATCTATGTCCTTACCGAGCGCATCCAGCATCCCCAGGATCTCACTGTGCTCGCGGAGGATGTCATTGATCATCCCACCGGTCTCATCCTCCTGCTTGAGGAAGGTGAAGATGGCACGTTCCTCTGTGAAGAAGTGCTTCTCCAGTGTCCAACGGAACCGCTCGAAAGCCTGTCTGATCACCGAGGGCTCCTTGCCGAAGCTCACGCGCAGCCCCTCAAGGAATCCTATGATCCGTGCATGGTCCTTTGTCATGTGATCCCAAATCTCAACATCGTTAGCCATAGTCAGTTCCTCCATCATATTCATTCACTAGGGACGGGGGGGATTGTAAAGATCCGCTGAGCGAGCTCCTGATCAAGCATGAACAGACCTGCGCCGTCCCCTGCGAGCTTTACCTTCTCGAGCGCCCCACTAGCGGATTCCTCCTCCTCTACCTGCTCCGCGACGAACCACTGGAGGAAGTTCACTGTTGCATGATCCTTTTCCTCCTGTGCAAGGTCGACGAGGCCGTTGATGAGCCCCGTGACCTTCTGCTCGTGGGCATAGGTAGCCTCGAACACGGCCCGAGGTGACTCCCAGTCGAGGGGTGGGCCCTCGATAGGTAGAAGGGTCGCTCCCCCACCACGCCCGAGCACATGCTGATGTATCTTCATAGCATGCACGATCTCCTCCTGTACCTGACAGGTCATCCAGCTGGCGAATCCTGGCAGGTTCTTGGCGGAGAAGTAGGCCGCCATGGAGAGGTAAAGGTACGAGGAGTAGAGCTCCGCGTTGACCTGCTTGTTCAAGGCCTCTTGCATCCTTTCCGATAACATTTTGATCACTCCAATAGTTACTGTTCTATCGTCAGTCACGTCTCATTTCGTTTCATTTTCGAACTTGTGGGTTGATAAGTACTTGAACGCCGAGAGGAGTGCGATACATCCCTGACCAGCCGCAGCGATTATCTGTTTCTCCGGTATGTCCGTGACATCACCCGCTGCGAACAGTCCGGGGACGTTCGTCTCGCACCGCTCGTTGACGATGACCTCGCCCCACTCGTTCTTCTCGGCCTCGCAAGCTGGAGCGTTAACGGGCACGGAGCCGATCTCGATGAACACGCCCCCGACCACCAGTAGGCGCTCCTCACCGTCCACGAGCACTCTGAGATTGGTCACGAAGTCATCACCGATGATCTCGTTCGTCTCTGCTAGATTGAGAACCTCGACCTTCTCGGAGGCCAGTAGCTTCTCCTTCATTATCTCGTCACCTGCTAGATCGTCGTTCCTGTTGACCAGGTAGACCTTGTTCGCGATAGTGTCCAGCTGGAGCGCAGCATCCATGGCGGAGTTCCCCCCGCCGATGACCGCCACGTCCATACCACTGAACAGGGGCGCGTCGCATGTGGCGCACCAGGTCACACCCCGGTTGCGGTATTCCTGCTCGCCCGGTACGTTCAGGTTCCGAGGACGTCTTCCTGTGGCGAGGATCACGCTCCGAGCGGAGATATCACCCGATGGCGTATTGACCAGAAGATGGTCGCCCTCCTTATTGATGCACGACGCCTCCACGTCGATCCGGACCTCGATGTCGAAGCCCTTGAGATGTTCCTCGAACTTCTGGGCCAGCTCGATTCCGGTGATGAACTGGAAGCCTGTGTAGTTTTCGACATCTCCCGAGAGGGCCGCCTGCCCGCCGATGTTCTTGGTGAGGACCAGCGTCCTCATCTTCTTCCGCGCGGCGTACACAGCCGCGGTTATTCCGGCGGGGCCCGCGCCCACGATGATGACATCATACACTCTCAAGTTCCCTCTCTAGCGCTTCCTTGTTGAACCCCACGATGATCTTGTCGTTGATCTCGATCTGGGGTACACCCATCTGGCCGGACTTCTCGATCATCGTCTTGCCCGCATCGCGATCGGTCGATACGTCAATGTCCTTGAACTCGACCCCTTTCTCGTTCAGGAACGCCTTGACCATCTTGCAATAGGGGCAGGTTGGCGTTGAGTATACGGTTATGTCTGCCATGTCGATTCCTCCTTTTCATTATCTTACATCAGTCTCTTATTTGTTTCCCGAGGGCCCGGCCGGTCTCCCGCACCGCGTCGAGCTCATCCTCGTCCGGGATGTACGTGATACGAACCCCGTCCTCGGGCCGCTCCCATTTGAGCCCGTCCATGACGGTCTCGATCTCCTTGACGGCCTGTCCGCCCCAGCCATAGGAGCCGAAGGCGAACCCGAACCGTTTCTCAGGGCGGAGGCCCTTTACATAGGTGAGGAACGCCCCCACCGTCGGGAGTATACCATTGTTCAACGTGGGTGAGCCGATGCAGACCAGTCGGGCCGTGAGGACGTCGGTCATCACATCGGAGATGTGGGTGTGCTTGAGATTGTGGTGGTGGACATGTACGCCGGTCTCGCGCAGCCCGTCCCCGAGAGCGTGCGCCATCTTCTGGGTCGAGCCCCACATGGAGTCGTAGACGATGACCGCGCATGTCTCGGTGGCATAGGTCGACCATTTCTGATACTCTGCCAGGATGTCAGGGATATGCGAGCGCCAGATGATGCCATGACTTGGAGCGATCATGTCGATATCGAGGCCGCCAAGAGACTCCATGGCCTTCTGGACGTTCGCGCCGAAGGGGAGGATTATGTTCGCGTAGTACTTGGCGGCCTCCTCCCGCAGGATGCCCCAGTCGAGCTCGTCGTCGAACCGCTCAGAGGAAGCTATATGCTGGCCGAACCCGTCGTTGGGGAGCAGGAGACGGTCCTCGTGGATGTAGGTGACCATGGAGTCGGGCCAGTGGACCATGGGGACGTGGACGAATGCCAGTGTCCGCTTGCCGATGGACAGGGTGTCGCCGCTCTTGACCACCTGGAGGTCCCAGTCCGCCTTGTAGTGGCGCTTGAGACCTTTGGCGCCCATGGTAGAGGTGATGACCTTCGCGCTCGGAGCGTGCTCGAGGACTGCAGAGATGGAGCCGGAGTGATCCATCTCTACGTGATTAGAGACTATGTAGTCGATCTTTGCGGGATCGATGATCGCACGGATACGCGCGAGCATCTCATCGGCCAGGTGTGCCTTGACCGTGTCAACCAGCACGACCTTCTCATCAATGATGAGGTAGGCGTTGTATGTGGTCCCCCGTTGGGTCAGGTACCCGTGGAAGTTCCTGACGTCCCAGTCGATGGCACCGACCCAGTACACGCCCGGTTTGATCTCGGTGGTCTCCATGGTCCATCTCTCACTCATAGTTTATCTTCCTTGGTCAGGCACTCGCTGCAGATTCCTTTGAAGTAACCGTGGACCTCGTCGACCCGGTGCTCTCCGTTTATGATCCGGTGACAGTTCGGGCATGCGATCTCTATGTCGAGGATCCGCCCGCATTCCTGACACATGAAGTGATGGTGGGACTCTCGTCTAAGGTCGTACCTGCGTTCGGACTCAGATATAGTCAGTACATCGACGAGCCTTTGCTTATGCATAGTCTCAAGTGTATTGTAGACGGTCGTCTTCGAGAGCGAGGGATTCCGTGACTTCAGGGCATTGTAGATCTCGTCCGCATTAGGGTGATTACGATATTTCTCAAGGTATCGAAGGATCACGAGCCTCTGGGGCGTCACCTTCAATCCATGGTCCCTGAGAAGCTTCACTCCGCGTTCGATCGCATCATCGGCCATGATTTCGTGCACTCCAATAACATGATTTGTTATGATTACTACATTGTAATTAGTACAATAAAGTATTTATAGTTATCCCGTACATAATACTATTGGCGGATTAGACCTCCAAGGAGATCGGAACGATGAAGAACGAAAAATCGATCCTCTATGTCCAGACGAGCGATGCGCCCGAGCGGCAGTACTCACCCCTGGTCCTTGCACAGACGGCAAAGGCCATGGACCTTGAACCTATTGTGTACTACCTCGGGATGGCGTTAAAGGTGTTGCGGCCGGGAGAGGCCGAGAAGATCAAGCTCGGCGACTTCCCCAGCGTGGGCGAGATGCTCCAGAAGACCGTCGAGATGGGAATCCCCGTTTACGTGTGCGAAGCCTCAAAGCGGATGCTCGGCTGGGAGAAGGTTGAGCTGCGGGACGGCGTCAAGATCGTCGGAGCCGCCACCCTCAATGACCTCGCCCTGGACGCTAACGCGGCCATGTGGTTCTGATCGGAGAGATGGAGATGGACCGAATCTACTTGGACCATGGCTCGGCGACACCAGTGGACCCGCGGGTCCTCGCCTTTGCCCAGAGGTACCTCGTAGAGGACGTCGGGAATCCATCATCTCTGCACTCGGACGGTCTCGGTACCAAGCAAGCGGTGGAGGACGCTCGGGAACGGCTTGCCGCTCTTATCAATGCCGATGAGAAGGGCAAGCTCATCTTCACGAGCGGCGCCACTGAGGCGAACAATCTCGCCGTAAGGGGTACCGCTATCCGGAATATGGGCAAGGGAAAGGCCGTGGTGGCCAGCGCCATCGAGCACATCTCCGTGCTCAATCCAATGAAGGACCTCGCTAAGCATGGTTTCGAGTTGGCCCTCGCTCCGGTGGACGGGAGGGGGCTCATCGACCTCGGGGCGCTGGAGGGGCTGTTGACCGATGCCACCGTTGTGACCTCGGTCATGTACGCCAACAACGAGATCGGCACCATCGAACCCATCAAGGAAGTGTCCACGATAGTCCATGAGAAGGGCAGATACCTTCATGTGGACGCCACCGCAACGGCGGGGCGCATCCCCATCGATGTCCAGCGGGACGGTATCGACCTGCTCACCCTCTCCGGGAATGCAATGGGGGGGCCGCCCGGTGCCGGCGCCCTCTATGTTGCTCCCGGTGTGAAGCTCCAGACGGTGCTCCCCGGCGGCGGCCAGGAGCAGGGTCTTCGCTCGGGTACCGAGAACGTGTTCGCCATCGCGGGGATGGGAGAAGCGGCCCGTCTGGCCCGGGACGAGATGGCCAAAGAGAGCAATCGGTTGCAGGGTGTCAGGGACGCGCTTGTCAAAGGCATCCTCGCTATCGAGGACTCCCATCTTACCGGTCATCCCGAGCGACGATTACCCCATCACGCCAGTTTCCGGTTCGGCCGGATCGAAGGCGAGAGCATCCTGCTGAGCATGGACATGTACGGTATCGCCATGGCCACCGGCTCGGCCTGCACCTCGCGCACGCTGGAGGCGTCCCATGTACTCCTCGCTATAGGGCTCAAGCATGAGCAGGCACATGGGTCCATGGTGCTCACCCTCGGACGGTCAAACACAATGGCCCAGGTGCCCGCGGTGGTCGACGCCGCCCGGGGCACAGTCGAAAGGTTAAGAAACCTATCCCCATTATGAGAAGGTGGTCACATGACACAAATCGGCTACAGCAAGAAGGTGATGGAGCACTTCATGAATCCCCACAACGTCGGCGTCATCGAGGAAGCTGACGGCTA
>Ga0187833_10005102_pt1 | contig 12537 bp, 5 predicted proteins | sample ETNtaG_37_FD_167968 | JGI IMG/M metagenome (GOLD analysis project Ga0187833, IMG submission 167968) | Marine microbial and viral communities from oxygen minimum zone, Eastern Pacific Ocean - ETNP2014_SV_400_PacBio MetaG (Illumina Assembly) | ecosystem: Environmental > Aquatic > Marine > Hypoxic... | reverse complement strand
GGCGCCGCCGGATTCCGCCAGAACCTTCGTAATCGCCGCCGTCAGCGTCGTCTTGCCATGGTCAACGTGACCAATCGTTCCAACGTTGCAGTGCGGCTTCGTGCGTTCAAATTTTTCCTTGGCCATCTTTATATTCTCCGTAACGTGCGGGGTTTTTAACCAGGCACCTTACCCGGCGAGCCGGGTTTGAATCTCTTCGGAAACCTGTGAGGGAACGACCGCGTAGTGATCGAAATGCATTGTAAACTGGGCCCGCCCCTGACTCATGGAACGAAGCGTATTAACGTAACCAAACATTGTGGAAAGCGGCACATGTGCATTGACGACGCGTGCATTGCCGCGCTGGTCCATACCACCGACACTGCCACGCCGGCTGTTTAAGTCGCCGATGATGTCGCCTAGATATTCATCAGGCGTAACAACCTCGACCCGCATCATCGGTTCCAAGACCTTGGGCCCGGCTTTTTCCGCCAATTCGCGAAAGGCGGCTCGCGCCGCGATTTCAAAAGCCATGACGCTGGAATCGACGTCGTGGGATGCGCCGTCATAAAGGGTCAATTTCAAGTCGGTCACCGGGAAACCGGTTTTGATTCCAGATTCCATGGCGCTCTTGAGGCCTTTTTCAACGCCGGGAATGAAATCCTTCGGAATGTTACCGCCGACCACTTTATTTTCAAATTCAAACCCGGAACCGGATGAAAGCGGTTCAACTCTCAACTTGACCCGGGCGAATTGGCCTGAACCACCGGTTTGTTTTTTGTGGGTATAATCGACGTCGGCTTCTTTCGAAATAGTTTCACGATAGGCAACTTGGGGTTGGCCAATATTGGCATCGACCTGGAATTCGCGAAGCATGCGATCAACGATAATTTCCAGGTGAAGCTCGCCCATGCCCTTGATGATCGTCTGACCGGATTCAATATCCGATGTAACCCTGAAAGAGGGGTCTTCGGCAGCCAAGCGATTCAAAGCCACGCCCATCTTTTCCTGATCGCTCTGGGTCTTGGGCTCAACGGAAATTTCGATCACCGGATCGGGAAATTCCATACGCTCCAGGATCACTTGATTGCCGGCATCACAAAGGGTATCGCCCGTGGTTGTATCCTTTAGGCCGGCCAGCGCCAGAATGTCACCGGCCCGGGCTTCCTTGACGTCCTCGCGACTGTTGGAATGCATTAACAACATCCGTCCAACCCGTTCGCGCTTTCCCTTGACTGTGTTCATGATGCTGGTACCAGCCTCAAGAACGCCCGAATAAATCCGGATGAAGGTCAGGGAGCCGACGAAAGAATCGTTCATGATTTTGAAAGCCAAAGCGGAGAAAGGCTCATCGTCCGAGCTATTGCGTTCGATTTCCTCTTCGCTATCGACTTTAACGCCCTTGATCGCGGCGACATCGGTCGGGGACGGCAAATAACTAATCACCGCGTCCAACAAGGGCTGGACACCCTTATTCTTAAACGCCGAGCCAAGTAGCACCGGAACGAAATCACCGGCGATGGTGCCTGAACGAATACATTTATTGAGGGTATCCTCATTTGGCTCTTCGCCCTCAAGGTACGCTTCAAGCGCCACGTCATCCTGTTCGAGGGCGGTTTCAACCAGTTTTTCACGGTATTCCGCAGCCTGGTCGGCTAAGTCATCTGGGATGTCCGTTATTTCAAATTCGGCACCGAGAGTTTCATCTTTCCAAATGATCGCTTTCATGGCGATCAAATCGACAAGACCAACGAAATCGGCTTCGGCGCCAATGGGCAGCTGCGTAACCAGGGGATTCGCGCCCAAACGATCAACAATCATATCAACACAACGGAAAAAATCGGCGCCGGTACGGTCCATCTTGTTGACGAAGCAAATCCGCGGAACATCGTACTTATCGGCTTGGCGCCAGACCGTTTCAGATTGGGGCTCGACACCTGCAACAGAATCGAACACGGCAACGGCACTATCCAGAACACGAAGGCTGCGTTCCACTTCGATAGTGAAATCCACGTGACCAGGGGTATCGATGATGTTGATCCGGTGATCATCCCAGAAGCATGTCGTCGCCGCCGAGGTGATGGTAATGCCGCGTTCCTGCTCTTGTTCCATCCAGTCCATTGTGGCGTTGCCGTCATGGACCTCGCCAATTTTGTAGGACTTGCCGGTGTAATACAGGACCCGTTCCGTGGTCGTCGTCTTGCCGGCATCAATGTGAGCCATGATGCCGATATTCCGGTATTTATTGAGGGGGGTTTCGCGTGCCATTTTTCTTAAATCCTAGGAAGCTCTTACCAGCGGTAATGGGAGAAGGCTTTGTTGGCCTCCGCCATCTTGTGAGTGTCTTCCCGTTTTTTCACCGCAGCACCGCGGTTATTGGCGGCGTCCAGAAGTTCCCCGGACAAACGCTCCGTCATTGTCACTTCAGAGCGATTGCGCGCTAGTTCCACGATCCAGCGTATCGCCAACGCTTGACGACGAAGGAAGCGAACCTCAACCGGTATCTGGTAGGTGGCACCGCCGACGCGTCTTGAGCGCACCTCAACCGAGGGCTTCACATTCTCAATGGCTTCATGAAAGGTTTTAAGAGGGTCTTGACCGGATTTGCTTTCGATCAGATCAAAGGCGCCGTAAATGATACGTTCCGCAACAGATTTTTTACCATCCAACATTAATGAGTTGGTGAACTTCGCAACAATAAGATCTTTGTATTTCGGGTCCGGTAGGATTTCCCTTTTTTCGGCGGCGCGGCGACGTGACATCAGTATGGTTCCTTATTTCGGCCGTTTGGCGCCGTATTTCGATCGGCGCTGGCGGCGTTCGGTTACACCCTGAGTATCAAGGACTCCGCGGATAACGTGGTAACGCACGCCAGGAAGGTCCTTCACACGGCCACCACGGATCATAACGACCGAGTGCTCCTGAAGATTATGACCCTCACCGGGAATATAAGAGGTGACCTCAAAGCCGTTGGTCAGTCGTACACGGGCAACCTTACGCAGTGCCGAGTTAGGCTTTTTCGGCGTCGTAGTATAGACGCGCGTGCAAACGCCACGCTTTTGCGGGCACTGCTCCAAAGCAGGCACTTTGTTGCGAACCACTGGCGATTTGCGTGGTTTGCGAATCAGTTGGTTGATTGTCGGCATACGATTTTCCCGTTTTATTCGGCGGTCGAACCACCGGTTACCCAGTCCATTATCGGCAAAATACCGAATTCTTTACACAATCAACGACACCAGGGACCTTGCTCCCTGCTGCCAAACCCTTGAAATATCTAACCAATCAAAGGCAAAACGAAAAGCCTCCCGGCCGTAACCCATTTACCCGGAGGCTTAGTTTTAATTTTTCTCAAATCGCATTGGCATCTGCGTCTAGACCGAACAGCCTACCACCAGCGCCTGCGAAGTGGCCGGAATATAGATACGGTCCCCAACGCCGTCAAGCACTAAAAACGCTGATTTTCAAAGGGTTTCAGGCGGCCCGGAACGACCCGGACCGCCTGGAGAAATTACCGCCTTAATCGGCCCTATTCCGCTCCTCCGGCGGGCGCCTCCTCGACCGGCGCCTCGACAGGCTCAGCCTCAATTTCTTCAGCTTCATCAATCTGTTGAGCGGATAATACTTCATCCCGAGAAGCAGCAATTTCACGGAAATTGTTCATGATACTGCCGGTACCGGCCGGAATGGGACGCCCGACAATGACGTTTTCCTTAAGTCCGACAAGGGTATCGATTTTCCCTGAAACGGCGGCTTCGGTAAGGACCCGAGTCGTTTCCTGGAACGAGGCCGCTGAAATAAACGAACGGGTTTGCAGACTCGCCTTGGTGATTCCCTGAAGAACGGGAAGGAATTTAGCTTGTTTTCCACCATCCTTCTTAGTTTGAGCGTTGACTTCATCGAACTCGACTCGGTCTATCAACTCTCCAACCAGGAACGTGGTATCGCCGCCATCGGTGATTTCGACTTTTTGCAGCATTTGGCGAACGATAACTTCAATATGCTTGTCGTTAATCTTAACGCCCTGCAAACGGTAAACGTCCTGGATCTCGTTGATCAGATATTTAGCCAGGGGCTCAACGCCCAGCACCCGGAGAATGTTATGGGGAACCGGGCTGCCATCCATGAGACTGTCACCAACTTCGACGTAGTCACCTTCCTGGACCGAGATGTGGCGTCCTTTTGGTACCAAGTATTCCGTCGGCTCACCTTTGCCATCAATGGGAACGACGATGATCCGGCGCTTGTTCTTATAGTCCTTGCCGAATTCAACGCGCCCGACCGATTCCGCAATAATAGCAAAATCCTTGGGCTTGCGAGCCTCAAACAATTCCGCAACGCGCGGCAGACCGCCGGTGATATCTCTGGTTTTAGCGGATTCACGGGGAATACGTGCTAACACATCGCCAGCATGAACGGCTTGCCCTGGTTCCACTGAAAGAATCGCGTCCACGGAAAGGAAATACCGAGCTTCTTGATCGTTATCTAGGGTAATGACCTTGTTCTTCTTGTCACGGAGTGTGATCCGCGGTTTAAGGTCACTGCCCTTAGGTAGCTGTTTCCAGTCGATCACCACTTTCGACGCGATACCGGTCACTTCATCCATTTTTTCCATCACCGACAAGCCGTCGACCAAGTCAACGAATGTGGCAACACCTTCCTTTTCGGTGATCATCGGAAGTGTATAAGGATCCCATTCAGCAATCTTGTCGCCCCGCTTGACCTTGGCCTTATCCTTGACCAGAAGGTAGGACCCATAGGGCAGGCGATGGCGGGCGCGATCCCGTCCCTTGTCATCGACGAGAGACAGTTCCGCGTTACGGGACATGATCACCTGAATGTTTTGGCTGTTTTTGACCGTTGTGCAATTTTTAAGGACAACCTTGGCGTCGATATTAGCCTCGATTCTTGATTGCTCCGCACCGCGTTGAACGGCCCCGCCGATGTGGAAGGTCCGCATAGTCAACTGAGTGCCGGGTTCGCCGATAGACTGAGCCGCGATAACGCCAACCGCCTCACCGATATTGACCGCCGTGCCACGGGCAAGATCGCGACCGTAACATTTTCCGCAAACCCCTTCCTTCAATTCGCAGGTCAGAACACTGCGAACCATGACAGTTTCAACGTCAGCCTCCTCAACAATGAGGCTTGTTTCTTCATCTATCATAACCCCGGCCTTAACCAGCGTCTTGCTGGAGGTGGGATCCTTAATATCCACGGACGCGCAACGGCCCAAGATTTGTTCGGATAGGGGCGATATAGATTCACCGCCTTCGACAATAGCCGAAACGCTGATCCCTTGCTTCGTTTTACAATCGTCCGTAACGACAATGCAATCCTGAGCGACATCAACCAGACGCCGGGTGAGGTACCCCGAATTAGCGGTCTTGAGAGCCGTATCAGCCAAACCCTTACGGGCCCCATGGGTGGAATTAAAATATTCCAACACCGAGAGACCTTCCTTAAAGTTTGAAATGATCGGGGTTTCGATGATTTCACCGGAGGGTTTCGCCATCAGGCCGCGCATTCCGGCTAATTGCTTCATTTGGGCGGCGGAACCACGGGCGCCTGAATGCGCCATCATGTAGACGGAATTAACTGGCTTTCCAAGTTCTTCCGATGAGATGGCCTTCATCATTTCATCGGCAACCCTGTCGGTGCAATGAGACCAGGCGTCTACTACCTTATTATACTTCTCGCCCTGGGTAATGAGACCGTCCAAATACTGTTGCTCATATTCGGCAACCATTTTTTCGGTCTCATGAACCAATTTTTCCTTGGTACTGGGAATGACCAGATCATCCTTGCCGAATGAAATGCCAGCCTGACAGGCATATTTGAAACCGATCCCCATCATATGGTCGGCGAAAATCACTGTCTCCTTCTGACCGCAATGGCGATAAACCTCATCGAGGACGGTAGAAACATCCTTTTTAGTCAACAACTGGTTGATAATAGAAAAGGGAATGTTCGGATTTCTGGGGAGGATTTCACTCAACAACATGCGGCCCGGCGTTGTATCGACACGCACGATGATTTCATTGCCCTTGGCATCAACATCCCGATAACGGGACTTAATCTTGGCGTGCAAGGAGACAGCGCCGGCATCCAGGGCCTGCTGTATCTCGCCCACATCGGTAAAGGCCATGCCTTCGCCGGGTTCGCCATCACGTTCGATGGTTAGGTAATAAAGTCCAAGCACGATGTCCTGGCTGGGCACGATGATCGGTTTACCGTTGGCCGGGCTGAGGATGTTATTTGTGGACATCATCAAAACACGCGATTCCAACTGGGCTTCCATGGACAGCGGAACGTGCACGGCCATCTGGTCGCCATCGAAATCGGCGTTGAAGGCCGCACAGACCAGCGGGTGAAGCTGGATCGCCTTCCCTTCGATCAAAAGCGGCTCGAAAGCCTGAATACCCAACCGGTGCAGCGTCGGCGCCCGGTTCAATAGAACTGGGTGCTCACGAATGACCTCTTCAAGAATATCCCATACTTCGGGACGCTCATTTTCAAGCATCCGCTTGGCCGCCTTGATGGTGGTCGCCATGCCGTACAATTCCAACTTTGAATAAATGAAGGGCTTGAACAGCTCCAGCGCCATCTTCTTGGGTAAGCCACATTGGTGCAGCATCAATTCCGGCCCAACAACGATAACCGAACGCCCGGAATAATCGACGCGCTTACCGAGGAGGTTTTGACGGAAACGGCCCTGTTTACCCTTGAGCATGTCGCTGAGGGATTTCAACGGGCGTTTATTGGCACCGGTGATCGCTCGGCCACGCCGGCCATTATCAAACAAGGCATCGACGGATTCCTGAAGCATCCGTTTTTCATTGCGAACGATGATTTCCGGCGCCCTGAGTTCGATCAACCGTTTCAGGCGATTGTTCCGGTTGATCACGCGACGGTATAAGTCGTTAAGGTCCGATGTTGCGAAGCGACCGCCATCCAACGGAACCAACGGACGCAGTTCGGGCGGAATAACGGGAATCTCCTTGAGGATCATCCATTCCGGCCGAGTTTTGGAATTGATAAAAGATTCGACCAACTTTAACCGTTTCACATATTTTTTACGTTTGGCCTCGGAATTTGTTTCCTTAAGGTCAATGCGGAGGTTCGCGAGTTCTTCTTCCAGATCTATGGCCGCCAGCATTTCACGAAGCGCTTCGGCCCCAATGCCGACGGAAAAAGCGTCTTCGCCGTATTCCTCGACCGCCGTTTGGTAATCTTCCTCGCTGAGAGCCTGATGAAGCTCCAGCGGAGTCAAGCCCGGCTCGATCACCACATAGGTTTCGAAGTAGAGAACCCGTTCAAGGCTTTTCAATGTCATGTCGAGCAGCAGCCCGATCCTTGAAGGCAGCGATTTCATAAACCAGATGTGAGCAACCGGCGATGCCAGTTCGATGTGGCCCATGCGTTCCCGGCGGACTTTTTGCAAGGTTACTTCGACACCGCATTTTTCGCAGGTGATGCCCTTGTATTTCATACGCTTGTATTTTCCACACAAGCATTCGTAATCTTTGGTCGGACCAAATATTCGCGCGCAGAACAGGCCGTCCCGTTCCGGTTTGAAGGTCCGGTAATTGATGGTTTCCGGTTTTTTGATTTCACCGAACGACCATGATCGAATGCGTTCCGGGGAAGCGATGGAAATCCGGATATGGTCAAACTGTTGGGTGTTTCCGACTTGGCCGAAAATTTTTGTTAGTTCATTCATCTTTGTTATCTCCTAGCGCCGGTCGCGGCTAACCGAGTTCAACGTTGAGGCCAAGGGAATGTAATTCCTTGACCAGAACATTGAACGATTCAGGGATGCCGGCCTCGAAGGTATCATCGCCTCGGACGATGGCTTCGTAGACCTTGGTACGACCGGATACATCATCCGATTTGACCGTCAACATTTCTTGCAAGGTATAGGCAGCGCCATAGGCCTCCAGCGCCCAGACCTCCATTTCGCCGAACCTTTGTCCACCGAATTGGGCCTTGCCGCCCAGCGGCTGCTGGGTAACCAGACTGTAGGGCCCGATCGAACGGGCATGAATCTTGTCATCGACAAGATGGTGCAATTTCAGCATATAAATGTAACCAACCGTTACCTGACGATCGAAGGTTTCTCCGGTACGGCCATCAATCAAGGTCACTTGACCGGAAATGCCAAGCCCCGCCTTTTCAAGCATATCGACGATGTCGTGTTCATGGGCACCGTCAAACACAGGGGTGGCAATCGGAACGCCGCCTCGGAGGTTGTCAGCGAGTTCAATCACCTCTTCATCATTCAGGTCGCTGATGTTTTCCTTGTAGGTCTTCGGTCCGTAAACATCCTTGAACTTGGCCCGAATATTTTTGGTATCGCCATCGGTTTTAGCGGCAACAAGCATTTCACCGATCTGGCGACCGAGACCCGCACAGGCCCAACCCAAATGGGTTTCCAAAATCTGACCAACGTTCATGCGGGATGGAACCCCAAGCGGATTCAGCAACACATCCACCGCCGTGCCGTCTTCAAGATAAGGCATATCTTCTGCTGGCATGATCTTAGAAATGACGCCCTTGTTGCCATGACGGCCGGCCATTTTATCACCGGGCTGCAATTTGCGTTTCACCGCAACGAAGACTTTAACCATCTTCATCACGCCGGGGCTAAGGTCATCGCCACGCTGTAACTTGTCGACCTTGTTTTCGAAACGCCCCTGAAGAATGGCGATGTCGGCTTCGAATTTGCCTTTTAGGGCCTCGATATCCTTCATCACTTTGTCATTGGCGACAATGATTTGGGAGCATTGACCCGGGGTATAGGAATCCAGAACTTCGTCCGTCAACTTGGTTCCCACCTTGAGCCCCTTAGGCCCTCCGGCTGATTTCTTATCCAAAAGCAAGGCTTTCAGCCGCGCCTGGAAGCTACGCTCCAGAATGGCGCGTTCGTCGTCGCGGTCCTTGGCCAAATGATCGATTTCTGCCCGTTCGATGGCCAAGGCGCGTTCGTCCTTATCAACGCCGCGGCGAGAGAACACCCGCACCTCAACGACCGTTCCAGAAACACCTGGCGGAAGTTTCAACGAGGTATCGCGAACATCTGATGCCTTCTCGCCGAAGATCGCGCGAAGCAGCTTCTCTTCTGGAGTCATCGGGCTTTCGCCTTTCGGCGTTACCTTGCCGACCAGAATATCGCTCGGTTTAACCTCGGCCCCGATATAAACGATGCCGGCTTCGTCCAAATTCTTAAGCGCCTCTTCCCCGACGTTGGGAATGTCCCGGGTGATTTCTTCCTGGCCCAGTTTCGTGTCTCGGGCCATGACCTCGAATTCTTCAATATGAATGGAGGTAAAGACGTCATCGCGGACGATACGTTCCGAGATCAGGATCGAATCCTCGAAGTTGTAACCTTGCCAGGGCATGAAGGCGACCAGCACGTTACGGCCGAGCGCCAAATCTCCGAGGTCCGTAGACGGTCCATCGGCAATGGTATCACCGGCTCTCACCTTATCGCCAACCTTCACCAGCGGACGCTGGTGCAGGTAGGTGTTTTGGTTTGAGCGCTGAAACTTCAAGAGATTATAGATATCCACCCCAGTCTCGGAGTGTGATTTTTCCTCGGTGGCGCTAACGACAATGCGCGTGGCGTCGATTTGATCAATCACGCCGGATCGCTTGGCAACGATTGTGGCCCCTGAATCTCGGGCAACGGTGGCTTCCATACCGGTACCGACCAAAGGCGCTTCGGGTTGAATCAACGGCACCGCTTGACGCATCATGTTGGAACCCATCAGGGCCCGGTTAGCGTCATCGTTTTCCAGGAAAGGAATCAATGCAGTCGCCACCGACACAAGCTGCTTGGGTGAGACATCAATGAATTCGACATCTTCAGGGCGAACCATTATGAAGTCGCCGCTTTTGCGGCTGCTGACCAGATCCTGAACCAAAGCCCCTTTGTCATCGACTTCGGCATTAGCCTGAGCAATGGTATAGCGGCCTTCGTCCATGGCCGAGAGATACACTACCTCACCGCTCAATTTACCATTTTCTACCCGGCGGTATGGCGTTTCGATGAATCCATATTTGTTGACCCGGGCGTAAGTGGCGAGGCTGTTGATCAGTCCAATATTTGGGCCTTCCGGGGTTTCGATGGGACAAATCCGGCCGTAATGGGTCGGATGCACGTCACGAACTTCGAAACCGGCGCGTTCACGGTTCAAGCCACCCGGTCCCAAAGCCGATAGACGTCGTTTATGAGTAACTTCCGACAATGGATTTGTCTGGTCCATGAATTGACTTAGCTGCGACGAACCAAAAAACTCGCGCACCGCCCCTGCCGCCGGTTTGGCATTGATCAGGTCGTGCGGCATGACAGTATCAATATCAACGGAACTCATGCGTTCCCGAATGGCGCGCTCCATACGCAACAGCCCAATCCGGTACTGGTTTTCCATCAATTCACCGACCGAGCGAACCCGGCGATTGCCAAGATGGTCGATATCATCGACATCGCCACGACCATCCTTCATTTCGACCATGGTGCGAACGACCTCAAGGATGTCCTGTTTGCGCAAAATCCTCACGGTATCGTCGGTCTCAAAACCCAAACGGGAATTCATTTTAACCCGGCCGACAGCAGACAGGTCATATCGTTCAGGGTCGAAAAAGAGACTTTCAAACAGCGCCTCGGCGGTGTCCAGCGTCGGCGGTTCGCCCGGTCGCATGACACGGTAAATATCGATAAGGGCTTCTTCCCTGGTTGTGTTTTTATCGACCGCGAGGGTATTGCGGATATAGGGGCCGACATTGACGTGGTCGATAGCAAGGGTAGAGATGATATCGATTTTTACGTCATCAAAAACTTGAAGCGTTTCTTCGGTGATCTCATCACCGGCCTCGACATAAATCTCGCCGGTTTTCTCGTTGATAATATCCGAAGCAATATAGCGGCCGATAAGGTCTTCCGTCGGAACCAACAGTTCCTTCAGTCCTTTTTCAACCAATTCCCGAATCAGCCGAGGTGTCATCTTGGTACCCGCCTTGGCCGCGACACGGCTGGTTTTGGCATTGACCAAATCGGAGGTCAGTTTCACCCCGCGCAAGCCGTCACCCAAAAATTCCGTTTTCCAGCCCTTTTTCTTAACCCGGGTAAAGTCCACTTTATTGTAGAAGTAATCGAGCAGTCCCTTTGGATTCATACCCGTTTTTTCCTCAGGCGTAAGAGGCTTGCCGTCTTCTTTCCGTTTGGCACGAAGCTTTTCGGTCGCGGCGCTGTCCAGCGCCAACAACAGAGTCGTCGCCGGCAGTTTGCGCCGGCGGTCGATGCGCACGTAAACTAAATCCTTGGAATCGAATTCCAAATCCAGCCAAGAACCCCGATAAGGAATGATGCGGGCGGTAAACAGGAATTTCCCGGAGGAATGGGTTTTACCTTTATCGTGATCGAAAAACACGCCTGGTGAACGGTGCATTTGTGAAACGATAACCCGTTCCGTGCCATTTATAACGAAGGTGCCGTTGTCCGTCATCAACGGCATATCACCCATATAGACATCCTGCTCCTTGACGTCCCGAATGGACCGAGCCTGGGTTTCCTCGTCGATATCCCAAACCACAAGACGCAGGGTCACCTTCAAGGGCGCCGCGTAGGTCATTCCCCGCTGCTGGCACTCCTCGACGTCATATTTCGGCTCCTCGAAGTTATAGCTGACGAATTCAAGTGTGCCGCGCTCTGAAAAATCCTTGATCGGATAAACCGACTTGAAGACTTCCTGCAACCCGGTGTCCGTCCTTTTATCGACAGCCGTATCGCGTTGTAGAAAATGTTCATAGGAGGTTTTCTGCACCTCGATCAGGTTAGGCATTTCAACGGTCGCGGCCAGACGGCCAAAATATTTGCGCACACGTTTACGGCCCGTGAAGGATGTTTCCATTACAGTTACTTACGCTCTCATTTCTATCCGGCCTCTCGATCATCTGGTCACCGCTACCAGACGGGAGAGACTCCGTTTCCGCCGTGTGGGCATCCCGTCAAAAGGGTCTAGGACCCTGATAGGAATGCCCGGCGGGACATGCACATCAGCTTTACCGACCGCGGCAAGGTCAATGCAGGCGGATGCGTGTTCAAAACGAAGCAGACGGCAGGCCCTTGCCACCGACGGCTTCTCGTAAAATGTCTTACCCCCGCCGGACCACAAGGCCCGGCGGGGGATTCCTTATTTCAGTTCGACCGTGGCGCCGGCTTCTTCCAGCTTCTTCTTCAGTTCCTCGGCCTCATCTTTCTTGACGGCTTCCTTGACTACCTTGGGCGCTCCTTCAACCAGGTCTTTGGCTTCCTTCAGGCCAAGCTGGGTAATGGCGCGAACTTCCTTGATGACGTTGATTTTCTTTTCACCGAAAGCAGCCAGAATAACGTCCACTTCGTCACTTTCGGCTTCCGCAGCGGTGCCATCACCGGCACCGGCGGCGGCAACTGCCACCGGGGCAGCGGCGGAAACACCCCATTTTTCTTCGAGCAGATTTGAAAGCTCGGCGGCTTCCATGACCGTCAGGCTAGACAGATCATCAACAATTTTCTCTAGA
>Ga0187833_10005099_pt1 | contig 12541 bp, 18 predicted proteins | sample ETNtaG_37_FD_167968 | JGI IMG/M metagenome (GOLD analysis project Ga0187833, IMG submission 167968) | Marine microbial and viral communities from oxygen minimum zone, Eastern Pacific Ocean - ETNP2014_SV_400_PacBio MetaG (Illumina Assembly) | ecosystem: Environmental > Aquatic > Marine > Hypoxic... | reverse complement strand
TCAAGCAGACATTGGCATTGCAATCGGCTCTGGAACAGATGTTGCAATTGAATCAGGAGATATCGTATTGATAAAAGAAGATTTGAGAGATGTTGTGACAGCAATTGACCTTAGTAATTATGCAATGAAAAAGATCAAGCAAAACCTATTCTGGGCATTTTTCTATAATACCATAGGAATACCAATAGCAGCAGGAGTATTATATCCATTCACAGGATGGCTTTTAAGTCCGATAATTGCCGGAGCTGCAATGGCTTTCAGCAGCGTCAGTGTTGTGACTAACTCGCTTATGATGAAAAGATTTAAGCCAAAATTATAAATAAATTACAAAAAGAAAAAATAAATCAGATGCACTGAATACCGCAATCCTGTTCGCAGCTTATCTGTTTACTATTATCATAATCTATATTGAGCGGCAACACAAAATCTTTTGCAGTTGATATGACCAGGTTCATCTCAATATCTTTCACATCAGGATTCTTTCTCAGATGCTGGTTGACTATACCTTCAAGTCTCTTCATATTAGTCGCTGTAAAGAATAGGCATAGGTTAAATTTACCAGATGTAACCAAAGCATTAACAAAGAATGCACAGTCTTTGAAAGTGTCGATTATAGCGACAGGGTCAGTTGTATGCACATCTATCTTTGCTAAGTTCAGATCTACATGTTTGAAATTAACACCGTTTATACTATGTAGAATTCCTTTTTGCTGTAGTTTCCTTATACGAACACCAACAGAAGGTTGACTTAGTTTTATCTTCTTAGCAATTTCTTCCTGTGATATATCAGATTGGTTCTGTAGTAAAGATAATATTGTGTTATCTCGGTCATCAAGTCCCAGCTTTTCGTTAAAATTGATCTTATCCTTGAAATCATCAAGGTTAGTAAATGTCTTTTCTTTCTTTGCCATTTTAGAAGCACCTCATCAATAAAGAGATAACAGCTTGTTTATAAAGTTTTCTTTAGTTTATACAAATTATATATGATTTTATTATAAAGTAAAGCAATTAATCATATATATTCATCAAAATATTATAGTTTATAATCAAGAAAGAAATGAGGTAAACAAGAAAATGAACAAAAAACAAGAGCTGATAACCAAAGATATGCTTATTAGTGATCTAATCAAGAAACATCCATTGTTGATAGAGGCGTTGCAGGATAATGGCATACAATTCATTGGAAAACATATAGCAAGCAACGAGACAATCGAACAGGCAGCAATGGAACAGAACGCAAATATGTTCAATATCATCGACGACATCCATAATAGTCTTAGATACCAGAAATAACAATCAAAGACAGAAAGGCAGCCCCTTAGTTTTTAGCACCTCTTTTTCTGAGGGGCTGCTATCATCATACTTTATTTCAAACAATTTCGTTTTATTTTTATTATAATTCAAAGCGGTTAGATTTAAATCAAACCAATATTCAATCATGCTTAGAAAGAAAAAGAAATTTGAGGGGTGAAAGAAATGGAAACAAACACGAATAGACAGGTGATAGTTTGCCACAAAGGCAAATGTTCTGAAGAAGGCATTGTAGAAAAAGAATTCGACAGCCTATTCAACGACTCTAATGTTGTAGACAAAATACAGCACGATTTATTTGACAACATGAAATAACATGATTAAGTAAATAATAGCCTCTGGGTTTTGCCCTCTTTTCTCCCAGGGGTTATTCACCTTATTTTTATCTATAACTAAAGGAGGTGGTCCAAGTGGACTCAATAACTAAAGAAGAATTAAAGATGATGTTAGACAACAAAGAAGACTTTGTACTGATAAATGTGCTTCCAAAGAAATACTTTGACGAACAGCATATTAGCGGCTCAATCAACATACCTATTGAAGACAAAAGATTTGACAGGAAGATAATGGATAACGTGCCAGACAAGCACAAAAAAGTGATTGTGCATTGCGCAAATACTGAATGTCAGGCATCTCCAGAAGCAGCAAAAAGGATTATGGAGATGGGTTATACAGATGTGATGGACTTTGAAGGCGGAACAGAAGAGTTTTGTTCAGAATTTAAGTGTAGTCCAGCATAAGTTTTCAAATAAAAACTAATAGGAGGTGACTAGCATGAAAGGCAGCGGATGTTGTAAATAAATTTTATTTTTTTATTTTTATATTCAATAGAAGAAACATAGGTGGTGATTAGTATGAATCAAGACTTTAAGAAAAAAGAGACACAAAAAAAGGTTAATTCTAGTAAGATCAAAGTAAAAGACATTCCAAAAAGTAATAGGGTAATTGTCAATTGTACAAGCACAGGTTGTGAAACATCAAGAGACAACACAGATGAACTAATAAAAGCAGGCCTAAAGGAAAAAGATTTTGTTGATGAGATTAGAATTACCAAAAAATATAAGTAATCATGAGGATAAGATGAATATGTCTGAAAAGAATTGCATGCTTTGCAGTGAAAAACTTAATAACAAAGACGCAAGCGCACTGCATTATTGCCTAAAGTGTGTAAGTGAAAAGAACATGGAAAAGACTTTATCATTCATAAAATTTAATTGAGGAAAAATGACATTACTAAAATCTGATTGTAAGAGATTACAAAAAGGAGATTCTGCACCTAACTTTTCTTTAAAAAATGTTGATGATAGCATTATGAATTTATCAGATTTAAAAGGAAAAGCGTTAGTCATAATCTTCATGTGTAACCATTGCCCTTATGTAAAACCAAAGATGGACGAGATTGCATCAATCCAGAATAATTACAAAGATAAAGGCGTTATAGTAATAGCTATTAACGCAAATGATCCAATTGATTACCCTGAAGATGATTTTGAGCACATGAAAGATATTGCAAGAGAAAAAGGTTATGAATACTATTTAGTTGACGAAACTCAACAGGTCGCTATAAGCTATGGAGCAACATGCACACCAGATCCGTTTGTGTTTGACAAGGAACATAAGTTGATATACCATGGAAGGCTTAATAATGCAATGGAACCAGATGATACACCAACAAAACATGACATTATAGAAGTTCTCGATAAGATGCTAGACGATAAAGATATAGAAGAATGGTTTGTTCCAAGCCAAGGATGTAGTATCAAATGGAAAAAAGAATAAGCTTACTCTTTCTCATATAATCCAATCAATTCTCCTTTTGTAAGGATATGTCCTTCCATTGCTTCTTCAAGATCAGCTTTTTTAGAATCTTCATCTATATCTAATGAAGCATCTAAGGCATACACTTTAAAGAAATATCTATGCTCTCCGGAAGGTGGGCAAGGTCCTCCATAATTGTGGTTCCCAAAATCATTCAGTCCTTGTTTTGTTCCCTGAGGAATCCCATTCAAAGGAATTTCATTAGTAACTGGTATGTTCCATGCAACCCAATGAACCCATGTTCCAGAAGGTGCATCAGGATCATCCATAATTAATGCAATGCTTACTGCATTGAAAGGAAGATTTTCTATTTTAATAGATGGACTCATGTTTTCACCATCACAAGTATATGTTTTTGGGATCAATTCATTATTCTTAAAAGCATCACTTGTTATCTCAAGTTCTTTCATAAGATCAACCTCCATAGAAGCATCATCAGATTGTTCTTCTGCAGTAGTCTGCTCAGAAATATCACCAACCCCCTCGTCAGTTGTATCCTGAGAGCATCCTGCAACAAAGAACATACCGATAATGACAAAAAAAATAAGCATTTGCTTTATCATACCTACTACAAAGACACTTGTAGTTTAAATTTGTTTCTATTTTTAATGGGTAGAAGTTTCTTAATTGGTAGAAGTCACTCCTGCTTTTGTTGATCATGGATTTATTACAACTTGGGTTAAATACCCCAATGCTTTCATTGATATAATTCTAAGTTGTAATGACTAGAAATCCGTCTCAGAAATCAACATAATACCTCCCCAACTTACTGCAGTTGAGATAGGTAATTTAAGGATTTCTCATTTATTTTCGTTAATTTTAAATTAAAAAAAGAAAAATTATCAATGCTCATCAAAAGCTCTGAAGGCAGAAAATAAGATGACAATATAAAATATATTCTACAATTACAATAAGTTTAAATACTAGTAACAATTACCAATTAATAATAATTATTAATAAGGGAAATTGATAAAATGACTGAATTAAGAATAACTAATCAAAGACTAAAGATTTTGGAACACCTAAAAAGTGTCAAAACTCATCCAAGTGCAGAGATGGTATTTAATGAAGTATCAAGAAATCTTCCAGCAATCACTTTAGCTACAGTCTACCGAAACTTGAACCTTCTTGCAGATCAAGGAGAAATTCTAAAGCTTGAGGTTAATAATGAGTTCAGGTATGATGGAGATAATAGTTTTCACCAACACTGTGTATGTAAAGATTGTGGAAATATAATGGATCTATTCCAGGAAGAAATATCTAAATACGCACTTAACAAGTTTCATTCAAACAAGTTTGACGCAAATTCTGTAAATGTTATATTCAACGGAACCTGTGTAAGCTGTAAGAGTTAATGAAAATGGTATGTGACAGTTGTGGTAGCAAGACAAATTTGCTTAAAGCAAAAAACGATCAAGGTGAGAAAGTAGAGATTTGCGAGACATGTTTTGAATCTACTTGTGAAGGTTACGAGATTCTTGATTAGAAAACAAAGATATTGGGGGAAAATAAGATGGTAAACATAAATGATAAAGCACCGGAATTTACAACAAAAGCATTCTATGATAATGATGTGAAAGAAATCAATCTATCAGATTACAAAGGAAAATGGGTAATATTGTTCTTTTATCCTGCTGATTTTACTTTTATATGTCCAACAGAACTGGGAGAATTAGCTGATAATTATGATAAACTGAAAGAGCTTAATGCTGAGATTCTTAGCGTAAGCACAGACACAGCGTTTGTGCACAAGGCATGGTATGATAACTCAGAGACAATAAAGAAGATAAAGTTTCCAATGCTAGCAGACCCAACAGGAAAGATATGCAAAGCATATGGAACTTACATTGAAGAAGAGGGCCTTAGTTTAAGAGGAACTTTCATTATTGATCCAGAAGGGATTCTTAAAGCATATGAACTGCATGACAATAGTATTGGGAGAAGTTCTGAAGAATTGATTAGAAAGATACAAGCAGCTCAATTTGTAGAAAAGAATAAAGGACAGGTGTGTCCTGCTAGCTGGAAACCTGGCGCTGATACATTAAAGCCTGGTCTTGACTTAGTTGGTAAGATTTAATTTTTTTTATTTAATTTAGACATTATTAAAAAGAGGTGGTTTAAATGACAACAGAAAATAATCTAAATAACGTAGAGACTAGTATAATATCTAAGATAAAAAAGAGAGATGGTGCAATTGTTGAGTTTGTAAAAGAAAAGATTACAAACGCTATATTCAATGCAGCAGAATCAGTAGGTGGGTCTGACAAGGAACTTGCTAACCATATTGCTGACAAAGTTGTTGCAGTCTTAGAATATAAATATGACCATGACACCATAGCAGATGTAGAGGATGTACAGGATATTGTCGAGAAAGTCTTGATTAAGACTGGACATGCGAATACTGCAAAGGCATATATATTGTACAGGAAACAGCATGATAAGATAAGAAAAGGAAAGAACGTAATGATTCAAGTTAGAGAATCAATGAACGAATATCTTGATCGAAGCGACTGGAGGGTTTACGAGAATAGTAACAGTGAATATTCATTCTCAGGGTTAATGCAACACACAGCAGGGAAAATCATAGCAAACTACACTTTAACAGACATCTATCCTGAAAATGTTGGTGAAGCGCACAGAAACGCAGACATACATATACATGATCTAAGTCATGGAGTTGTTGCTTATTGTTGTGGATGGTCATTAAAGAACCTTCTACAGAAAGGATTTGGTGGAGCTGCACGAAAGATAAGATCAAACCCACCAAAACATCTTGATGTTGTTGTCATACAGATGGTAAATTTCCTGGGAAGCCTACAGATGGAACATGCAGGAGCACAGGCATTTTCATCGGTCGACACATTACTTGCACCTTTTGTAAAGAGGGATAACTTAACTTACAAAGAAGTAAGACAAAATATGCAACGCCTTATATTCTCATTAAACGTACCAAGCAGATGGGGTTGCCAGGCACCATTCACTAATTTCACTTTTGACTGGACAATACCTGAAGACATGGTAAATGAGAAAGCGATTGTTGGTGGTATTGAACAGGATTTCACTTACGGAGAATGCCAGGAAGAAGTTGATATGGTCAATCAAGCATTCATTGATGTCATGATTGAAGGTGATGCAGATGGAAGAACATTCTTTTATCCAATACCAACCTATAACATAACTAAAGACTTTGACTGGGAATCAGACAACTCTAAAGGATTATTTGAGATGACTTCCAAGTATGGAACACCATATTTCCAGAATTTCATCAACAGTGACTTAAAACCAAGCGATGTAAGGAGTATGTGCTGTCGTCTTCAACTAGACTTAAAAGAACTGAGGAACATGATGGGCGGCTTGTTCGGTGCAGGTGACCAGACAGGATCAATCGGCGTTGTTACAATCAACATGCCTCGTATTGGATACACATCAAAAACAGAAAAAGAATTCCTTGAGAAACTTGGCCATATGATGGATCTCTCAAAGAAGTCACTTGAGATCAAGAGAGATGTTGTTGAGAAAAACCTGAAGAATGGACTTATGCCCTATACACAGGTTTATTTATCAAGTTACAAACAACACTTTTCAACAATCGGATTGAATGGAACTCATGAAGCATTGCTTAACTTCAATGGTAAAGGCATAGAGACAAAAGAGGGCAAAGCCTTTGCACTTAAGATATTGCACTTCATGAGAGGTAAACTTAAAGAATACCAGGAAGAGACTAACAGCCTGTACAATCTTGAAGCGACACCAGCCGAGTCAGCAACCTACAGGTTTGCAAAAGAAGATATCAAAAGATATCCTGACATGATCACTTCAGGCTGTGAAGATGCACCATATTACACAAACTCAACCCATCTGCCTGTTAATTTCACAAGAGATATCTTTGAAGCGCTGGAACACCAGGACGAACTGCAGAAATTGTACACAGGTGGAACAGTATTGCATGGGTTTTTAAGCGAGAAGATAAGTGACTGGAAAGTCACGCGTGAACTTGTCAAGAAGATTGCTTACAGATTTAAGTTACCCTACTTTACAATCACGCCAACGTTTAGTGTGTGCCAAGTCCATGGATATATCTCAGGAGAACATGAGTTCTGCCCTGAGAAACACACAGAAGAACAGCTGACAACACATGGTGTTGATCCAGAAGACCAAAACATTAAAATAAAAGAGGTGAATAAGAATGACAAAGAAAGTACCGTGCGAGATATACAGCAGAATAGTGGGATACTTCAGACCGTTGAACAATTGGAACAAAGGTAAGAAGAAAGAGTTCAGCCAAAGGTCAGAGTATGGAGTGGACGGCGGCTGCGGTTGCGGCAAGTAATTTTTTTATTTTAATTTATTTCCGAGGTGGAAAAATATGACAAAAGTAGATGAAGTATATAAATGTGAAATATGCGGTAATGTTACCGCGGTTGAAGAAGCTGCAGATGGAGTATTAGTTTGCTGCGGCCAGGACATGAAACTACAAGAAACAAAGACAGCTGAACAAGAAGGCAAAGAAAAACATGTACCTGTTCTTGAAGTGGATGGAAATAAAGTGACTGTTAAAGTAGGCTCAATTGAACATCCAATGGAAGAAGAACATTTCATTGAGTTCATACAGGTCTTACAAAACGGCAGAGTTGTATTCCAGAAAAGGCTAAAACCAGGTGAGAAACCAGAAGCAGAATTTGTTCTTGCAAACACAGAAGACCTTACTGCAAAAGAATACTGCAACAAGCATGGACTCTGGACAAATTAATTTTTTATTTTTTATATATTTTTATTCTATAACGAAAGATTTTAAAATTAAAAGACTTAGTTAGAACTAAAATGAAACAAAAAATAATAGATGAACTAAACAAACAAGTAAACGCGGAATTGTATTCAGCTTATCTTTATCTATCAATGTCAGCTCACTTTGAGTCAAAAGAACTCAAAGGAATGTCACACTGGATGAAAAAGCAAGCTGGTGAAGAGATTGAACATGCAATGAAGTTGTATGATTACGTTGCTAAAAATGGAAGAGTTATACTTACACAGATAAATGCGCCACCAACAGAATGGGCATCACCATTAGCTATATTCAAGTCAGCTTATAGTCATGAAGTTGGAGTCACAGGTTTAATTAATAATCTGGTCAAGATAGCAGAATCAGAAGGTGACAATGAAACAAAAGATTTTCTTCAGTGGTATGTCAAAGAACAAATTGAAGAAGAAGAAAGCGCAGATAGAGTTGTGCAAGAATTAAAGAATAATAAAGATATATCAAGAATTGATAATGAATTAAGCAAAAGGTGAAATAAAATGGAATTAAAAGAAGAAGTACTTAACGCATTAAATAAACAATTAAATGTAGAACTTAAATCAGAATATTTATATTTATCAATGGCAGCCTATTTGGAATTACAAAGCCTCAAAGGTATGGTTAGTTGGATGAAACTTCAGGCTGAAGAAGAAAAATCTCATGCAATGCTGATATATCAACACATTATTGACAGAGACGGTAAAGTTAGTCTACTATCTATTGATGCACCTCAAAATACTTGGGAATCACCATTAGATGTTTTTGAATCAGCACATAGACATGAAATTGCAGTTACAAAAAGTATTCATGACCTACATGACCTAACAGTTAGTAAAAAAGATCATGCAGCTCAAGTAATGCTTCAATGGTTCATTACCGAACAAGTTGAAGAAGAAGCGTCAACAAAAGAAGTTGCAGATAACTTAAAGAGAATTGGATCTGATTTTGGATATTTAGTAAACTATGATACTCATCTTAACAATAGAAAAGATGAACAGGCTAGTCAAGATAAAGAGGGAAAATAAAATGGTAAACAAAGAACTTGTATTATTAAGACTCGAAGGATGCCCTTACTGTAAACACGCTGAAGAAGAACTTGACAAGAGAAAAGTCAAGTACAGAAAGATAGAGATTGACAGAAACGACAGGTCAATGGTAGAAGCACTATCAGGCCAGCCAACAGTACCAATTCTGGTTGAAGTGATAGGATCTAAAGACCAAGATGATGATATTGTTAAATGGTTAGAAGAAAAGGACAAATAACTTCTTTCTTTTTTCTTACTTTAAATTAATAAGATATCTTTAAATAGTAGTTTTCTCATAATAAACCATATCATGAAAAAAGAGAAGGACTATATCTATGAAGTACAAAAAGAAATCTCTTTACTAGGCGGTATATTATCATTAATGGGTTGGGATGAAAAGACTCACATGCCACACAATGCTGTACAGGAAAGATCACAGCAAATGACTATTCTAGAGAAACAGATTTATGACAAACTAGTTTCAACAAGATTAAACAGAGCCTTGAACAAGCTAAAGAAAAGAAAACAATCAAACAAAGATACTCTTGTGATCAACGAACTTAGTAAACAGATAAAGAAGATAAAAAAGATCCCTAAAGAGTTCATTGAAGAGATGACAAAAGCCACCGTGATGGGTGGCAGAACATGGGAAATTGCAAGAGAAAAGAACAAGTTCAGAATATTCAAGCCAAAGTTAAAGGCGTTGGTTGAACTCAAACAAAAAGAAGCAAAGCTTCTTGATCCAAAAAAGAAACCTTATGACGTACTTCTTGACCAGTTTGAAGAAGGCATGACCTCAGAAAAACTGACAAAGACAGAGGTGGAGAAAATAAAGAAATCATCCACTCAGTTCATACGTTTCATGGTGGAACATATCCAGAGAAAGCGCGGCAGAAAGGTTGAAAAGGCAAAGATCCGTGTTAAGCACGGCAACAGATACGGAGAAGTCCTTCTTTTAGGAGATATTGCTTTTATAATCCATGACATTGACAATGAACAGAAAGAGATCTCAAAAGCAAATATCAAGCCAGATGGAAGTCTTGCCACAACAGAGAAATCTAATCTTATTGAACTGGAAAAAGCACTTTCTAAAGTGGAATTTCCTCCGAAAGTCTTTATCAAAGAACCAATCTTTGAAGATCTTAAGAGACTGTTTGGCAAGGATGTAGAAGTACTGGTTAATTTTTAATTTTATTGTTCTATACAATTATTATTCTTACTATTCCTCTCTCTTCACAACCCTCTCTTTATGAGCCTTGATAATACCAAGGGCTCTATGCACTTCTTTAAAGGGTTTGTAGTCCATGTTACGCAGTAAAAGTCTCCATCTGTCGTACTGGTAAGCCTTTTTTGAGAATGAATGCTCATCAGGAATATAGACAAACCTTATGGCAAGATTATCTTCCTCAACCTTTACCACTTGGCCAATGACAGGGATCGCGTAAGGCAGCTTAACATCAATATTGCCATAGTCTTCACGTTCTCTCAGCTCAGGGTTGATCCTTGGATAAAAATTAAGCATAACATGATTCCCCTGCAGACCTTCAATAGCCAGTTTTCTTTCTCCTTCCTGCATATCATGATAATTATCTATAAGTGATTCAAGCAGACTCTCTGTTACAGAAATGCCCGCTCCTGCAATGCTGACATTAAGGAGCTCTACTTTAGCACCTGTTTCTTTCCTAACATAACTTCGCGAGCCATCCCCTTTCTTATAACCCAGCGGCTCAAGCACAACCTTTTGCCTGTTAGTTCTTACAACATCTCCCATCTCGCTGATAAACACATCTTCGATAGAAACAACCTTGCACGGCATTGAATAATAAAATCCATCTTTATCAGAAAAATTAACAATCACAGTATCATTCCTTAACTCTTCTGAGTCCAGCACAGAGTTTGTGTTCCGGTGCGGAGCAAGGCTATATCTTTTAACATCCATCTCAGGTTTAATCCTGCTTGTTGGAAACATTCCTGCACGCTTTAATTCGTCAAGAGCTTTATTAAACTCCCGCGGCATACTGGCATCAACTGTAAAAGTACTGCCCCCTTGTTTATCATATAACCTGCACTCGCCAATATCAACAAGCTCTGTTTGTACGCCTCTTCTTCTTGTAACATTTGTATAAGGCTTTGTTATATGCAATGTCCTTTCATTTTCAGGCTTGTCCCTTAAAAAATCACTTACAGCAAGAGCAGACACCATCTTAGTATCAAAATCTTCAGGAAAACCCTCAGCATTATCCATTCCTTTGGTAATATCTACGGTTTTTACAAACTCAGCCAACTCCTCCCCAATATTAACCCTTGATACAAATATATCAAAAGAAAGGTCTTTTGGAAAATTAAAATATTCTTTAGCACTACTATCTTCATAATTAAATCTCATAGCATGCCTTTTATTGGTTCCTATCAACCCGCTTACCGGCACTAACTGATATGCTTTGTTAACCTCTGGCCAGATATTGCTTGTTTTCCCGCCATGTTCATCAAAATCTCTTCTTTCCTTGACCAAAGTGTTTATAGAATACCATATCCCGCCAATCTCAAACCCTAACCTTAGGGTTTCACCGACAACCAGCTCTTTCTCAACAACAGTAACCATGCCTTCTAGATCTATGTCCGGCGCATCACTATCTTCTTCCAGTTCCATGCCCTTTGTCTCTATGTTTATGCTTGGCTTGGTGATATAAAAAGCGCTAAGTCCATCCTCTGTTTTATCCCTTAAAAGCGAACCCCTTAGACTATCGGATGTATCATATACTAACTGAACAACCCCATAATCATCCTGGGTTCTGGTATCATAAGAATCCTTTGTCCTTGTACACGAAGCCCTTAGCGGGTGCAGTTCATCAACATTATTTATGATTGTAGTTAGCTTTACCCATTTCTTGCCTACCTTAACCCTTCCTGACCTAGCTAACGCCTTTCCAACCAAACCTGCCTTTCTCATAGTATTTAGTTAAATTTTTGTACTTATAAATATTACTTAAGAAGCAGATTAAAAACAATAACATTTTAAAAACAAAAAGCATTAAAGCTTGACATTGACATACAAAAACAAAAACAGATTGTCAATGACATAACATTAAGGATGGGTATTACTAAAGAGACTTCATCGATTGATACCTCACCTCATCCGTTCACAGCAAGGATGGGAATCAATGATGTCAGGATAACTAATAGGTACATTGATTCAATTGAGTCATTCTTTGTTGCAGTCCATGAAGCAGGCCATGCATTATACGAGCTAGGTCTTCCAAAGAAATACGCAAACACTGTGATATACAATGCAGCCTCAATTGGTTTGCACGAATCACAGTCAAAATTCTGGGAGTACATGATTGGAAGGAACGAATTGTTCTGGAAAGGTTATTTCAACAGATACAAGAAATTCCTTGGAAAAAACATGAACTGGCAAAATTTCTATAAAAACATTAATCAGGTTAAGTCTTCGTTAGTCAGGGTTGATGCAGATGAAGTCACTTACTGCCTACACATTATCCTAAGATTTGAGATTGAAAGGGATCTGATAAACGGAGTCATAGGAACAAGAAACGTCAAAGACATATGGAATAAAAAAATGAAAGACATA
>Ga0187833_10005097_pt1 | contig 12544 bp, 12 predicted proteins | sample ETNtaG_37_FD_167968 | JGI IMG/M metagenome (GOLD analysis project Ga0187833, IMG submission 167968) | Marine microbial and viral communities from oxygen minimum zone, Eastern Pacific Ocean - ETNP2014_SV_400_PacBio MetaG (Illumina Assembly) | ecosystem: Environmental > Aquatic > Marine > Hypoxic... | reverse complement strand
GTCTACTTCAGCGGAGACGGTGCCCGGTTCGACGAGGACGGGTACTTCTGGATCATGGGCCGTGTGGACGACGTGATGAACGTGTCCGGCCACCGCATCGGTACCGCCGAGGTGGAGTCGGCCTTGGTGGGCCACACTAGTGTGGCCGAGGCCGCCGTTGTGCCCATCCCGCACGATATCAAGGGCGAGGGGATCTATGCCTACGTGACCGTCAAGACCGGCGTCGATACATCCGACGGCCTCAAGAAGGAACTCGTGAAGGAGGTAAGGAAGGCCATGGGCCCCATCGCCACGCCCGAATACATCCACTTCGCCGATGCTCTGCCCAAGACCCGCTCGGGCAAGATCATGCGGCGGATACTCAAGGCCGTGGCCGAGGGGCACGAGAACGTGGGCGACACCTCAACACTCGCAGATCCGAGCGTTGTCGACCGTCTCCTCAAGGAGCACCTCCTCGAAGAGAAGGGGAGATAGAGATATACTAAAAGAGGAGAACAGGGGGCCTGTTTACTGCGGGCCCCTCAGCGTTCTTTTACTAGCTAGAAAATTAGCAATTCAATGAGGCGTTCGCACCTACGACGAGCGAGCGGGGATCCCACCCAGTTCAGGGGGGCAGCCGTTGATGCAGCGGTGGTCGATGATGGTGCCCTGGTCCAGTACGATGAACTCGCCGATGTCCATGACCTCCCATTCGAACTCATCATCAAGGGGCTCGGAGGCGACCATACCGATGGTCGTGCCGTCATCGAATGTATGGTGTGCCCGGGACATGGGGCGGAATCCGCTGTTGTACGCGATGAGGAGCTCGCCGTCCGAGAAGAGGACGTTCAACTTCGCCGACGATCTACCAAGGGGGTGTGGGACCTCGAGCTCACGAGTGATAATCGTGTCAACTGCATCCGACACGGCCTCGATACGCTCCTCCTGTGTGGCATGTCGTCCTGCCAGACGAAGGGAGTCCATGATTACACAGAACGCATGCTCAGAGTCCGTGGTGCCAACGGGGTGATAGTGCTCGGTTGTGATGTCGCGCACCCGGCGCAAGGTGCCGTTGTGCGCGAACAAATGGTCTTGACCATTGAGCTCTCGCGTGAAAGGATGAGTGTTGGCAAGGCTCTGGCCTCCAACGGTCATGTTACGGATATGGGATACCAGCAAGCGCGATGCAAAGATACCCGAGCTTGTGAGGGTGGATAGGAGCGAACTAGTTCTCGATGCGGCTGCTTCCTTGAAGATGGAAACAGCACGTCCGCCATACACACCCACCCCCCAGCCATGGGGATTGTCTCGCCACCCCATCATGAATCGCTCGATCGACGGGGTTATATGGGCCTCGCTCGAGGCGCTCACGCCCATAAGGTCACACATTGGGTAGTTAGAAGTCCTTTCTTTCGTTATAAAGAATCACCTTAGGCTCTACGGATCCTCTCACAAGGACAACAGAGCCCAGTACATCAAGAGTGGTTAGATGTGAAGGCATAAGTGACCATGATGGCACAGAGAACGATGCCCACGGGCCGGAACGCCGGCGCTTCAAGTCTCATGAAGACCTCGAAGGCCGTGACGAGCTCGGATCCTGTAAGGATGGTCAATCCCAAGAGGACCACGAGCATGCGCTCCTGGCGGGGCCCCACGTCCATATGATGGTACACCCATGTGAGATTGTACACGGCAGCACCCATCATGCTCATGTAGCACACCAGGGACACTACCAAGAGCGGCATGGTCATATGGAGGTGCGTTCCAAGAAGGTCGGTATCCTGGCTCGGCATGATGAGGGAGTAGAGGACCACGAGCATGACGGGGAACGCGAGCACGAGATCCTGGCCATCGAGATTTCGTCGCAGGGCGGTAGTCGAGAACAGGGCAAAGCAGGCCGAGGAAAGCATGAATGCGTTGAACACGATAGTAAGGTAGGGATGGAGCGATACATATGATTCCAAATGCAAAGGGATACTGAATAGGGATGCCAGTCCAAGAGTGCCGACGAATCCCGCGAACAGCATCCTATCAAGACGGCGAATCCCACGGGAGAGGAGCATGCCTATAGGGATGACGGATGCAATGACGGCAAGCCCGTACAGAGGTACGTCGAGCTCCATCCAGGCTACTCCTCGTCGCCGAAGAAGCCCTTGACCCTGGCCGAGACCGATTCCTTGGAGCGGATTTCGAGGCCGTGCTTACCGAAGATGAGCGGCCTGAACCCGTGGTCGATGGCAGTGGCACGCATTTTCTGGACGTAGACGTAGTTACGGGCCTCGCCGCCCACGATGCGGATGTCCAGGATGAGTATGCCATCGAAGATGAAGTCCAGAGCATCGAACACGATCTTCTCGGGCTGGATGTTCTCACGGTTGGTAACGAAGATGGTGGTCACTCCCATCTGCTCCAGCTTCCGGAGGAATGTGTCGAAGTCGAACTCGACCTCGCCCTTCATGAACGGCTTTGCGCCCGTCACGACCTTCTTCAACGAATCGAACACAACACGCTTGGCCTCATAGCGCTCGATGAGTGCTAGGAGGGACGGGATGGAACGCTCGAACACGTCGTCCGTGGAGAGTGTCTCCAGGAAGAGGTTATTGTCGAGATGCTTTTCAATGTTCCAACCATAGCCGTCCGCGATGTGCTGTACTCGCGAGAGGGGCTCCTTGAACGATATATAGAGACCTGTTTCACCCTTGCTGGCACCCTCAATGAGGAACTGGAGGGCCATGGTGGTCTTTCCGGAACCGGGGGGTCCCTTGAGCGACATCGAGTAACCACGGGGGATGCCCCCGACGATGAGCTTATCGAGGCCAGGGACTCCAGAAGAAATGCGATCCATGAGGCTTACACCTTTGCACGGCATGGGGATGCAAGATATATAAAACATGCAACCCTCACCGCATCCATGGCCGGGGGGACGAAGCTATCGTTCGTGTACAGTATGCTAATGGTCTCGATATTCATCCTCACATTTCTTATCGCCTCACGGTTCGTGGACATCGAGAAAGGGGGATGGCAGGATTTCCTTACACTCCAATCGGCCAACACGATCGTAATCACCTACCTGTTCTTCATCCTGCTCATATCAGCCGTTGCTCTCGGATTCGCTTTCCTGTTCTTCCGCATCGACACGATCGAAGAGGAGTTCTTTGAGCGCCAGGATACGAGCAACAATATCCTACGAGCCATCGCCGATGACCTACGTACCATCGTCGAGGACCATAAAGGAAAGGAGAAGGACTGAACGGGGAACATGTCCGTGGATGCCACAGCGCTCTGTTTCGGGGCCCATCCGGATGATATCGTCATCGGATGTGGGGCAACAATCGCCTCCTTGACTAAGAAGGGATCTGTGTCCGCTGTCACGTTCACGGCAGGTATCGGCGGCTCTCCATCAGTGGATGACACCTCCTCTATCATTGATGTCCGCCAGAAGGAGACCGAGCGGGCTGACAAGGTGCTCGGTATCGAACGTCGCTTCCTCCTTGATGCCTCCCTCCCCCAACTGCGGAGCGATGATGTACTCCTCAGGCAGGCCATCGCCTATATACGGGAGCTGCGTCCTGCCCTTGTGTTCTGTCATGCGCCGCGAGATTGGCACCGCAAGCATAGTGCCGTCTCCCGTCTAGTCGAACAGGCATGCTGGCAGGCCGGTAACAACGTCTATCCAGAGGATGGGGAGCCTTGGCGCGTACAGGAGGTGTTGTGGTACGAGGTGCTCAACCTCTTCCCGCGACCCACCATCGTCGTGGACGTGACAGAGGCCTTCGAACGTAAGCTAGAGGCTCTCCGCTGTTTCGACAGCCAGCTCGAGGTGCTTCCCGGACTCGTCGAGTACGCCGAGTCACTGGGCCGGAGCCGAGGTTTCCTTGCCAACTCGGACTTTGCCGAGGCCTTCAGGACATCACGGTCGTACACGCGAATCGCCAGCGATCCGAGCGAACTCGTGCGAGGTGACATACAATGAGCGTACCGCAGATCGTTTGCATCGGTGATGTGAACATCGATCTCGTCTCGACTCCCGTCGAATCGATCGTACCCGAGGTGTCGGAGGAAGTCGTGTTCACCGAACGCGTCGGTGGGAACGCTGCCAACACCGCAGTAGCGTGCTCGCGACTCGGTCTCGAATCCCTCCTTGTCGGTAGGATAGGGAGCGATCACTGGGGCGTACGTCTCAAGGAGATGCTTGACGATTACGACGTGGCCACTGCACTCAGGAGCATCAAGGGACGGACCGCTCTCACCGTTGCAGTGACGTTCACGGGTGGGAAGCGCTCGTTCCTGGGTGACCAGGGAGAGACGAACGAAACCGTCGCTGCTGAGGACGTACCCGAAGAGGCATTACGGGGCCGGTATGTAATGAGAGCGGGGTACTGGTACACACCGGCCATCATGGGAGAACCGACTGCACGGATCTTCTCGAGAGCGCAAGCTAACGGCGCTGTTACGCTCCTCGATGTTGGTTGGGACCATCTGGGATGGACCGAGGAACGACTCGATGGGCTGTTCGGAGTGCTTGAGAATACAGACGTGCTGTTCGTGAACGAGCTCGAGGCCGTACACATCGCACAGATGCCGGACCGTGATCCTGCGGAGGCCGCCAGGGCGATCCTCGGACATGGTGTCAAGGCAGTCGTTCTCCATCTTGGTGAGAACGGATCCCGGTTCATATCCCGGGATGAGGACATCACGGTCCCCGTGGTCCGGGCCGGTGGCGTGCGCGATCCCACCGGTACGGGTGACGTGTTCAACGCGGCCTTCATATACGCTCACCATGAAGGTCTGTCCACCGAGGACATGCTAAGGTTCGCGAACGCTGCGGCAGCACTTCATCTGGCCGGTCATACCTTCCCTCACCGAAAACGGGTTGAAGCCCTCCTCGCCCGTGAGGTGGAGATTTAAAGGTTTCCCGACCATCCGAGCTCGAAGGCCTCGGCCGACACGGTGAGATCATGATGGACGAAGAGCACAAGAGGATGCTACGCCACTTCAAGATTCAGAACGACGTCATCATAACCCTTCTCAAGAAGGTGTACGGCGAGCTTGCGAGCAAGAGCTACGAGGAAGTTGACACAGAGATCGATGAGCTGCTCAGGGCAAAAAAGAACGCCCGTGTTCAGCGCGCCATCCAGGCCGAGAACGAACAACAGTAAGTTCGTCGCCCAGATATGAAATGTGCCTTACACGGCATATCAGCTGGCCTTGTGGACCCAGTCCGTGACCTTTTCAGCAGCCTTTATTGTCGCCACCAGGAGTTTCACAGCTCCGTCCACGTCCTTCATGCTGGCCACTTCGATGGGGCTGTGGATGTAGCGGCATGGTATGCTGATCACGCCTGACGGGATGCCCTCGCGGGTGAGGTATATGCTACCGGCGTCCGTGATACCGGCATCCGATACCCTGATCTGATGTTTGATCTTGAGCTTATCGGCAGCAGCGACGAGGAGATCGCGGATGATCGGGTGCGTGATGAGACCGCGTCCTGCACCTTCGACGAGCATGATGACCGGACCGTCACCGATGTTGACCGGTGATTCATGCAGGAGCATGGCCGGGAAGTCACCCGCCACCGCGACATCGAGAACAAGAGCAGCGTCCGGATTGAGGCTGAAGGCCGCTACACGTGCGCCCTTGAGCCCGACCGCCTCCTGGACGGTCCCTACTGCGTACACAGTACATCCAGCCTTACGGAGCTTTCGCATTGCCTCTATCATAACATAGCAGCCGAGCCGCCCATCGAGCGCCTTGCCCGTGATGATGTTATTTCCGCCAAGGTTCTCGAACCGCTGGTCGAAGCTAACGTATGTGCCGATAGCGATACCGAGCTTTTCCACACCCTTACGGTCCTTTGCCCCGACGTCGATGAAGAGCGCGGCCACTTTTTCGTCGTCATCACCCTTCTTCCGCAGATGGGGTGGTTTGGTCCCGATGACCCCATGGAGGTCGCCCTTCTTCGCGTGGAGAACGACACGGCGGTTGATGAGGGTCCTGTCATTGATGGCGCCGATCCTTGTGAAGGAGATGAAGCCATCGTCGGTGATGTACTTGACCAGTAGCCCGATCTCGTCCATGTGGGCCGTGATCATTATGCGCGGGGCGTTAGGCTTCCCATGTTTGGTGGCTATGATGTTCCCGATCTTGTCGAAGCGCACCTCATCGACCAGAGGACGAAGCTCCTTGGCAAGGATGTCACGGACACGGAACTCATCACCCGATACTGCTGGCGTTTCGGAGAGATCCTTCAAGAGCGAGAATTGATCGATCATGAGTGCAGGACGCGCCACGAGCTTTAAATGCTTATTCACCGGGCCGCGCCAGACATAAATAGATGTGGGCGAACCTGAGACGTATATGTACTCCATCACGTTCGAATTACCGTCAGGAGAGATGTTCGAACGGTTCATGAACGTCATTCGCCATTACGGTTTTCTCCAGTTCATGACCTCGACGCAGAAGGTCCACCCGGCCCCGGACGGACAGGGTGCAGCAAAGCAGTACAAGGTGCCTGACGCCTTTACCCGGAACAAACCCTACATTTGATGTCTCCTGAGCAGTATCATTTTTGACTCACAAGCATCGTGACTACAGAAAAACGGGTGACTGGGGGCGATTTTTCCCCGCTTTATTTGGAAAGGTTTATAATTTCTACGATAAAAAGGCGGTCCGTAAAGGCTAGAAGGTGTTCATGAGGGAGAAATAACCGACACTTCCCGTGATTGCCGAGACCATCATGGTCATAACACAGCCCATTTGACGAAAGGTGATATGAAAATGGCTCAACAACCAATGCAGGTCATGCTCCTCCCCGAGGGAGCACTGAGGACCAAGGGACGCGACGCCCAGCGGATGAACATCCTTGCTGCGCGCACTGTAGCCGAGGTCGTGCGCACCACGCTCGGCCCCAAGGGCATGGACAAGATGCTCGTGGACACTCTCGGCGATGTGATCGTCACCAACGACGGTGTGACCATCCTCGGCGAGATGGAGATCGAGCACCCCACCGCCAAGATGATGATCGAGGTCGCCAAGGTGCAGGGCGAGGAGATCGGCGACGGGACCACCACTGCCGTTATGGTTGCCGGTGAGCTCCTCAAGAACGCCGAGGCGCTCCTCGACCAGCACATCCACCCCACCATCATCGTCAAGGGATACCGCCTCGCCTCCACAAAGGCGCAGGAGGTCCTTGAGAAGATCTCCGAGAAGGTCACGACGAAGGACAAGAAGATACTCCTCTCCGTTGCCAAGACCGCCATGACCGGCAAGAACGCCGAGGGTGGTAAGGAACGGCTCGCAGAGCTTGTGGTCAAGTCCGTGCTCCAGGTCGTCGAGAAGGACGGCAAGACCGTCACCGTCGACAAGGACAACGTCAAGATCGATAAGAAGCAGGGCGGGTCCCTTGAGGACACCGAGCTCATCGAGGGTATCATCATCGACAAGGAGCGCGTGCACTCCGGTATGCCCCGGGGTATCAAGAAGTCCAAGATCGCCCTGATCAACTCGGCCATCGAGATCAAGAAGACCGAGACCGATGCCAAGATCAACATCAACGATCCCAACCAGCTGGACGCCTTCCTACACCAGGAGGAGAAGATCCTCAAGGGTATGGTCGACAAGATAAAGAAGGTCGGCGCAAACGTCCTCATGTGTCAGAAGGGCATCGACGACCTTGCTCAGCACTACCTTGCCAAGGAGGGCATCTTTGCCGTCCGCCGGGTCAAGAAGTCCGACATGGACAAGCTGGCCAAGGCCACGGGAGCCAGGTTGGTCACCAACCTCGACGACCTCGAGAAGAAGGACCTGGGTCACTCGGACATCGTCGAGCAGCAGAAGATCGCCGGGGACGAGATGACCTTCGTCCGCGGGTGCAAGGGCGCCAAGGCGGTCACCCTCCTCGTGAGGGGCGGCACCGAGCATGTGGTCAACGAGCTCGAACGCGCTGTCGAGGACGCCCTCGACGACGTCATCGCTACCATCAAGGGCGGCAAGGTCGTCGCTGGCGGCGGTGCAATCGAGGTCGAGATGTCAAAGACGCTGCGCCACTTCGCCGACACCGTCGGCGGGAAGGAGCAGCTGGCCATCAACGCCTTCGCCGACGCCATCGATGTGGTCCCCCGTGCCCTTGCCGAGAACGCAGGGCTCGACCCGATCGACAAGCTCGTGTCCATCCGCGCTGCCCATGAGAAGAAGGGCGGTAAGTGGCATGGCCTTGAGATCCTCCGGGGTAAGGTCATAGATATGTACAAGGTGGGCGTCATCGAGCCTACCCTGCTCAAGTCGCAGGCCATCAAGAGCGCCTCCGAGGTCGCTGAGATGGTGCTTCGCATCGATGACATCGTCGTCGCCAAGGAGCTCTCCAAGGGCGATGGCGGTGGCATGCCCCCCGGTATGCCTCCGGGTATGGGCGGTATGGGAGGCATGGACTTCTAGTCCATCCCCCTACCACTTTTCTTCCCAGCGGAAAACGCGAACGGCGGTCCCCGAAAGGGGGCCGCCCAGGGAGGTGTCCTCACCATGATGGACAAGACTATCCAGAAGCTAAACAAACAGAGCGAGAAGCACACGAAATCTATCGACAAGGTCCTCGGAGAAATTGGCAACGTCATCGTGGGGCAGGATAAAGTGCTCCACAAGCTCCTCATAGCGCTATTGGCCAATGGACATGTCCTCCTCGAGGGCGTGCCCGGTCTGGCCAAGACGCTCATGGTGCATTCACTGGCAGACACACTTCGCGCCTCGTTCGTGCGCATACAGTTCACACCAGACCTTCTTCCCGCTGACATCGTCGGTACGACCATATACGACCAGAGGAAGGCCACATTCACTACCCGCAAGGGTCCTGTGTTCGCTAACCTCGTGCTGGCGGACGAGATCAACCGTGCACCGCCCAAGGTGCAGTCCGCTCTGCTCGAGGCAATGCAAGAGCGACAGGTCTCGATCGGGGGGGAGACGTTCCCCCTTCCAAAGCCTTTCCTAGTGCTCGCCACACAGAATCCGCTCGAGACCGAGGGCACCTACCGTCTTCCAGAGGCCCAGGTTGACCGTTTCATGCTAAAGGTCCTCGTCGACTACCCATCGATCGAAGAAGAACGGGCGATAGTGGACCGATTCACCCGGGATACAGAAGCGTCCGCCTCGCCGGTGCTCGACGCCGATGCGGTGACGAAGATGCAACTGTCAGTGCGAAAGCTCCACGTCGAGGAGAGCGTTGTGGACTATTCGACACAGCTCGTGGATGCCACGAGAGATCCCGCGTCATACGGGCTTGACATGGAGGGGCTCATAGAGTTCGGTGCAAGCCCACGGGCGAGCATCTGGCTTGTTATGGGTGCTCGGGCGAACGCCCTCCTCAACGGCAGAGGATATGTCATCCCGGAGGATATCCAGGCCGTGGCCATGTCGGTCCTACGGCATCGCATAATCCTCACATACGAAGCAGAGGCCGAGGACGTGACCACCGACGATATCGTTCAGCAGGTCCTCAACGTAGTGGAGATCCCGTAGGTGATGGCCCGTTGACGGGTAACGAAGACGGCGGTGTTCTTTCCCGGTTCCTCTCACTGATAAGACCGTTCCCAGATGAAGATGAGCTGGAGGAAGAAGAGCATCAAACACCAGCTGAGATAGTCCGGCGGGTCAAGCGGCTCGAGCTGAGGGTCCGTGGCAAGGTGACCGGGCTTCTCCAAGGCGCTTTCCACTCATCGTTCAAGGGCCGGGGAATCGAGTTCGCCGAGGTGCGGGAGTACGTGCCTGGTGACGACGTACGGACCATCGACTGGAACGTGACCGCGCGCATGAACGCACCGTACGTCAAAGAGTATATCGAGGAGCGGAACATCGACGTACATCTCGTGGTAGATGTCTCAGGATCATTCGCCTTCGGCTCGGGCCGTGAGAAGGGAGCTGCTGCCCGGGAGATCGCCGCATCGTTGATGTTCTGTGCGATGCGTAACAATGACCGGGTCGGGCTCATCCTCTTCACCGACACGGTGGTGACGTACCTTCCCCCCAGGGGAGGACGGAAGCATGTGTTGCGTTGCGTGCGCGAACTGGTGGCTCACCGTCCTCGTGGTGCTCGGACCGATGTTCCGGGTGCTCTTGCATTCCTAGCGAAGGTGGCAAAGAAGCGTGGTATCGTGTTCGTCATCTCGGATTTTCCCGAACAAGAAGGCCTCGTGCGTCCGCTCAGGGTGCTCGGATCACGTCACGACCTCGTCGCCGTACGCGTCCGGGACCCGCGCGAAGTAGAGCTGCCCGATGCTGGGCTCATGGAGCTCGAGGACGCAGAGACGGGTGAGCACATGCTCGTGGACACCAGTGATCGCGAGGTCAGGGAAGCATTCTCACATATCGCTGATGAAGAGGTACAAGGTCTCGTGTCGGTAGTCGGTCGCTCGAATGGTCAGCTCGTCGAGGTATCCACCGAAGAACCTTTCGAAGAGCCGCTGCGTAAGTTCTTTGCGCGACGTGAGAGGAGGCGTCACTGATGGTCGACGAGTGGTTCTTTCTCAATCCAGAATGGCTTACAGCTGGCATCGTCGTACTCTTAGTGCTCGTGTACATGGCCCGCCGGGCCGAGGGGCACAAGCGTCGGGCCGCCCTCATATTCTCACGTCTCAAGGTCGTCCGGGAGGCTGCGGGTGGCCGCGAGCTCGCGTGGCGGAGGAGCGCAGGGTTCTTAATGTCCGCTCTTGCCCTTACATGCCTCTTCCTGTCGCTGGCCGACCTGCACATCCCGTGGACGGCTACCCACAAGGGTGTCAACGTCGTACTTGTCATTGACGTTTCGGGGAGCATGCAAGCAACTGATTTTGAGCCCTCCCGTCTGGAGGCGGCCAAGCAGAGCGCTCGTGTGCTCATAGAATCACTAAAACCGGTGGACCATTGCGGCATCATCGTGTTCTCTGAGGGGGCAACGGCTGGATCCTACCTCACCAGGCTCAAGGACCGGACGATCCAGAAGCTCGATGCGATAAGGCCCCGGGAAGGTCGGACGGCTATCGGGGACGGCCTGTCGCTTGCCGTGGACATGATCACATCTATCCCGAACCGTCGCAAAGTGGTCATACTACTCTCAGACGGGGAGAACAATGCAGGCGTCATCCCGCCCGCAGAAGCCGCAGCCTTCGCCAAGCGCGAGGGTGTGCAGGTTTACACCGTTGGAGTAGGCAGCGTGAAGCCGGTCGTGCTCGGGTACGACTGGTTCGGTCGGGCGCAATACGCACGTCTGGACGAGGAGACATTGCGACACATTGCCAAAACCACAGGGGGCGAGTACTTTCGCGCCATCGATGTGACAACCCTGGAACAAATCTACGAGACGCTCTCAGAGAAGATAGAACATGAGAATGAGGATGTCTCGACGGCTCCCTGGTTCGTGGGTATGGCCGTGCTCCTCATCCTCGCCGAGCAGTGGTTGCGGTACGGTGGCGGACGCATCATCCCGTGAGGTGGAACGATGAAAAGAAGAATCCTCACTATGCTCGTGCTTGTTGCCCTCGTCACCGGCCTCGTCTCGGCAAAGGAGCTCACGATCAAGAAGGTCGTGGAGAACACGAACGTTGAATCAGGGGACGTCCTACGAGTCTGGCTTGAGATAATCAACCCGAACGACGAACCTGTTGATGTGCTCATCGTCGATAAGAACGTCATCGGTGAGAGCGGTATCGATATCGAGTGCCTCGAAGGACAAGCGCCACCTGGGGCGGCGTCGCTCGATTATGGAGACCTCACGGGCACCGAAGGGATCCAGGCGTTCGAGCCCGGGGAGCATGAGATAGCTCCGGCCGAGGTCACGTTCAGGGACCCTGAGACGGGGAGCGAGACAACGGTACGGTCTAACTCCCTTACCATCAATGTAACGGGCCCCGCACAGGGGCAGATGTCCAAGATAACGACGCTATTCCAGTGCGGTGGCCAGCGTATCCAGTCCACATCGATCTCGCGTTCAAGCTCTGGTCAGCAGGGGCAACAGCAGCAACCGCCGAGCCCGCAGGACACGCAGGACCGCATCGATCAGGTGCAACAGGGCATGGAGTCCGACATGCAGGAGCTAGCACAGCAGATCGCACAGGAGCAGGCACGTCGGCAGGCCATGGAACAGGCCCTGGAGTCGAACGAGGAGTTCCGTCAGGCCGAGAGAGAGCTATCACGACAAGGCTACCGGCGTTCGGAGAGCAACATCGATCCCGGGAACGGGGAAGGTCTCGACGGTGATTTCCAGTACGATTACCAGAGAAAGGACCAACAGGCACGGATAGAGGGCTCGATGGAGGACGGCGATGTATCGCAGATGCAGGCCGTCGTCCAGGACGACCTGGACCGCATGCGACGTGCAGTGGAGGCCGATCCGCAGGTGCAGGACCGGGATCAGAAAGCGATGGAGCAGGGATTCAAGCCAGAAGGGACCGATGTTCCTTTTCCCACCAACGGTACGAGCAGGTTCAACCGCACTCTCCGAAATCCACAGACCAACGAAACGAAGTCGATCACCGGCTCGGTCGATCTCAACGAGACGGTCGAGGACGTGCGCATGAATCCTGATGACGAAGAGCGTTCCAGG
>Ga0187833_10005096_pt1 | contig 12544 bp, 10 predicted proteins | sample ETNtaG_37_FD_167968 | JGI IMG/M metagenome (GOLD analysis project Ga0187833, IMG submission 167968) | Marine microbial and viral communities from oxygen minimum zone, Eastern Pacific Ocean - ETNP2014_SV_400_PacBio MetaG (Illumina Assembly) | ecosystem: Environmental > Aquatic > Marine > Hypoxic... | reverse complement strand
CCTCAATATCAAGGGCAAAATACTTCAAAATTTGCCTGAGTTTAGCAGTCGAAATTCGTGCACGTTTTAAAATCAGATTTTGCCGCGTCATGACTGCATTTTAGCCCTTTTAAAGGGATGTTAACTAGTCATGAACCCTCTTTTATTATTCAATCGCTTACATTCCTGCAGATCACAGGAAACAGTTGCCCGAGGACCGCTTCATCCGGTACAATCTATTGAATTATAGGAACCTTTGAAGCCAAATTGAGGATGGCACTATCATGACAGCGTTGAATTCCTCCCGTCCGCTGGTGATACAACAAGCTGAGGATGGGTACCGATACTCTATCGAACCGTTCCTGCTGGCAGACTTTGTACATCTGTCTCCCGGCTGTCAGGTTCTCGATGTTGGAACCGGATGCGGAGTCATCCCGCTCCTTCTGGCAACGCGTGGGGAAGCGAATAAAATTATCGCGATAGAAATTCAACAAAAACTTTATGATCTGGCGGTCAGCAACATATCAGGCAACGGAGCAGAGGAGAGGGTTCGACTAATTTATGATGATTTTGCCAATTGGCATCCGGACGCAACAAGCGAATTGTTTGATGTCGTTATTTCGAATCCGCCTTATCGGAAAATTAAAACTGGCCGTATTAATCCGAACCATGAAAAAGCTGTCGCCCGACACGAATTGTCAATGAGTCTTGAGTCACTGACTGCGGGAGCAGATGATTGCTTAAAGGAGGGTGGAACTTTTACTCTGGCCTACCCGCCTCTGCGACTGGCGGAAGTGCTGGAACGCCTTTGCCGCCACAAATTGTTTCCCGCAAGACTGCGATTTATTCACGGCTCGCGGGATGCGGAAGCTCGTATCTTTCTGGTTGAAGCGATCAAGGGGCGGCGGGCAGACTGTGTCATAGAACCTCCTCTTTACGTTTATAATGAAGACGGTTCTTATTCTAGGGAAATGGAAAAAATTTATGCTTCCTTTAATTATTCTAGCCGGGCCGACAACGTCGAAGAAAAGTGATACGGCTATCGCGCTGGCTGAAAAACTTGACGCGGAAATCATCGGCGCGGACTCCATGCAGGTCTATAAATATTTTGACATAGGCACTGCCAAAGCATCTATTGAGGACCGGGCTCGGATTCCGCACCACCTCATTGACATCCTGGAGCCGGACGAAGAATTCACCGCTTTCGATTTTAAAACACGCGCTCTGAAACATATCCGGGAATTGATCGGGCGGGGCAAAACTCCTGTCATCACTGGAGGAACCGGGCTCTATCTGAAAGTTCTTCGCGATGACTACGACTGCGCTGTGCAAATCGATCCGGAAATCAAAAAACAGGTCCAGGCTGAAATACATGAACGGGGGCTTCCGATAATGCATGAGGAACTGCGACGGGTCGACCCTGCCTCCGCCGAGCGGATATTGCCTGTGGACACGCAACGTATCGAAAGGGCCGTTTCAGTTTACCGGCAAACGGGCAAAGCTTTATCCGAATTCGTTAAAGCTAATCCAGCGCCTGAATATGAGTTCCCCATCCACACTTTTATAATAGAGCGCGACCGGAAAGAGCTTTATGACAACATCAACCTACGGGTGGATCACATGATGCAACGGGGATGGATAGATGAAGTTAAGAATATTCTAGGTCGCGGATTCTCAAAATCTCTAAAACCTTTCCAAAGCATCGGCTACTCACAAATTGTAGACTTCCTGGATGACAAGCTCTCAATGGAACAAACGGTGGACCTGATAAAACGGGACACCCGACGCTACGCGAAACGCCAGATCACATGGTTTAAAAAATCCCGTGACGCTAAAACCATTCATGCCAATTCTTTGGACAACCCTGCCAGTCTGCGCGATAAAATTCTTTCACTGCTTCCACAAACAGTAGCAGTCTTTCTCCTGACATTGTGCCTGACTTTTACTAATCCGCTACCCTCAGTCGCCAACGATAAAGACCCCTACTCAGAAGCGTTTTTAACATACCAAAAAGGGGATTACCATCAGGCGGCGCTTTTGTTTCGTTCTGTTCACGCATCGGCCCCGGAATCAACAGAGGGAAAACGTTCTTTATATTTAGAAGCGCACAGTCTGACGCATATCAGCAAGCCTCAAGAAGCGATAAAGGCGTTTCAGTCTGCTATCAAATCCTACCCGGAAATAGAAGACTACATCCGCTATCACCTGGCCAGAGTATTGGTGGATTCAGGAAAGGGCGCGGACGCGCTGAAACAAATTAATATTTTACAGAAAAATTTTCCAAATACGTTGCTCTATGCCCAGCACCAGCTCCTGCGGGCAAAAATCCTGGAGCAAGAGCCTAAAAAAGAAGATGCTCTCCGGGTACTTGCTGAAACGGAACAACGTCTGTCTGGATTTTCAAAAACTTCCCCGTCACGCTCTCATTTGCCTGAAATCATTTTTCAGCAGGGCCAACTTTACCAGCAGTTGAAACAAAGGAATAAAGCCTACGACCGCTATCGTCTGCTCCATATCGCTTACCCTACGCATCAATTGACACAACAAGCCAAAGCAGAGATAAATAAGCTGGGCAAACAGGCCGACGTTACCATCAAAGCTCTTACCATTGATGAACACGGACAACGCATCAGCGCACTCCTCAAGGAGGTTCAATACCAGCGGGCGATAACTGAAGTTAACGAACTGCTGAAAAACAAATCTCCGCTTCCCGGGAGATTCTATTTTTACTTGGCTAACGCGCAAAAAGGGCTTCGCAAAAGAAACCTCGCCAACGCCGCTCTCAGAAAATTTCTTAAACACTATCCGGAACACGCCCGGGTTCAGGAAGCGCTGTTCACCATCGGACGCAACTTCTGGAACACAGGGTATTATCGTGACGGACTAAAATATTTTCAGAAAGCCATCGACAAGTCGCCGCAATCATCTCTCGCCAGCCAGACACGTTTCTTCATCGGCAAAATGCATGAGGAAAAAAGACGGTACTCCCAGGCAACCAAACATTACACGACCTTGGTCGAACAATTCGGGAATGACGAATTCGCCGAACGTGCCGCGTGGCAACTGGGCTGGGTCCATTACACAAAAGGAGATTCCCAGAAAGCTCTCGACTACTTTATGGACAGCGCCCGCCGGTACCCGTCCGGACTCTTCATCGAAAGCAGTATGTTCTGGGCCGCGAAATCGGCTGAAAAACTCGGGCGTGTCGACCTGGCGCAACAACTTTATAAAGACGTTAACAATCGACTGCCTTATACCTACTACGGAATCCGCGCCGGGAAAAAGAGAAACGACAAGTCTTCGGCTTCGAAACAAAACAACCATCGGGAAATATCACTCCAGGAACCCAGTCTTTCCGCCAATGCACGGTTTCATTATTCGCGAGGTGTGGAACTGTCTGCGACCGGGTTCTATGAAGACGCAAGTTATGAAATTAAAAAACTGGAAAACTCCATACGCAAAAACCTTTCGGGGGTGATGTGGCTCGCCACGCTTTTCAATAACGCGCACGCTTATCCTGATGCAGTGCGCATCATGCAACTTTATAAAGACTTCAAAACTAAAATTAAGGAAAAGGAACTCACCGAGAACTTCTGGCGCAACTTTTATCCACTGGCATATGCTGAAACCATCCGCGACAGCGCGAAAAGTCATGGAGTCGACCCCTACTTCGTTAAAGGTCTCATCCGTCAGGAAAGCCTGTTCGATGCCCAGGTGCAGTCACGGGCCGGAGCAATCGGACTCATGCAGATCATGCCCGAGACCGGACGACTACTGCACGCCAACTCCAAAATGAACGGACCTTACAACACCGACATCCTGTTTGATCCTGAAACGAATATCCAATTGGGAATTCAGTACATCAGCCAGCTCAACCGGAAATTTAATAAGAATGGAACACATATTCTTATTTCATACAACGCCGGACCTCATATGCTGAAAAAATGGCTGAAACGTTTCAGCCACCTCGACGACCCCGATGTGTTCATAGAATCCATCCCCTACCCCGAAACCAGAAAATACGTAAAAAAAGTCCTCCGCAACTACAGCATCTACCGAACCCTCTACCCGCAAACTGGCCCCTGACAGGATTACAGGATGAATCCCTCTTTGAAAGGAGGGGGCTGGGGAGCACCCGTGGCTGATACGATTCTAACGCCTTTCAAACCATACCCTTACAGCAGGACTGTTTAATATTCACCCAAACAGGTATAATAGCTAGATAGAATGGAGGCTATCTATGGACCCGAAAATTTTGGTCCGCAAATTTGACGCTTACCATCCGGGGCATATTGAAGGTTTTGTTCGTGAAAGCGTGGGTCTATTCAGCAGTCGGGGTCCACTATTTTCATCGGGTGACAAGGTTCTACTGAAGCCCAATCTTTTACGCGGATTTGCTCCGGAACGTTGTGTCACGACGCACCCTGCTGTAATCGACGCTGTGTGTCGTGTGCTCAAAGATCTTGGTGTGGGCCAGGTCGATCTCAGCGATAGCCCGGCTATCGGTAGTCTTAAGGCAGTGGCCAACAGTGCGGGTTACGGTGATCTGGGAAAGCGATATGGCGTTCGCATCGTACCATTAACCGACCCAGTACCTCTCGTCACTGAAGAAAATATCGCACATCTCAAAATCGCGGGCAGTATCCGCGAATATGACAGCACCATCAATCTGCCAAAGTTTAAAGCGCACTGCCAGATGACGCTGACGTTGGCGATCAAGAACCTGTTCGGTCTGGTCATTGGAAAACGCAAACCGGTTCTGCATTGCCTGGTCAAAAACGATAAGATCACTTTCGGCAAGATGCTGATCGACATCGCGAAGCATGTTGCTCCGTCTTTAACAATTGTGGATGGCATCTCCGCCATGCAGGGCAACGGCCCGATCAACGGCACGCCCTACCCGCTCGGCCTGCTCGCCGCCGGAACGGATATGACGGCGCTGGACCGTGTGCTGGCCGAAATCGTCGATGTACCTGTCGACAAAGTGTATGCGCTTGAAGCGGCCCGTATCAGACAGTACGGGCAATGGGATTTACAACACATAGAATGTGTCGGCGAAACGGATTTGGACTCGCTGAAGGTATCCGATTTCAAACTCGCCAAATATCCCGTGGACATCTCTTTCAATCCGTTTCGATTGGTCAAATCGTTTCTCAAACAGTTTTACGAAGTGGGAATCAAAGAGAAACTTGCTGGTTCAAATTGAATTTTACTCAGGAGCTTGGCAATGGACCGACTGAGTCTGGAGCATCAAAAACTGTTGGACACGCACGGGATAGATGGCGAAACTGTGCTCAAGGACAACACGGGAAGAGAATTGAAAGTATACTGGAGTGAGGCTGGAAACTATATTTTCCTCAACCCCGGTGGCTGGGGTGATGGGAAATTTTTCCTGACTACCGTTTTGCTACATTTCATGACCAACGATGAACCCATGGGCTTATGCTTGGCGGAAGAGGAAGAGGGAAATGATCAGGTCATTGAGGCTTCTGAAATGGAACGGCTCCGAACAATCCTGACGATGCGCTATAAAAATGAGGACTAATCAAATCAAGCCTGTGGGTTAGCGTCTGAATCGAAACTGATTGAACAACAACCCAGGTCGATCCCGCTATTTTTCATTTTTGGTAAGGCCTTTTCCGGATCGATGAAGTTGATGATCCGGTTTCCTTCCCGCCGCGTCTTAACAAGACCGGAAGTCCTCAGTATGGAGAGGTGATGTGATACCTGAGGTTGCGCCATATCAAGTTGGCGAACAATATCGGATACGCTCAGTTCCCCTTGCAGAAGGAGCCGAACCATTCGCAATCGCGTTTCGTCCCCAAGGGCTTTCAAAATTTATGCGCACTCACCTGAATTCTTGAGGCGGGTCATGTCATTAAGCATAGAAGTTCACGAGGCTGGCTTCAAGCATCTATAGGACTATCACCAATTTTAACGGTTAATAATGAATAAAGAAAGCCTCGACAGCGACCTTTGGGTAGACCGGTATGGTGATCTCCTGTATCGCTATACCTTGGTGAGGGTAAATGACCCCGACGCGGCGCAGGAAATTGTTCAAGTCACCCTGCTGGCGGCTCTGGAAGCAAACAAATCATTTGAAGGACGCTCTTCTGAGAAAAGCTGGCTGTTTGGCATATTAAAACATAAAATTCTCGATCATTATCGGCGACTCAAAAAATACAAAACCTTTGACTTGTTACCCGAAGACGATACCGATCCTTTTGACTATCAACCGGATGGACATTGGAAATCCCTGCCGATAGACTGGAAGCTGGACCCGGAAAAAGCCGCGGAAAATACCCAACTGGTGAGGGCACTCGCGGGATGTATGGATAAACTGCCTGAAAAGTTCCGTAGAATTTTCGTCCTCAAGGAAATCGAAGGCCTCAGCTCCGATAAAATTTGTAATGAATTTAATGTCAAACCGACGAATCTCTGGGTGATACTGCATAGAGCACGTAATCAGCTCAAAAAGTGCCTGGAGATTCATTGGGTCAACAAGGTCTGATCATGTTAAAGGTTTTTCTATCTAAATTGATGAATCCCTTAATGCAGTTGATGCACATCACCTGCAAGGATACTTCTCCTGTCATTTCTGAAATGCTGGATCAACCGGTATCTTCTGCAAAATACTGGCGGGCTAGGATCCATTTGGCGATGTGCGGCGTTTGCCGTTATTATAAAACTCAACTGGAGATCCTGACTCGGGTAACGCATGAGCTTGCGGATGAAGATTCGCCCGCAAAAATGGATGTCTCCCTGAGTCCTGAATCGAAAGCACAATTAAAGAAAGTTCTTAAATCCCAGCAATGAACCTGGACAAGCAACCCTATTGAAAGGAAAAACCACATGAACGACGAGTCATCCTGTTGCAATAACGATTCTGACGAAGATGTTTCCAGAAACGATGTTCGCGACTTCTATTCAAACGCGGCGACCACAGCTCAGGAAAGCCTGTGTTGTCCAACACAATATGACTTGACCGACCTGTCGCACATTCCCAAAGAGGTAACGGAAATTTCGTATGGTTGTGGCAGTCCTGTCGGGCGAGCCGGGCTCCGCGAAGGTGAAGTGATGGTAGACTTGGGATCAGGCGGCGGCATCGACTGCTTTATCGCCGCAAAGCATGTGGGAAAAACAGGCCGGGTCTTCGGTATCGACATGACCGAAGAAATGCTGGGAGTCGCCAGAAAAAATGCTGAACGTGTCGCAGAAAACCTCGGCTACAACAACATAGAATTCAAACAAGGGTTTCTTGAAACCATTCCAATTGACGACACTTCCGTCGACCTCGTTACCTCCAATTGCGTGATCAATCTTTCTACCGACAAAAACGCTGTTTTCAAGGAAATCCACCGAATTCTAAAACCAAACGGACGATTCCTGATCGCCGACATTATTTCAGAAAAAGAGGTTCCTGAGGATATGCAAAACAACAAGGAGCTGTGGGGAGAATGTGTTTCCGGTGCGCTCACATTAAACGAATTCCTCGACTATGCCGGGAACAACACGTTCAAAGGATTGCGAGTGCAAAAAGATTATCTATGGAAAGAAGTCGGAGGCATTAAATTCTATTCCTACACAATAGAAGGATTCAAACATGTGCCCGATGAAAACGCGTCTTGCTGTAAATCGCTTATCGCAACCTATGCAGGGCCTTTCGAGTCAGTGACTCTCCAGAGCACTGTATTTCCAATGAACGTTCCTGTCGAAGTGGCTGAAGACACCGCACAGATGATGTCTTCCCATTCTTACGCAGGACAATTTATTATCACCGACCCGGAAACGGAGAAGCCTGCGGAATCGAATTCAGAATCTTCCTGTTGCGGCTGACACGCAAGGTAAACAGGCAGGTGCTTCGACAGGCTCAGCATGACACCAGATTAAACCTCATTGAACAAGTCTTTATTAGAAGTCAGCCAAGCCCCGCTGTGGTGGATGCTGATTTTTTATTTTTATAGCGATGGTAAAGAGTGGGGATCAGCGCGAACACGCCTAGTAACGCCAGCGCCCCCAGCACCTCAAACGAAGCAATATCTGAGATTGAATTGATACGCGCGAGATTACTCCCCGCATTGGCGTAGACAAAGGAACCGGGCATGATCCCGAACATCGTACCAAAAAAATAAACCGGAAGCCGAACCTTCGTGAGCCCTGAAACCAGATTGACTAGAAAAAAGGGAAACAATGGCACCAGCCGCAAGAACAGCAGGTAGTTGATTGCGTTTTCGGAGAGTCCTTTGTTGATGGGTTCCAGCTTGTCGCCAAATTTTTTCTCGATCCAGTCACGCAAAATAAAACGAGCGACAAGAAAAGCGGCAGTCGCCCCCAGAGTCGCCCCAACGTTCACGACTAGCGTTCCTGCCACAGACCCAAAAATGGCGCCGCCGGCAAGCGTAAGGATAGTTGCTCCCGGCAAGGAAATAGCAACCACCAGAAAATAAATCCCAATAAAACTCAAAACCACCGCCACAGAATGTTCCTGGTAGACCGCATCCAACCTATCTCGATTACCCTTCAGACTTTCAAGGGATAGGTATTGTTGCAGGTCAAAAACATAGAACAAGGCAATACCCACAGCAACTAGAGCTAGCAAGATCAGCTTTTTATTCATTTCTTATTCGTATAAACTTTGGTTTCAGGATGAAACGTGTACCATGCAAACCAGAACCCAACCACCGAAGGCAGTTCCCTTCCATTTTCATCAAGAATAGATGCTGTTGCCGATGATTTGTCATATTGAATGATAATCCGCTTTTCATTTATCGTATCGTTCACCAGTCCCTGATGCTTCTCCAGTTCTGAAAATGGATAGGCCTTGACCGTATCATCAAACTCCACACCAATGATTTTTTCCTTAGGGTGAAACTTCGCGCTAACGTTATCAACAGCAAAAATCAAACGCGGGCTTTTTTCGTAACCATCATAAGGGTCGCGATCATAATCGCGGCGGTATCCAGTTTTTTCAGACAAAACCAGCGATCCAGGATACTTTTTCTTCCACTGCTCCCATGTAGTCTGCGTAGAAGAAAGTAATTTCAATTGAGTTCCAGTGAGCGGACCCGTCACTGCCGCTGCACGGATCTGCGACCATAGACTTTCTGTCTGGTGATCGTACATCAACATGTCGCTCTGATATAAAAGCCCAGACACGCCGAAAGTCATCTTCCGTTTTTTTATCATAGCATCAAACACCATACCCGTTCCGCATAAAGGGCAAAACGTGACAGCGATGGGAAAACCTCCAACTCGATCATTCACAATCTCATGCCAGTTGAGAATTTTCACCGGATAAGCCTTGGCTTCTCCCTTGTACGCAAATCCTATCACCCGGTCCTTACTCTTCAGAAAACCCGCCTCATCTGCTGAAACAAATATTGGTTTCATGATAGCTGGAATTCCATCTTTGCCCGGTCCGCCATCATAAATTTCATCTTTGGGGATGCTGTGTTTTGAATAATCGAATCCCGACAGAAACAACACCAGGAACCCAAAAACTAATATTTTCACGATAGGAGTATTTAAACTCATAAGCCAATCACCGTGAATAGGTTTAAAAAGTTATGCTAATTGATTACGTCGGGAAGGGGGTAAAAACCTTACACAGGGAGGGATTTTAAAGAGGAAAAGAATCCATTTTCAGCAATTCATTTTTCGGGATAATTCATCCAACGCACCAAAGAAAACATCATGAAGCTCGCCTCTGATTTTTCTCGAATCGTACTCGACCATTGAACCCCCGCTACGAAGGAAGGAAATTTTCTCATCAATTCTGGAGCATGCTGAATCCTTCTCCACCTTGCCCCTGATGTTCCCTGACAAAAACATCAAATCACAAAACTCAATTCCCGCCTGAACAGAATCTGTTAACTGAGAATTTATCTTTAATCCTCGACCGACAAGATATGCTGATATGTTTTGAACCTTAACGAACTCTTCCCGCGCCTTACCGTAGTTTTTGTCGAGCACATATTGAATCGCCTTCATCAATGCCACTTCTTTATTCCCCATGAAATCACTATAAGGTGATTCCTTGAAATAATGTTCCTCCATTTCAGCGATCAGTTCCATTGAGCGGAGCCTGCTTTTCGATGGATTAAGTGGGTTACTTATTGGAAGTTCGGTGTTATCTGGATTTATCTGTTCTGAAATATAGAACCATGCGAGGGTTTTCATGGCCAGAGGTTTGGCTCCCGTATTCATTCGCAATGCCTGTTCAAGATGATTGAGACCCACTTCCCGCAAGTCGCTGCCTCCTTGCATAATGAAGTTACCCAATCCTCCCAGCCGGCTGTTACCATAGCGGTAAACACCCAAACCAAAATGAGCGTCGACCCTTGCCGAATCCATTTCCAAAGATTTTTCCAAATGATTGTCTGCTTGAAGTCCGTTGATCAAAGCCGAGAACAGGTTGCCTTCTCCATATTCAAAAACACCGATGTACCCTTCGGAAGCGCCAAGATAGAAATACGCTTCCGCTCTTTGCTTCACATCGGTATTCTCCTGATCCAAAATGTCATTGGCCAATTCCTTGACTCGCTCGCTATGAAAAATAAAATCCTCTTTTATTTCTGGAATGGAAAATTTGCTAGTGAAAGCCAGCGTATGAGAGAGTTCTCCAACAAGACCGGAAACCGCAAAATGAAACTTCATCAATTCGATTTTATTTTGCAGGCTTTCAGGGGAACGACGCAGGCGCTCAATCTCAATCTTGAAAATCGAAAACCATTTATCGTATCTATAATACAGCGTATCGACCAGCGCGAGCCGTGTAGCCCTCTCCGAAATGAATTTTGCGTCTTTGTTTTCCGCTCGCAGGACATAATGCTCTGCCCAGGCTGGACTCCAAAGAACAGAACCCAACGCAAGATAAATCAGGACAACAAAAACAAAATACATGACCCCATGTGATTTGATTTTAAATCGGAACATTTTCACCCGTTCGACCGGGATGACTTGATCATCCTTGTAGTTTTGCCAGTACTCGCCTGACCCTTGCGAGACGTTCAAAATCTTCCAGCTTGATAAACAGTTTTTCCGCCTTTTTAAGATGATGGATCGCCTGTTCAGATTCAGAAAGTTTGTCAAGGTACACATGGCCCAACATATAATGTCCCTCAGCAAAATCGGGTTTGACGCGCACAGCCTCCTGAAAAGCGTCACATGCTTCCTCATATCTTCCGCAATCCGTTAAAGTGAGACCATAAGAAAACTGCATTTGTACCGAATCCGGTTTAAGCAACACAGCTTGCTGGAGAGAGTTGACAGCCTTCTCAACATCCCTAATCGCTCGGTAGGCGACTCCCATGTAGTAATGCACATTGGATTCATTTTGATCCACCAGTACGGCCCGACTTAAAACCTCCAGCGCCTCCTCATACTCACCCTTCCTGACATAAGCCGCCGCAAGAGCTACATATCCATGGATAAATTTCGGATTTAATCGCACCGATTGTTTGAACGCACCCAGGGCATGATCGAGGACTTTTACTCCCGACTCCTCCAAACTCCCATAAGCGATACCCATGTTGTAGTACGCATCAAGAAAATCCCTTTTAAAAGCAATCGCTACTTTGTACGCATCGACCGCCCCCTGATTCATTCCCGATTGCTGAAGCCGCAATCCTTCCTTAAGCCAGTTTTCCGCCGCCTCTCCATCATCAGATGCATCCTCTTTAGAAAGATAAAGCTGGCGAGACAACATTGCTCTTTGCAATTCGTTTTGCTGTTGGAATAAGTGTTCCGCTGTTTCCAGATATTTTTTTGCCCGCTTTGTATTTCTTAATTTTCTTACATGAACCACACCCAATTGATAATAAGCCTCCGCGAAGTCCGGGCAATGCTCAACCGCTCCTTTGAATGCCAGCCGTGCCTCTGAATTGTGACCATGCTCAATGAATTCCAATCCAATCATGTAAAAGGCCTGAGCAAAAATACGGGATTTTTCGATAGAATTTTTATCTCCCGTTCCGTTATTTTGACTGGGGTAACGTTTTAATCTTGCGAAAGTGAAAGTCAGCCAGAATTCTGGAACCGAAAACTCAGGAGCCATCGGCACCGCAGTGTGAAAAGCGGCCATCGCTTTCTTCTCACGTCCAGACAGCCAATAAGCCACCCCAAGACTGTAATGAATATGTGGATAATCGCTCCTCAGTTTCAAAGCCTTGCGATAACACTCGATCTCTTCCTTATAATCCTTCAAGCAACCATACACATGCCCCAGAAGGTGGTAGGCCGGGTAGGCATCTGGGTTCATTTGCAATGTTCCTTTCAATGCCTCTACCGCTTCTTCAAATTCGCACGCGAAAATATTAAGGAGTCCCTCCCCAAGCAATTCGGTATCCTTCCACGCATAGGGAAACAGATCAAAGATCACTTCCATGACCCGCTCAACGGGTGACTCAACACCCTGAAGCGCCTTAAACCGCATCGCCATATCAGGGTTTAATACTCGTAACGCTTCACCGATAGTCGACAAACCTTCATCTTCAAAAGTATGTTCACCGATTAATTTTTTGTTGCCTTTATTTTTCTTCTTCAATGGAAATAAATAGTTGGTTGA
>Ga0187833_10005095_pt1 | contig 12545 bp, 13 predicted proteins | sample ETNtaG_37_FD_167968 | JGI IMG/M metagenome (GOLD analysis project Ga0187833, IMG submission 167968) | Marine microbial and viral communities from oxygen minimum zone, Eastern Pacific Ocean - ETNP2014_SV_400_PacBio MetaG (Illumina Assembly) | ecosystem: Environmental > Aquatic > Marine > Hypoxic... | reverse complement strand
CAAGACCAATGGCGTCCTTGTGTCGCCCGATCAGAAGACCTTTTACGTGGTCAGCAACGACAACGGTTTTCTGGGCTTCATGCAACTAGACGAAGGCGAGGGGACCCTGAAGGGGCACCATCTGCTTCAGGCGTTCGATCTTGCCGCCGACGGCACCGTCAGCAACCGGCGGGTCCTGATCGATTATGCGCCCGACAGCGGCCCAGACGGGCTAGTCGCCGATATCGACGGCAATATCTATGTTGCCGAACGCTCGGAGAGCCGGCCGGGCATCGCGGTCCGTACGGCAACTGGCAAGGAACTGGCCTTTATTTCGACCGGCGAGGAAATGCCGACCAATGTTGGGTTCGGCCGGGGCGCCGAAGCGGATGTTCTATACGTGACGTCCGGCAAGAGCCTCTACAAGATCAAGATGGCCAAGAAGGGCTACGAACTACCGTAGCCGCTCAGGGTACGGATTTCGCCGTTCGCGGGGTCGGTGCGGTATACCGCGCCGAGCCCGCCGGACCGGCAAAGGTTGACAACCGGGCAGTCAGTCCATCCTTCGAAAACCCCTTGGTCTGGAGCCTAGCACGTTTCAGAGCAGACCGAGTTCTCTCAGCTCCTCAGCCATTTCGACTGGCATGGCAGCTGCCTCCGCCGCGGCGCCCGGACTCAGGTCGGCGGGCACGTCCTCAAGCTCAAAATAGCGCCAACCCTGCATCGGCCGCCTCGGCTGCAATACCGTCTCGACCAGATCGGCATCGAGGATGATGGCGCAGCGCTTGCCTGTGCCCTCCGCCTTCAGACAGTCCAGCGAAGTGATGCGTTGGCGCACGCGAACCTGGCCCCTGATGATCCAATAGAGCGAGCCGCCGTCAAGAATCTGCGCAGCGCGGCGGGGAAAATTGCGTGTCCAGTGGGCGAGCCGCGCCGGCTGTCCGGCGGCCTCGAGCCGGCCCAGGCGCTCACCCTGGCGCTCCCGCAACTGGGCGACACTGTTGATGCCAACGCACATTTTGAGCATATGCAAAGCCATAGTTTCAGTATTAGCGCGATTCGCTCTTTGCCAAGGACGATTGAATTCGCGTGTCATTGCAGTAGTCTCCGCCCGCCTGTTACAAGAGATCAGACATGATCGAGAGCACACTGTTTTCCGGCGTCCTGCCGCCAGTACTCACGCCGTTCGATGCCGACCTAGCGCCCGACGCGGCCCGCTTTGTCGGCCATTGTCGCTGGCTCCTGGAACAGGGCGCGACGGGTCTTGCACCCTTTGGCACCACCGGTGAAGGCAACTCGCTCTCAGTCGACGAACGCTTGCGTCTGCTCGAAGCTGCGGTCAGCGGCGGCATCGACGCGGCACTGATGATACCGGGCACCGGCTGCACGGCGCTCTCGGACAGCGTGCGGCTGACCCGCGGCGCTGTCGAGACGGGCTGTGGCGGCGTGCTCATGCTACCACCGTTCTATTACAAGGGCGTAAGTGACGACGCGCTGTTTCGCTCTTTCGCCGAGGTCATCGAGCAGATCGGTGACGCGCGCCTCAAGATCTATCTGTACCACATCCCGCCGCAGGCCCAGATCGGCTTTTCACTCGCCCTCATCGAACGCCTCCTCAAGGCCTATCCGGACACCGTGGTAGGGCTCAAGGACAGCTCGGGCGACTGGTCGAACACCAAGGCAATTATCGATGCCTTCCCGGGCTTCGCGACGTTCTCGGGCTCCGAGATCTTTCTGCTCGACAATCTGCGTTCCGGCGGCGTCGGTTGCATCACTGCGAGCGGCAATGTGAATGTCGCCGCCATCCGCGCGCTCTGTGAGCACTGGCAAGACGATAGCGCCGACGAACGCCAAGCGTCGATCACCAAGACGCGCGAAGCTATCCAGGCCTATCCAATGATCCCTGCCCTCAAGACCATCATTTCCAAGCATCGTGAGGATGCCGCTTGGACCCGCACCCGCCCACCACTCCTCGACCTGCCGGAAGAGACCGCGCAAGCACTGTTGGCAGACCTACGTAGCCAGAATTTCGCGATAGCCGGCTAACCTATTATTCGGTGACGTCTGGGAGACCGAGGCCCGCAAGAAAAGCGTTATCGGCATGCTCCAAGAGGGCGCCCTCAGCTTCAGTCTGCAGGACGGCTAGGGCGACCCGCCAATAGAGTTCAACTCCACCCTCGCCGTCGCCGAGGATTAAGCCCGTACACCCGTACCGATCCGCACATGCGCCTTAATGCGGTAGCGGTCGCCAACAAGAAACGCCGCGAAGGCCTCTTCAACGCGGGCGTCGAGAGCCACGCGGTCGGCGTCTGACAGCTTGGCCAAATCAGCGCCAAATGACATTTCCACATTGGCCTCCCAGAAGCGCGAACCGGCAGGCGGCGCCGCATCGAAAACCAGATCCTGCTCGGCGACGTCAGCCAAGCCACCGTCGCGCATCACATCGGCCAGCATGCCCGGCGAGGCGAAGCGAAACTGGGCCAAGTCCGAATCCGGTGCCAGCCCGAGAAAGTCCCGCACCTCGCGCTGGATGACGGCGAACAGCGTGGTATTCTCGAGTGGCCCCCAAACCATCCAGGCAGTGTGCCCGCCTGCCACTAGCACACGACACGTCTCGCGCATGGCCTGCACGGGATCCGGCGCGAACATGATGCCGAAACGGCAGGTGACGCAGTCGAAGCTCGCATCGTCGAAGGGTAAGGCCTCCATATCGGCGGTACGCGTCTCGAGTTGGCCCAGCCCCGCCTCAGCGGCGCGGCGCGTAGTGCCGGCCAGCATCTCCTCGACCATATCGGTGGCGACGATACGCCCCTCCCCGCCGACCGTGCGCGCAATGGTCAAGGCCGGCTCGCCGGTGCCCGAAGCAAGATCAAGCACGCGCATGCCCGGGCCTATACTCGCCGCCTCGACCAAAGGCTCGTTGAAGCGATGTGCCATGCGCTCGATCTGGCTGGCCCAGCGATTCCATGCGGGCGCGCGCAGCTTCCAGTTCTGCCGCACCTCGTCCTTGTCGAGCGGCGTTATGTTCCGCTCCCGCTTCATCCACTGCCCCACAAGCGCAGCCGCCTTCTATCATCCGCCATAGCGGCGGTAGATGAAGTCCGGCGACTCACCACCGACGGCGGCAAGCGGCTCGTCAAGCACGGCGCGATCGGGAGACAATACGCAGGTGGGGTCGGTGGCAGCGGCGTTGCCAGTCAGCATGTAGGCTTGGCAGCGGCAGCCGCCCCAGTCGATCTCCTTGCGATCGCAGCTCTGGCAGGGCTCAGGCATCCAGGTGGTACCGCGGAAATGCTCGAAGGCTTCCGAGTTCTCCCAGATCCAGCCGAGCGGCTTCTGATGTACGGAGTCGAACTCGAGATCGGGAAGGACCTCGGCAGCATGGCAGGGCAGCACCTTGCCCGAGGGTGAGATATTGATGAACTGTCGCCCCCAGCCTCCCATGCAGGACTTCGGCCGCTGGGCGTAATAGTCCGGCACCACGAAGTCGAAAGCGAGCACGCCCTTGAGGCGCTTGCGTGCTTCCTCGACAATCTCCACAGCCTTATCGAGCTGCTCTCGGGTCGGCAGGAAGGCGATGCGGTTGCGAAAGGCCCAAGCATAGTACTGCACCTGCGCCACCTCAATGCGCTCGGCGTCGAGGTCGACCGCCATCTGGATCATCTCCTCCAGATGATGCAGGTTGTGCCGGTGCATCACCGCATTGACGGTGAGCGGCATGCCGACGTCGCGCACCCAGCGCGCGACCTGCTGCTTCTTCTCATGGGCACCGTCGTAACCCGCCACCCAGTCGCCGACCTCGGACGTGGTATCCTGGAAGCTGATCTGCACATGGTCGAGCCCAAACTCGGCAAAGCACTGCACGCGCGCCTCATTGAGCAGCACGCCAGACGTGATCAGGTTGCTGTATAGACCGAGCTTTGCGGCGTGCTCTATAAGTTCCTCGAGGTCCTTGCGCACCGTCGGCTCACCGCCCGAGAAATGGACGTGCAGAACGCCCATGTCCACCGCCTCATCCATTACCCGCTTCCACTCCTCGGTGGTCAGCTCGCCGGAGGCCCGCTCGAGGTCGATCGGGTTGGTGCAGTAGGGGCATTGCAGTGGGCAGCGATGGCTAAGTTCCATCAGCACCGCGTATGGCACCACCTTATTCGGCGTGACCTCCGCGGGCACCGCCATCTGTTTTGCCACTTCGCTCATGTCACCACGAATCCCTTGTCTGCCAGGTCCTGCAGCATGACCGTCGCGTCCTTGGCGATGACCTCTCGCGGGGCACTAAACTTTTCCGCCAAGGTATCGATGACCTGCGAGAGCGTGCGTACACCATCACACAGCGAGATCACCTCGTGGGCAATCTCATCAAGCTCGAATACCCGCTCAGGCGCCAGGATGATCCACTTGTCGCGCGGCTTGTCGAAGCGCAGCTTGGCGTGTCGCGGCAGCTTCGGCACAGACCCCTCATCCAGGGTCAGCCGCTCGCTCATGCCTTACCCGTTCGATGCGGGCACGAAAGCGCCCGGTGGGATCATCCCAGGCTCGACATAAGCCTGGTACAGGGCATCGAGCTGGGCCCAGAGCACATCGGTCTTGAAGCGGACGGCGTTCAACACCGCCTCCTGCTGCTCACACGTCTTAGCATTGCGTATCACGTAGTCCTGGCCAAACTCGGAATCGCGCGGCGCCTCGCCGAGGCGCTTCTGAAAGTAGGCCAGCGCGTATTCGTCCGCCCAGTCGTAATGCTTCGACAGCCCGGCAATACGCTCGCGGTGGATCGACGGCGCGAATAGCTCGGTCAGCGAGGAGGCCACGGCTTCAAGCTCGCTGCGCGTGCCGACATATTCCACATAGGCGTCAACTGCAAAGCGCGTGCCCGGTAGGATGCCGACGGTCGAGACCACGTAGTCCTCGTCAAGTCCCAGGCGCTCGGTGAGCTGCAGGTAGCGGCGGATGCCGCCGGTCTCGACATCAACGCCGTCGTGGTCGAGCACGCGCGAGCGCCAGGTGCGGCGTAGCTCGGCACTCGGCAAGCGCGCCATCAGGGTCAAGTCCTTGCGCGGGATGCTGGCCTGGTAATAGTAGCGGTTCAGTGCCCACGCCTGCACCTGGCCAAAATCAAGTTCGCCGCCGTGCAGCATTTTATGAAACGGATGCAGGTTGTGATAGCGCTCGCGCCCGATCTGTTTCATCGCCTCCGCAAAATCGGCCGGGCCCATCAGTTCGTCGTGATCGACGTCAAGATCGTACCAGTGCGTCGGCTTGACGTCGGCGACTATCGGGGCAGCAGTCATAGGGTAATCTCCATGCCGTCGTGGGATACCTCCCAACCCGCCGCCAGAACCTCGGCCCGCTGCGGGCTGTCGTCGAGCAAGATGGGGTTAGTGGTATTGATGTGGATAAAAATCTTGCGCTTCACGTCAAGGTCGGCAAAAGCGGCGATGGTACCTTGCGGCCCGGAGACGCTCATATGGCCCATGCGGTCACCGGTCTTGGCGCCGACGCCATCGCGAATCATCTCGTCGTCAACCCACAGGGTACCATCGAAAAGCACCAAGGGCGCGCCGCGCAGGCGCTCGGCAAGCTCAGGCGGCATGGAGGCGCAGCCCGGAACATAGAAGGCACGGGTCGTGCCCTCGGCATCGCGAATCTCCAGAGCGATGGTGTCCTCCGCCACCGAGCCGAAATTCGCCTGGCTCGCATCCTCGAGCCACAGCGCTATCTTGCCCGGCACCGAGAACGGCACCACAGTAACGCCAGACTCGGCACCATCCGGGCAGATCAGCGCGTTGGGCTGGTCCATGGTCAGCATCTCACGCGCCACGAATTGCGGGTTGAGAATGTTAAAGATCTTATTCGCGGCCAGCACCCCGAGCACGCGCTGGGTGGCGTAGACGCGCAGCGGGTGGGATTCGCGCAGCGTCATCAGGCCGGCTGTGTGATCGACGTCGGCATTGGTCAGCACCACGCCCTGGATAGGGCTGTGGCGAAGACCGTCGCTCGGATACATGACATCGTTGTGCAGAATCTGCGCCCGCAGATCCGGCGACGCATTGCAGAGAAACCAGCGCTTGCCGTCGGCGCTTACCGCGATCGAGGACTGGGTGCGCTGCTGCGCGGCCGCATCCCCTTCGCGGGCGCGTCGGCTATTTGGGTGGTTGCAGTTCCACTGTGGAAATCCTCCGCCGGCGGCGGAGCCGAGGACGCGTATTCGCATCGCGATTCCTTATGACTGTTGGTGACAGCCGTGCCACCGACGGAGGATCATTACAAAAGTCCCTTGCGACCGGCTTAGAGGTCGGCGCAGGCGTAGCAGTTGATCTCGAGACCAACAGCTATCTCACGAACCACTGGAGTGCTCCACATGGTCATACCCTCCACTTTAGTCTAGGGTTTCTCCCAAGCTCACCCGTGTATCGAGCGAGCCCGGGCAAGATAAGCGAGGGCTTAGGTAGACGTAAGCTATAACGCGGATCGCGATTCCCTATAGCCCGGCTTTGCCGGCACCATCTCGGCCGGCCGCTCGCGCCGCAATTCCTGGTCCACGTGCCCTAGTACAGCCCGGACATGAACCGGACCGACCGCTCCACTGACGTCAGCTAGGCGATACGCACCGAGAACTCAGAAATCGCCTTCGATCCGATGGCCGTCAGGATAGACCCATACTGCCCTGCCTACGGGTTTGCCGGCTTCGTAGGTAACTTGGAACCTGGTGCCGTCCTGGTAGGTCAAGACACCGGGGCCGGCCTTAAGATCGTCCTCAAAGCTGCCTTCGAAACGGTCGCCGTTCGTATAAACGATGACGCCCGCCCCTTGGCGCTTATCGGCGGCATATTCGCCCTCGTAGCGCACCCCGTCGGCCTGAGTGAACGTCCCCTTGCCGTGCCGCTTGCCGTCAACGAACATGCCAACATAGGTGTCGCCATTGGCGACAGTGAAGCTGCCTTGTCCGTGCCGGTGACCGTCCGAGAACTCACCGTCGTAAACATGCCCGTTAGCATAGGTCAGACGGCCGCGGCCATGCATCTCACCGCCACGGAAGGCGCCGACATACCGATCGCCGCCGGGAAAGCGCAACTCGCCGTCGCCCTCGCGACGGCCGCCGACGAATTCGCCCTCATAGACCGCGCCAGAGGTAAAGGTCAGGCGACCGAGGCCGTTCATCTCACCGTTCGCGAAGTTGCCTTTGTATTCACTGCCGTTACCGAACCAGAAATTGCCGTCGCCGTGGCGCTGCCCATCTACGAAGCTGCCCTCGTATCGGTCACCATTGGGATAAACGAAACTGCCGACGCCGGTGATTTTGTCCTCAAAGAAGGCACCTTCGTAGATGCCGCCTTTGGCATAGGTGACCTTGCCTTGACCGTGCATGCGTCCGTTCTTCAGCTCGCCTTCGTAAGCGCTGCCAGTCGGGAAAGTAATCTTGCCCTGTGTCAAGGTGTCCGGCGATACGGTCGCCGACTCCTGAGCCAAAACCGCACTGGCATCGAACGCCAACACAAGAAGAGCGCCGACGCCGATTGCCCGCAATACGACTGTTGCGGATTTCCCCGTCCCTGTCCACACGATGATCACCGCTTCGTCCTCCCTTACTTCTGCGCCAGTCTTGCCCGGCGCTTATTCCCTGTCAGATGTCCTAACCTTATATCAAGCTGACGTCACAGACACCAACGCGTGATCGATGGCGAGAACTTTCGCCCACGCCAAGCGCTCCGTACGTCGGCGACCAAGCCTGGCTCAGCCAACAGCGACTCGATGGTCTCCGTATCCCAGGCAACATAGTCGCTGTGCCCAACCGTCAGCACAACCGCCCCGTAACGTCCGCTGGGTTCCGCCACAAGCTGAAAGCCGTATACCGCACGCACTTCGTCAGGGTCGGCACGCGGATCATGAAGATCAACTGTCAGGCCAAAATTTACTAGCTCACGCACCACGCCCGCGCTTCCGGAGTTACGGATATCGGGCACGTTCTCCTTGAAAGTGATACCGAGAACCAGCACCCGTGGTGTCAACCCTCCGCCGTACACCCGCCGCGCGACCTCGCCCCCGACATGCCGGCCCATGCTGTCGTTGATGCGGCGGCCAGCGAGCACCACTTCGGGGTGGTAGCCGTGGCGCCCGGCGGCATAGGTCAGGTAATAGGGATCAACACCGATGCAGTGGCCGCCAACCAGACCGGGGCGGAAATCGAGAAAGTTCCACTTGGTCGACGCCGCCTCCAGCACCGCTGCCGTGTCGAGGTCGAGCCGGTTGAAGATCAAGGCAAGCTCGTTGACGAAGGCGATGTTGATGTCACGTTGCGCGTTCTCGATAACCTTGGCCGCCTCGGCGGTGCGAATGTCGGCGGCCTCGAAGACCGGGCCGATAGCACCATATAGCTCGGCCAGCGCCGCTGTCGTCTCGGGCCCCTGCCCCGCCACGACCTTGACAATGTTGCCGAGCCCACGCTCCGGATCGCCAGGATTGATGCGTTCTGGCGAGTAGCCGAGATGAAAATCTCGTCCCGCGGCAAGTCCCGAGCCGCGTTCGAGGATCGGCCCGCAAACTTCTTCGACGACGCCCGGATAAACTGTCGACTCGAGTACCACGACCGCGCCCTGCAGCATCACCTTGGCCACCGCCTCACAGGCGGCCTCGACCGCCGCCAAGTCCGGCATGTTGGCGGTATCGACCGGCGTTGGCACGGTAATCAGATAGGCGTCGTAACCAGACACGGCCTCGAGCGTGTCGACGAATGTCACGTCGGCCTCCACCAGGGTGCGGTCGTCGATCTCGCCGCAGCGATCGTGCCCGGCGCGCAATTCGATCAGGCGGCGGTTATCGTGGTCATAGCCAGCAACCGTGCGGCCAGCGCCAGCCAAAGCGACTGCCAGCGGCAGGCCAACATAGCCAAGCCCGATGACAGCAACGCGTTCTAGTGGGTTCGCCAAGGGAGAAATCCGGAATGCGATAACTGGAGCCGCTATTGTAGACTGTACGGCACCAGCAACAAGCCCAACCGATACCGGAGAGAACAATGCCCTTCAAGAGCCTGATTCGCACTATCCCCGATTACCCAAAGGCGGGGATCATGTTCCGGGATATTACTACGCTGCTCGGTGACGCGCGGGGCTTTCGTACCGCCGTGAACACCTTGGTCAACCGGTATACGGGCAACGGCATCGATAAGGTCGCTGGCATCGAGGCGCGCGGCTTCATTCTCGGTGCGCCGCTGGCGCATCAGCTCGGGGTCGGCTTTGTTCCCGTGCGCAAGCAGGGCAAGCTTCCCGGCGATACCATCGGGCATCACTATGATCTCGAATACGGCACCGACACGGTCGAGATGCATACCGACGCCATTGCCAAAGACGAGCGGGTACTGCTGGTCGACGATCTGATCGCGACCGGAGGCACGGCCGAGGCCGCAGCAAACTTGATAGCCAAGTCGGGCGGCACGATCGTGGAATGCTGCTTCATTGTCGATCTGCCCGATGTCGGCGGCCGCGCGCGCCTGGAAGAGCTTGGCCACACCGTGTACGCGCTCTGCGAATACGAGAGTGACTGACCTCGTCGTCTTCGGCGCCGACGGCCAAGTCGGCCGCGCCCTGTGCGAGGCGGCTGACGCTAACGTCGCGGGCTACAATCGCGAGGCCGCGGACATCACAGATGCAGAGAGCGTCGCGCGTGCCGTGGCTGGCACCAGCACGGTGGTCAACGCTGCCGCCTTCACCAGTGTCGATGGCGCGGAAAGCGCTCGCGAAGATGCGTTCGCCGTCAACACCGATGGCGCCGCAAACATCGCGCGCGCCTGCGCCGAGGCGGACAAGCCGCTCATCCACATCTCGACAAACTATGTGTTTGACGGATCGAGCGAGCGGGCCTACCGCGAGGATGACCCGACCGGGCCGCTCGGCATCTACGGACGATCAAAGCTCGCCGGCGAGCGCGCCGTGGCGGAGCATTGCGAGCGCGCCGTTATCCTGCGTACCGCCTGGATCTATGCCGCGACCGGAAGCAATTTCGTGCGCACCATGTTGCGCTTGGCGAACGAACGCGACTCGCTCCGCGTCGTCGACGACCAGCGCAGCTCGCCGACCTGGGCACACGATATCGCGGTGGCCATCCTCGCCATCGCAGCCGACGGCGTTACCAAACCCGGCGTCTTTCACTTTTGCGGCAGCGGCACGACAACGTGGCACGGATTCGCGCGCGCCATATTCGATCTAGCAGGCGAGCGCGGCCTGCCCCGCGTCGGTGAGCTCAATCCCATCCCCAGCAGCGAGTATCCAACCCCGGCGCCACGCCCCGCCAACTCAGCGCTCGACTGTAGCCGTATTGCCAAGGCCTACGGCATCACCGCCCCACCCTGGCAGGAGAGCCTGGCGCATTGCCTAGACGAGATGCGCTAACGGCTTTTGGCGGCGATCTTGGCCCAAGTGTCGCGCAGCGCGACAGTGCGGTTAAACACAAGTGCCTCGAGCGTGCCGTCGGGATCGGGGCAGAAGTAGCCCGTGCGCTCGAACTGCACCACCTCGCCAACCACCAACGCCGCCAGGCTGGGCTCAAGCTTGCAGTCGTGCAGCACTTCCAGCGAGGCCGGATCTATGGCTTCGTCCGGGCTCGGATCGGGCTCGGTGAAAAGTGGGCCGTATAGCCGCACCTCTGCGCTCAGGGCGTGGGCCGCGGAAACCCAGTGGATAGTCCCCCTTACCTTGCGACCGTCGGGCGCATTGCCACCGCGGGTCTCGGGATCGTAGGTGCAACGCAGCTCGACGACCGTGCCGTCAGCGTCCTTCACAACCTCCTCGCAAGTGATAAAATAGGCGAAGCGCAAGCGCACCTCACCGCCAGGCTTTAGGCGGTGAAATTTGCGCGGTGGATTCTCCATGAAATCCTCACGCTCGACATAGATCTCGCGACCGAAGGGCAGCTGGCGCGTGCCCGTGCCCACATCTCCCGGATTGTTGACGGCCTCTAGTATCTCGCTCTCGCCTTCGGGATAGTTCTCGATCACTACCTTCAGCGGGCGCAACACGGCGAAGCGGCGCTCGGCCACCACATTGAGATATTCGCGAGCGCAATGGTCGAGCGCCGCCAGCTCCACCGTGCTGTCGCGCTTGGCGACGCCAATGCGAGCCGCGAAGTCGCGAATCGCAGCGGGCGGGAAGCCACGCCGGCGCATGCCAACCAGCGTTGGCATGCGCGGATCGTCCCAACCTTGCACCAACCTATCGCGCACCAGCGAGATTAGCTTGCGCTTGGACAGCACCGTATGCCCGAGATTAAGGCGGGCGAACTCATATTGGTGCGGCCGCGCAGGAGCCGACAGGTTCTCTAGCAGCCAATCGTACAGTGGCCGGTGATCCTCGAATTCGAGGGTGCAGATGGAGTGGCTGATGCCTTCAATCGCATCCGACTGACCGTGGGCAAAATCGTATGTGGGATAGATGCACCAGTCGTTGCCGGTGCGCGGGTGCTCGACGTGGAGGATGCGATAGAGCACCGGGTCGCGCAGGTTAATATTGCCCGCCGCCATGTCGATGCGTGCCCGCAGCACCCGCGCGCCGTCGCCAAACTCGCCGGCGCGCATGCGGCGGAACAGGTCGAGGTTCTCTTCTGGGCTGCGATCGCGATGGGGGCTGTCCGTGCCAGACTCGGTTAGCGTGCCGCGTGCCTCGCGGATCTCGTCCGCCGACTGATCGTCGACATAGGCCTTACCGGCGTCGATGAGCTGTTCGGCCCAATCGTAGAGCTGGGCGAAATAGTCGGAAGCGAAATAGCGGTGCTCACCCCAGTCGAAGCCGAGCCAGCGCACGTCGGCCTCAATGGCCTCGATGTATTCCTGTTTCTCCTTGACCGGGTTGGTGTCGTCAAAGCGCAGGTGGCAACGCCCGCCGAAGGCCTCGGCAATGCCGAAGTTGAGGCAGATCGACTTGGCGTGGCCGATATGCAGATAGCCGTTGGGCTCCGGCGGGAAGCGGGTGACCACAGCTGCGACGCGACCCGATTGCAAGTCGGCGCGCACGATATCGCTGATAAAATCGCTGCGGTCGTCGGTCGCATCCGCGGGCTGGTCGATCATAGCGGGCCTCTTCTGCCAGAAAACCCGGCCCGCGCCAAGGGAAGGGATACACGATATGCGCCTCAGCATTCTACTGCTGGAAAATATAGAAGCGCCCGACCCGCTCGCCATGGTCCCCACATGGCCCGAGCGCCTGCGGGAGACCTACGTACCCCCCCCGCCGCCAACGGATGTAGAGGCGATGGCGGTGATCGCCACGGTGGATGCCGCCTATGGCCGGATCGGACCCGAGCTTTTTGCCGCAGCAAAAGCTCCAACCTTCCTGATCATGGCTTCCCTAATCCCCTGTGACCCTGCCATGATGTCACGAGCGTGAATTCGAGGCACGAGGCATGGCACGCATACGCGACATTGAGCAGCACGAAGTTCCCGAGGCTCTGCGGGACTTGTATGACCGGGTGCCGAGCGAGGTCGGCCCCTTCCTAAGTCAGGTCAAGGCGTTCGCCCACCGGCCACCGATCCTCAAGCACATGATGGGCATGATGCTGAGGCTGGCGAGCGAGCAGTGCGT
>Ga0187833_10005093_pt1 | contig 12549 bp, 14 predicted proteins | sample ETNtaG_37_FD_167968 | JGI IMG/M metagenome (GOLD analysis project Ga0187833, IMG submission 167968) | Marine microbial and viral communities from oxygen minimum zone, Eastern Pacific Ocean - ETNP2014_SV_400_PacBio MetaG (Illumina Assembly) | ecosystem: Environmental > Aquatic > Marine > Hypoxic... | reverse complement strand
CTAATTTCTCTTTTGCCACAAACCTAGCATGGATCCTATGGTTTGTCCTATGGGTAATAACTTGGATAAACGCCCTATCAGGAAAAATGAAAAACACAATAATCATAAGCGACATAGCAAAAATGATAAACTTTTAATTTTTAATCCTATTTTTAAAAGTTATTTTATCAAACCAAAGAATTTTACTAATAAATAAACTGATCAATTATCCTTCTATTCCAAAACAATATCACCAACCCAACAATCACAGACACCCACAAACTCAAAACATAATTCCCAGGAAAAACATACACATCCCACAACCCCCAAAGCCCCCTCCAAAAAGATATCACCGCAAAAGCTATCACCAACGCACCAATTATCTTATCCCAATCCCTCTTCCCATTTCCATTATTCCCTTTACCATTCCTACCCCTAACCTTCTTACCTTCCTCATTATCCTCTCCTCTTTTTCCCATAACAACTCTAATCATCATAATCTTTTAAACCCTTTCATCACAAACTTTAAAAACCAAAATATTCTCAATCTATTATGCCCCGATAGTGCAGCGGCCAAGCATCCGGCCCTTTCGAGGCCGTGACCCGGGTTCGAATCCCGGTCGGGGCATCCTACTGTTTAGTTCATTTTTTGCGGGAGTGGACTTTTATAATTCTTACTACCCCATATCCAATTAGAATGGCTCCAACTATTAGATTTAAAATTTGAATTAACATTAATGGTATGAATCCTTTTAATAAAGAAAATATAATTACTGATAAGCCCATGAATATCAAAGTTGCTGAACCAACAGATAAACCAAAAACCCATAATTCCTTTTTTGTATAATTATATTCAACTGCTTTTGCTGTAAATACTCCTGTAAAAAAGACAATCGTCATTGGACTTGAGATCGTTAATATAAAAACTGAAAGAAAACTTGAAAGTAAATTTGTAGAGTTTATATCAATATTTGTTGCAAAGCCGCTACCAACTATATTTTTAATCATTAGTATCCCAAAAATGATTAAGACTAATGAACTTATAATTCCAAATATTCTTTTATTCTTCTCTTTTTCAAGCAATTTTCCAATCCCAATTATTGCAATAGTGATATAAAAATAATCTACTAATGTTACTGCTAAAACAGCGATAAGTCCATCATAAATACTTCTTTGTAGTGCTAAACTAACAATAAAGAAAAAAACAGGCCCTACTGCAAGCTGAAGGAATAGACCTGTCATTAAACCATTTCTAAAAACTTTTGTTAGCATTTTCTTGTAAAGATAAATATGTTTTTGTATTTATAAATTAGATACTATCTGGATAAAAATTCAGTAATTAACTATAAATACAAGCCTTGCTTATAGGTAACATGAAAAGAAAAAATCTTTTCAAATATGCTTCTTTACTCCCCTAATAAATGTCCTAAAGTGGTCTCACCTCGGTCGGGGCATCTACGTATAAATAGTTCATTGCCCCGCTTGGGCATTGAGGATAAGATTGCTCGACGCTTGGATGGGGCATTGAAAACAGGAAAGTTTGATGCCCAGTTGAGGATTTGAAAAAAATAGCTTTTTATATCATAATCTTTTAATCTTATTACGGGAGAATTTGGAAGATATATAGTTTATTCGATAATCACAAACATTTATAAGTATTGCCATACCAATAATGCCATTGTCTAACCAATAATAAGAAAATGACAGCTGCAAATAAATTATCAGAAAATGAATTAAAAGTTTTAAGTAGCTTTTTCCCAGAAGGAAAAGAAATTACACTGAAAATAATTCGGGAAAGAAGCAAATTATCTTATGAACCAGTTCACAGATTAATAAAACAGCTAGTAGAAAAGAACTTAATTCTTGAAAAGAAATTTGGGAAAACATTAGTTTATTCTTTAGACTTTACAAAAGAAAAAATCAAAATCGCATTTATTCTTTATGCTAATGAAAGAAAAGAGAAATTTGCAGAAGATTATAAAAGAATTTACAGAGCATTATCAAAGATTGATGAAGAAGATATTGACTTTTTAGCAGTATTTGGCAGTTATGCAAAGGGTAAACCTACAAAACATAGTGATGTAGATGTTCTCTGTATTAGTTCTAATAAAAAGAAAGTGGAAGGCAAACTAAAAGGATTGAGATATGAAACAAATATTGAATTTACACCCGTTGTGATGTCAAGAACAGAGTTTGCAAAAATTAAAAAAGAAAATGAACAATTCTGGAATGATCTAGTAGAACACGGAATAATCTTTAAAGGATATGAACTCTTTTATTATTACGCTTATCTAAAATGAAAAAACCAATAAAATTTTACATACAAAGAGAATTGTTAGTAAAAGATGAAACTGTTAAAAAATTAGCTGAGGGATATTTAGAAAAAGCAAAAGACAATCTAATTACTCTAAAAATATTATCAGAAATCCAAGATGATAAAGAATTCAGGGAAAAATTAGACATCCCAAAAGATTATTCCACGTATGAATGGGTAGCAATCACTGGATATTATGCAATGTATACTGCTGCAATATCGCTATTGGCTAAAATTGGATATAGAAGTAAAAACCATTCTGCGACTTTATGTGTCTTAGAAGAATTTTTTGTTAAAATGAGAATCTTAGATGAAGATATTTTGATATTACTTAAATCAGCAATGTTTCATAAAAAAGAGATTGAAAGACTATCTGATGCAAAACATAAAAGAGAAATTGCTCAATATAGTATAACAAAACAAACAACAAAATCTATTGCAGAAAAAATAAAAAAAGATGCTTATGATTTTGTTGATAAATGTGATGAGATAATTGATAAAATGAAATAAACTTCAAAGACTTATATTTATTATTAAACAAAACAAAGTAATCTATGCTCCTAATAAATGTCCTAAAGCGGTCTCACCTCAGCAGGAGCATTCCTATTTCCCCCAACAAATCTTTAAATATCAACCAACTTTCCTCAACCCATGAAAAACGAGGAAACCTTAACATCAGAAAGCAATTTATCTACCAAACCAAACCCCCCCTACCTAAAAATCCTCCAAGCCCTCCAAGAACTCCCCTTCAAAACCGGGAAAAAAACCCTAATAGACATATTAAGAGGAAAAGAAACCCAAAAAATAATGGAAAACAAATTCTACACCTTAAAATCTCACAATTCATTACCCATACTAGAACAAGAACTCTCAGAACAAATCGAAACCCTAATCCTCAACGGACTAATAAAACAAGTCGCAATAGATACAAACAGATTCATGAAACTCCTAGAAATAACCCCCAAAGGAATAGAAGAACTAAATAACCCAACTCTCTACAAAAAACAAATCTCGCATTCTTTCAACGAAGAAGAAACAAACATCACCGAAAATGATCTAACCATCTTCAACGAATTCAAAGAATTCTTATATAACTACAACCTCGAACAAAAAAAAGCAATCACCTCTCCAAAAAGTAAAATCCTCTGTATAGCAGGTGCAGGCTCCGGAAAAACCTCTGTCCTAATCAAGCGTATAGAATTCCTAATTAAATACAAATCAATCAACCCAGAAAAAATCCTAGCTATAACATTCACAAGAAAAGCAAAAAACGAGATGCTTAACAGGCTATCAAAAATTCCTGAAGCCGAACTAGTCAACATACATACTTTCAACTCATTCTCAGAAAAAATCCTACAAAAATACAATAATCAAATCTACGACAAACCAACAAACATCTTAACCTACGGAGACAAAATAACAATCCTAAACCTTGCCCTAAACAAAATGAACCTCTCAAAACAACAAGCCCTCAACATCTACTTCCAAAACAAACAAACCTTCAAAACCCCCGAACAACAATTCAACATCTTCCTTAACGATTGCTTCTTCATAAGAGATTACTTCAAAGCCAAAAACAAACAAATCCAAGAATCAGAATTCATAACCACCGAACTAAAACACAAAACAAGCATAAGAATGATCATAGAACTAACAAACATCATAGAAGCCTACATGAGAAAAAACGGCCTAAGAACATTCGGAGATCAATTACTAGACACAATCAAATTCCTAACCAACAACCCTCAACACATTCCCGAATTCGACCACATCTTAATCGACGAATACCAAGACATAAACTCAACCCAAATCCAATTACTAAACCTCCTAAACCCAGAAAACCTCTTCGCAGTCGGCGATCCACGACAATCAATCTACGGATGGAGAGGTTCCAACATAAACTACATCCTAAACTTCCAAAACCAACACAACCCAGCAGAAACAATAACCCTAACCAAAAACTACCGTTCCAAAAAACAAATAATAAAACTAATCAACGAATCAATAACTCATATGGGTTTCAAAGACCTAGAATCAGATTCAACCGAATCCTCAAACATCCACTTACTAGACTTCAAATCAGAAGACGAAGAACACGACTTCATTCTAAACCAACTCCAAAAACCAAACAACAAAACCACCTTCATCTTAGCCAGAACCAACAACCAACTCAACGAACTATCAAAAAAACTAAACCAACTAGAAATCAAACACCTAATGAAAACCGACGACAACCCAGCAAACGGAAACACCAATAACGGAAACGGAAACAGAAATGGCAATAACAACAACCCCTTGTATTCATCCATATCCAATCAAGATCTAACTCTCGCAACTATCCATTCCATAAAAGGCCTAGAAGCCGACACAGTTTTCCTAATCGGATGCACAACCCAAAACTTCCCCTGCCGAGGCTCCGAACACCCAATCATAGAAATGGTCAAAGTAGAAGAATACGACAAAGAAGAAGAAGAACGAAGACTATTTTACGTAGCCATGAGCCGAGCCAAAACAAACCTCTATCTAACATACTCAAAAAAACCCACCTATTTCATAAAAGACAACATGATCAAAATAATCAAAAACCTCCCAGTCTCAAAAAATCAAACATCAACCAAAAAAGAAGAAACAACTCAACCTCTAACCAATGAAGACCAAAACCTAAACAACAAACTAAAATCCTGGAGAAAAGAAACAGCAACCGAACAAAACCTCCCAGCCTATTGCATTATCAATAACAAAACCATAGAAGAAATAACAATCAATAAACCCCAAGACTTCCACGACCTAGAAAAAATCCACGGCATAGGAGAACAAAAGATAGAAAAATATGGGAGTCAGATTTTAAGGATCATAGAAGAGAATGAATAATCACTCCCTCGCAACCCGCCACATCACCTCAAAATATTTCCTATAAGCATCCGCAATCTCCTTCTCCCTAATCGCAATAACAATCGGATCCTTAGCCCACAAAACAATAGCAGTCTTATTCCCATAAATATTCACCGCCACAGGACTCGCATATTTCTTCGGCAAATAACGAATCTCCGAAAACGGAATATCCTTTATCTTATCATCATAAGCAATAATCCTCACCTTAATTTTCTTCTTCTTCCTTTTCTTATCATACCACTTAAAATAAAACCTCAAAATCTCATAAGCATCACCACTCGCCCCTAAAATCAATATCTCCTTATAATTCAACTGATCCTCAAAAATAGCCTTCAACCCCTGCTTCCCCTTATAAAAATTAGTCTCATTCTTTTCCTTCTTATTATCATACCTAACCAACAGATCACTAACAACCGGCTTCAACATCTCTTCCCTTTCATGAACCATCTCAATCAATCTATCCGGCTTAGAAGCCTCAAACTCCCTCCGATTATTTTTAAGAATATAACCCACAAGCCCTTTCTTTATCAACATCTCCGTAACATCATAAACACTCCTTCTATGCAACCCAGTTAATCTAGAAATACGACCAGCAAGCAAAGGCCCATTATCAATCAATGCCAAATAAACCTTACTCTCACTCTCCGTCAATCCTATTTCTTTCAACTCATCCATCACAAAAACACCAACATTCACAATTATAAAAACCTTGTTATTGAGGTGATATCCATCACCTCATAAATCTATAAACAAAATCCTATTCAAAATCTCATGACAGGAAAAAAATCATTTTTCAATGAAAGAACAACTGCAGAAATAAGAAAACTTAATCTTAGTTCAGGCTACAATCACAATGATTTAGTACAAAGAATCGATGATCTAGACCCCACCAAAGATGCATTAGGAATAAGAACTCTCCTGATCCCAAGTAGATTTAGAAGAAGAAACACAAGCGCACAAGCTTCAAGAAAATGCTACAAACACGGAAGTTTAATAGCTCTAACACAACCTACTGGATTAAAAGAATCCTATGAATGGGCAGACATACCTCTAGATTTAAGAGCAGCTTCTTTCGCACATCTCTCCAAAATGGACCAAGCCCGTATCAATTATCTCGGTTATTCATTCAGACCTGTCTTCGGAAGAGACAGAGAAAAAAGAATTGTACCTTTTGTAAACCTAGCAGAAGGAGCAAGAATTTTCACATACGCAGAAACCCATTCAGCATTTAGACAAAAAAATATTCAAACAGATAAAATGGAAGCAAAAAAAGGAATAAAAGTGGAATCATACCAAAACTCAAAAAGAGTTTTAAGAGAAGGGGCAAGCGTTGTAGTAAATATACCTTCCAGATCCAAAAAGAAACCAAAATATAAATTCAGATTATCTCATGTACCTTATGTTCCTAATTCTCCCGGCAGTGATTCTAACTATGGCCTTGCAGTATCCCTAAGCTTAAAACCAACCCTAACCTCAGAAATAACAGAACAAGAAACAGAAAAAGAAGCAACAAACCAAAGAACCGAACACACAAAATATGACATGAGATATACTTATCAACAATCAAGAGATCAAAGCGGCATAATAAGATTCTCTCCCCAAGATGTTGCAGGATATCTAGGAGTTATCAAAAGACAACTTACAGAAGAACACAATATAACTGGACTAACTTTCAATCCCTTCGCACTACCCTCAAAACACCAAGCAGAATTCTACACAAAGCTATGTAACAACGTCCTTGCATTTGATCCTAATCTAACAAGCAAACACAAATTAAGAAAACTTCACTTAGCAGAAAAATCAATTCTACTAGGAAGAGCCATAGGACATTTTGGACATGAAAATTTCGCTTTCTGGGACCCAGTTAGAGACGGAATCTATAGCAGTTTTAATTGGAAATAGCTAAGCTACTTCTTCCCCTTACCAGCCTTCCCCTCAATAAACTTCCTAAAAAATTTAAACTCACTCAACAAATCAGGAATAGCCCAAATAAAAGCAACAAACCCAATCAAAAAAATATAAATACTATAAGTCTCAATCGTCTCCCCAATAAACGGCCTCCCAGTCAAAGAAAAATAAATTATAGAAATCCCAACATAAAACAAAACCACACTAAGAAACTTCCCAATTATCTCCTTCGGATCATGAATCATCCTCTTCTCAAAAACCAAAACCAACAAATAATAAACCAAAAACAATCCAACCACAATCAAATAACCCAACGATATCATCTTAACTATATTAATCCAATTTTACTTAAAAAATCTCTAGCTTTTTTCTTAAAACCAACACCCTTCCCAAATTTCCTCCGAAACAATAATGAACTTGAATTAAGCTGACTCTCAACCAACTCCTTTTGCTGATCAAAAAGAGAATTATCTTTATAAATTTCATTAGCATACAACACAACATAATCCAAATCTCTAACCGGCTTAGTAACAATTTTCATTTTAACTCCTTCCTAACAATACTCTCGTATTCTTTAAACTTTTCGTTTTTCAATATATCTTTAAAAAAAGTCCTTAAATGTATCGCATCAGCAATATCTTTCTCACTCGCCAAAACAATTTCCTTATATAAAATCTCAAACTCCAATGGAGGTATCTTAAATTCAAAATCACTAATTTTTATCTTTTGAGGATGAGAAAACTCAAAAAACTTAGCCTCCTTAGTTTCATCAATAGGAATAAATTCAATATTTGGAAACATTTCATCCACCCTCGCAAATCTTATATTATTCATATTTTCTACATATTCATAAACCTCCTCAAAGGAATCCCCTTGATAACACCAAAAACCATTTCCAACCAAATCACCAAAAAATCTTCCAAAATCTTCCTTACCCATAACAGGAAAAAGCACATCAATATCCTCTGTTCCACGAGTTCTTCCAGTTGAAATACTAACAAATCCACTAACAACCAAATAATCACTATACTCTCTCAATACTCCAAGAAAATCCTTCAGAAACAAATCTAACTTATTCAACTCCCTATTAACAACAATAGTTTCCCCATCAATATAATATCCTTTTTCTTTCATAAAAAACCAAGGTAACAAAATTATTTATATATTTCTAAACCAAAATATAACCTATTTTATATACCCCCCCTTCTGCAAATTCCACAATTTCTTATACTCCCCAGGACGAGTAATCAACTCCGAGTGCTTACCCTCCTGAACAATCTTCCCATTCTTAAAAACAATTATCCTATCAGCATTCATAATCGTACTTAGCCTATGCGCAATTATTATCGAAGTCCTACCCTTCAACAACTCCTTAAGATCCCGCTGAATCTCACTCTCCGTCTCAGAATCCAATGCCGAGGTAGCCTCATCCAACAACAATATTTTCTTATTAGCCAGTATCGCACGCGCAATAGAAACCCTCTGCTTCTCCCCTCCACTAAGCCTAACTCCTCTCTCACCAACAACCGTCCTCTCCTTATAAGGAAACTGTCCAATTATTTTATCCAACTGCGCAAACCTAATCGCATTCATAACCTCCTCCCTACTAGCATTCGGACTCGCAAACTTAATATTATTATACAAACTATCATCAAACAAAATACACTCCTGCGGAACAATACCCACCTCCCCTCTAACCGACTCCTGCTTATACTCCTTAATATCAACCCCATCAATCAAAACCTCTCCCTTATCCACATCATAAAACCTTTTAAGAAGCTTAATCAAAGTCGTCTTCCCACTACCTGAATGCCCAACCAACGCAACCTTCTCATTACTCCTAATCTTCAAATTAAAATTCTCAAATATCTTCCTCTTCCCAAAATTAAACCCAACATTCTTAAACTCTATCGAACCATTATTAATCTTAAGATTCCCCGCATTAGGTTTATCTTTAATCTCATTATTCAACTTATTGTACTGAAACAATTCCTGAAAATCTGCCATCGCCCTATAAAACCCCCTCAACCCTCCAACAAACGCAAACATATAAATGATGAGACTTAAAAAAGTCGTATAAATAAACACCAAAGTTCCCAAACTCAACCTTCCTTCTAGAAATCCCAACATGGTAAAATAAACCAACAAAATAGTCCCCAACCCCAATATAACCGCCTGCCCAACTCTCATCAATCTAAAATAATCCCAATTTCTCAAAAAACTCAACCGCGTCTCCTCGCTCAAGGACCTATACTTATTCTTAATCATCTTCTCCTTACCATAATTCTTAATTGAATCCACATTCGTAAAAAAATCCGCCATATTCCCTTTCTCAATATCCTCCTTAATATTCGCATCTATACTCGACTCCTCTTGCAATCTTTGAATATAAATGCTATAACTTATATGAGCAAAACACGTACCAATTATAATCACCACCGCAGAAACATCAAAATAACTAACACTTATTATTATAACGAGCAACTGAAACGCCAACGGCACAAAATTAAAATGTATCAACTCCGCCATTCTCTCCATCGCACTAGTCCCTCTTGTAAGCCGAGAGATCAAACTACCAGTCTTATGGGTCGTATGAAAATTATGATCCAAATCCAAAATATGTCCAAAAAATCTCCTTTTCATATCAACAATAGTCCTCAACATTAACCGATTAATCAAATGAGGACGAAACCAGTACAAAACCACACTAACTCCAAAAAGTATCAGATAATAAAAAAACACCACCCACAACGAACTAACAAAAGCCCCCTTCCCAATCTCACCCGCCTCAAACAACCCTCCATTATCTATCAACAACTTAAGCAAATACTTCTCCCCCAAATTCTTAATCTCAAGCAACAACCCAACCAAAAGCAACAACCCAAACAACAACTTATACTTCTTAAGAAAACCAAAATACAATCCCAAATTATACTTAAATTCTATATCCTTCGTAGACGTTATCTTCGGCATTTTAAATATTCCTTTTATTTCACAAAAAAGTTATAAGCGCTTATTAAGTTAACTGAAAAAAATATTAAAACTATAAAAATAAACCACCATTAAAATCCTAAACAATCTCCCCAAACCCAATCAATCTCCAGTGCCCATTAATATTCCTAGCCAACCCAACACTATCTCCTTTAATCGGCACAACCGAAATCTTCAACCCCAACTCAATCTCTCCCTTGCCAAGCTTCTCAATCTTCCCAACAGTAATCGTAGTATTAATAGAAAGCATCAAATTCTCACTCATCACTAAATCATCAACCTTACTTACTTTCTCTTCCCCCAAAACATTATCAAACAACTCATATTTTATTTTAACCTTCTCACTAATTCCTGGCAATCCTCCAACTCTCGAAGCAATCGAACCAGACAACGAATCAGTCTTAGTCAAAGTATTATCCAACTCAGTCTCAAACGCCAAACTCCCTCCAGGCCCTGCCTCTTTAATCCCATAACTCCCCCTATAAATACTAACAATCTTGGTCTTAAGCGATTTGTAACTAACCTGATTCGCATGCTTCTCCATAATTCCCGGCTTAATTTCAATCTCATCCCCAACCTTCAACCTACCCTTCTTCAAAATCCCTGCAATAACCCCGCCATTCAACCCCGCTATCTCACTCCCAGGTTTATTAATATCAAAACTCCTAGCAATCAAAAACTCAGGCTCACTCTTATCATCTCTCTTAGGAACCTCAATCTCAACCAACAAATCCTTAATCGCCTCAACATTAATATTCTGCTGAACCGAAACCGGAACAATCGCAGAGTTTTCAGCAATACTCCCTTTCAAAAACTTCTTAATATCATTATAACTCTTAAGCGCCTCTTCCTTACTAACCAAATCAATCTTATTCTGAACCACAATTATCTTCCCAACCTTCTTAGCCTGCAACGCAACCAAATGCTCCTTCGTCTGAGGCTTTATCCCCTCATTAGCCGCAATAACAAGTATCGCCACATCAACCAACGCAGCCCCACTCAACATAGTCGCCATCAACATCTCGTGCCCAGGACAATCCACAAAACTAACATACCTCTTCTTACCCCCCTTCTCCAACACCACATCCGCATACCCCAACTTAATCGTAATCCCTCGCTTCAACTCCTCACTATGAGTATCCGCAAACTTCCCCGTAATCTTCCCCAACAAACTAGTCTTCCCATGATCGATATGCCCAACCATCCCCACATTTATCATTTCCATTCCTTCAATATTTTCAATCTTATCAGTTTTAGCCATAGAAAATTAAACAGTATTGGGTTTAAAAAGCTTTACAGAAAACCTTATAAAATCCTAAGACATATAACATCATGGAGAAAAGCAAATTTGATTATGAAGATAACTACGACAGATTATTTATTTCTTGTAAAAAGGAGAATGAAGTAATTGAAGGCAGTGTTCGTTTATTGAATATGGTATTAGATATCACTACTGAAAACAGAGTTGCCAATATTGAACTATTTGATGCTTCAAAATACTTACAATCATTAAACATTGATCCAGGAATCCTTAATAACCTAACAGAAGCAAAATTTATCTTGCAGAAAGTAAACGATGGATACCACATTATTATTATTCTAAAATCCGGTGAGAATGTGGTAAGCGTTCCATATAACATCTACTACCCCAAAAAACAAACCATTCTCACTTCTAACTAAACCTTTGTTTTATGTTTCTCTTATATTCAATTGCATGGACAATTTTCAATCGATCAGCCTCTGGTATCATCGCAATAGCAAAATAATGATTTTCATCAAGCTCATAAAACAATTCACACCCCTCATCCCCATATTTAAGAATCTTAGTCTCAATTACAAATACCTTCCCAAATTGAGGAAAAATAGAAAAAATTTTCTCTTCATCAATTCCCCTCCACATCGCCCTATTAATACAATGATCCGTTAAGTAAACTTTTTTTCCTTTAATCTTCTCAACAATTATTTCATCAATCTCTTTTTTGTTTTTTATTATCACCATCACAAAAAATATCTTCTTTATTTTTAGCCATAGAAAATTAAACAGTATTGGATTTAAAAAGGTTTATAGAAACATTAAGAAAAGATTTTACCCCTTCTTTCAACATCATCCCTAATACCATATGGAGAAAGCCTACGATAAAGACCGGCCATGGCAAGATTACCTCCCATTGGCCTCTTTCTCAAGGTAACACTCTCAAATCTACCATCCATACTTAAAATTTGTTTTGCAGCATTGTTTCTTACCACTTCTGAAAGCTCATCATTTTGAGTTATCAATCTCATCCCCTCAACATTCCTTTCTCTTACAAATAACTTATAAGCCAAATCGTCATCCTCAAAAATTAACCTTTTCATATTATACTGATTTTGAGATATAACATCTCTAAACCACATGTGATCAGCATTATGTGAAGAAGTCAAGATCTCATTAGAAAGACAATAATCCCTTAAACTTTGATATCCAA
>Ga0187833_10005091_pt1 | contig 12553 bp, 10 predicted proteins | sample ETNtaG_37_FD_167968 | JGI IMG/M metagenome (GOLD analysis project Ga0187833, IMG submission 167968) | Marine microbial and viral communities from oxygen minimum zone, Eastern Pacific Ocean - ETNP2014_SV_400_PacBio MetaG (Illumina Assembly) | ecosystem: Environmental > Aquatic > Marine > Hypoxic... | reverse complement strand
TAAACGTGTTCCTGAAAAACCTGCATAGTTTTATTGCTATCAAGTAAGTCTTTTAAAGCCTGCATGTATAACATCGCCTTTTAAGAAGTGCTTTATGTTACCAGATGCTATAGCATCCCTGATCTTACAAAAGACAGAATCAGAATCAGAAATAAATTTATTAATAATCTCATCCGTATAAGCATATGTGGTATAAACTGCAGAGCCAAGGAGATAACCTTTCTCCAGCATCTCCTGTGTGTAGAGTGTTTGAATCTCTAATGAATTTTCTCCTGCAAATGAAAGGTGGGTAAGGGGTGGTATGCCGCTGATGTGAATATCTATACCATATTTCTCTGCAAGTTTTCTCCAGCCGTGGTTGATTTTCTCTCCAAAATGAATGAGTTGTTTCTGAACACTCTTTTTTTTCATTTTTCTTAATGTTGCAATGGCAGCAACAAAGCCTATCCGCTCTGTCCAGAAAGTAGAGCTGATAAATGTATCCTGTGCATGTTCCATTACTTCCTTTTTCCCTATTATAGCAGAAATAGGAAAACCATTACCAAGGGCCTTACCAAAAATTGCAATATCAGGCTCTGCTCCATAGCTAAGATGAATACCGCCATAATTTATCCTGAAACCTGAAGTGATTTCATCAAATATCAACACGGCTCCAATTTTGTTGGCCATATCTCTGACACCTTCAAGAAAATCCTTTTCAGGAGGTGTGCTCCTTTGAGACTCCAGTATTATAACACCAATTTCTTTGCCGTGTACCGCTATGAGTCGTTCTAATTCATCAAGACTATTGTAATTGAAAGGCAAAGCAGTATTTGCCAGTTCTTTTGGGACTCCAAGTGGAGCAAGTCCAGGAAGCAATTGTTCGTTGAGATTTGTATCGTTACTGATATTAGCAGACAAATACCAGTCATACCAACCATGGTATCCACAGAAGGCCACCTTGCTTTTCCCGCTGGCTGCGCGTCCTATTCTTACCGCAATGGCACAGGCTTCACCTCCGGTCCTGGCGAACCTCGCCATATCAGACCAGGGATGAATTTCAATAAGGATTTCGGCAAGTTCGACTTCTTCATGCGAATTCAGAGTACACATAGAACCATTGTCTATTGCAGACTTCACGGCATTATTAACATCGTCATCCGCATACCCTAAAACGCAGGAACCAACTCCCATCTGGGCAAAATCATAATAATGCTTTCCATCGAGGCACCATACCTCACAGCCTTTTGCCCTTTTGTAATACGACGGCCACAAACCCGGTAAAAATTTCTCGCTTCTTTTTGATAGTAACTGATTTCCTCCGGGAATTATGGTCTTTGCCTTTTCCCACAATTCAATTCCTTTTTCACTTTTCAGGTTATTACTTTTCGCCAAAAATACTACTCCCAGATTGAAAGTCTTTTATGAGATTTTTTGGTCACAAAACTCAATGTATTGCCAATATAAACACTATCCTTTTCAAGGTTACTATCCATTATCAAGGAGCCTGCAGAAATCTTGCTGTTTTTCTCAATTACGCAGTTCCCAATAATGGAAGCACCAGGATGCAAACTAACATATTCCTCTAATGTAGGATAGATATCATGGTTACTTCCTATGCCACATTGCTGATAGACCAAAAAATAGTTTGAATAGTTTGCCTTTCCCAAAACAGCACCAATGGGATAAACAAAAAGAGAGATATCGGGAAGTTCAATCTCATAAAAGGCATCAATACCATGAAGACATTTATTTAATTGGTACACTTTTGTGCATAACACGATCTTATTCTTTTACTCCTTTAGAATTATAAATTACTCGATCTTTTTTTGCTTCTTCAAGATATGCGCTGGGTGTATAGAACCTATCACCCACTATGACTTCTCTAAAAATATCATCTTCCTTATCATCACAAATATTACTTACAACAATTGTTCCGTTCATGGTTGCTATAAACAAGTTGCCATTATATTTTCGGAAAATAATACCTGCTTGGAATGGATGAAAACTTCCCTCATCTTTTTTAATAAAACATTTTTTTATATGGACTCTCTTATTATTCATAAATGTCATTGCGCCGGCATAGGGATCATCAAAGGCATTAATAAAAAGCTCTAAATTTTCTACAGACCATTGCCAGTCAATATAACCATTTCCTTCAGTATTCAGCCTTGGCCAGTAAGAACTGAAACATTCCATCTGTTTAAAAGGTTTTAAAGGCTTTTCACTGATGAGAACGTTAAGAAAGTCGGAGAGTATTTCATTTTCTATTTTTTGAGCGTAATCAAAATAATCTTGAGGAATACGGCAAGAAGGAGGAAATGTAAATTCTTTAAAAGAAACAATATCGCCCGTATCAATTCCCGCCTCTATTTTGTGAATAGCAAAGCCCCCCAAATTATCTTGAGACAAAATTCTCCAACTGTATCCACCTCCTCCACCATGTTTAGGAAGTCTAGCACCATGTATATTATATAACCGCCCCTGAAACAGATCGATAACGTCTTGTTTAAAAACCCAAACAGAACAAATTGATAAACCGATTGTTTCAGGTTTTACATATTTTTCTAAAAGCTTTTTAGACATTTTATCGCAAATAATATATTCAAACCCTTCACTATCAAGGTTGTCTTTCAACGTTCCTTTTTCATTTATTCTTTCGTTTAGGTGTAAATGTTCAGTCACAATAAGAAGTTCCAGGTTTTTCTTTATAATTTCCTTCGCCAGATCTATGATGGCCTGGCTCCCACCTAGCAATATAAAATTCTTCTCTTCTTTATAATTCATTTAATCTCCTGTAAAGCCTAAATCGGCAAGGTTTATTTCTTTCTTATGTAATAAATATTCTGCCCACTCCCAATCAATTGATTCATCAATTTCTAGACCCTCCAGATTCTGTACAACGTAGGACAAGGTCTTATCTGTGTAAAATGTACGATTCATCTTAAAGTCATCCCATTTTGCTATATAGAAACCACCACTGGGGGTTATTTCCTTTTTCTCATCTTGCCTTCTGAGAAGTCCCATGGAAGCAATATTCCTAGCTAAAACAGAAAGATATTTATTGTCTTCCTGAATATAGAAACGACTCGGTTTAACTCTCCGTACGGCAACAATATTTTCCGCTTCATTTTCCATAAAAAGATTATTGACGGCTTCCGCCAGGCTTGACGATTTAATAAAAGGAGAAGTAGGTTCCAATAACCCTATGGCATCATAAACTTTACCTTTGGATTCAGCCCATTCCATTGCATGCAGAACAACATCAGAAGATTTTGCAGTATCTGTTGCCAGTTCAGCAGGCCTGAGAAAATGTACGGTTGCACCATATCTTTTTGCCAAATCTGCATAAAGCTGACTATCGCTTGAAATCCAGACATCCTCATTATCTGAAATTTTTAAAGCTGATTTTATTCTATAGGCTAGAAGCGGAATACCGCCAAGCAGTTTAATATTTTTGTTTGAAATGCTTTTTGAGCCGAACCTGGCGGCAACAAGCCATAAAAGTTTCTTACCACGATAAGGAATTCTCATGTTTACTTACTATCAGGCAGTATTCAGCAGTTGGTATTAGTTCCTACTACTTTTACTGGCCCTGACGTTGACATCCTTTGAAAAAAGATACGAACAAGCCTTAATTAGCTTAACACTATGTAGCAAAAAATGAAGTCTCTGTTTATAACTAGGAGGTTTCTGTGTAATAATGATTAGAATTTGCGGTAATTGCTGCTTCAGCTTACGTATCAAATATCAAGAAGTTTCAGATGCTCCATTAGCCAGTAATGCTATTTTATTAATAGATTGTTGCATTGGAGTTTGAGCAGCTTTATAAGCCACAATTAACTAGGAACTTTAGTAATATTTTGATTATTTCTTCGTTTTTCATGATTCATCACAAATTTTGCGCTTGGCACATTTTAGAAAAGGTAGAATTCTTATCTTTATATAGTTCATCAAAACTTCCTTCGCCCACAATGCTTCCTTCTTTTAAAACATAAATATAATCACAATTCCTTACAGTTGATAGTCTGTGGGCAATTATCACAATAGTATGCTCACTCTTCAAGGAATTGATGCTCTGCTGAATAAGCTGCTCAGATTCAGTATCAAGTGCTGAAGTTGCCTCATCAAAAATCATTATCTCTGGCTCTTTAAAAAGTTCTCTCGCTATAGCTATCCTCTGCCTCTGCCCCCCGGACAACTTAACTCCTTTATCACCTATAACAGTACCATATCCCTTTTCAGTCTTATTAATAAATCTGTCACAGCCTGCCAAAACAGCAGAATTAATAATCCTTTTCCTGCAGATTTCTTCCAGACTATCACATTCCCAGAAAGAAATATTGTTTGCGATTGTATCGTTGAATATAACCGGTTCCTGTGTTACGTAACCAATAATCTTCCTTAGACTTGAAAGCTCTAATTCCGAATAATCTACATCATCAATACGGAGTTTCCCTGACTGTGGTTTTAACATACCCGTAACAATATCAAACAGAGTAGTTTTGCCAGCACCTGATTCTCCAACAATACCAATGGATTTATCTTTAGGAATATTCATATTAATATCAAAAAGTACTTGACTAGAGCCGTAGCTATAGTTTACGCCCTTTAACTCTACTCCTTTTATAATATTTGTAACTATTTTAGTTCCTGATGGCTCTATGTTTTTATCAAGCACCCTATCAGCTTTTATGACAACCTCCAACCCTCCTAAACCTGCATTAAATTTCTGCCAGTCTGATTGAAACTTAAAAACACAATTAAATGCCTTATAAAAAAATACCAAAACCACAAATATTTCTGCTATTGGTCTCCCCTGAAATCCCACATAATAAATCACAAGCCCGGATATAAAAACAATAGATATAGGTTCAATTATTGACGAAGGAATAACGGTTAACACAGCACCTTTAAGCTTATAAACATAATTTCTACTAATTACTCCAAAAAGTTGTTTAAATATATGTGCAAAACTATCTGTCGCTTTTATGTATTTATAGTTATAAATTGTCTGAATAAGCAGTGACTGGACCTGGGCATTTGTCTCTGATACAAGCAACGATATCTTCCTTGACAACCTAGATAGTTTTCTCATTAGTGAAAACAGTAATAAAGCAAGGACCATCACTAAAAAGGTCATCTTATGGTTAATAACGACAGCACAAGCGAGATAGATAAGCATAAGTATTGCATTTCCAATCACAACAGTATATCTATTCAACGCTCCAACACTTTTGTTAATTTCCGTCGTAATTATGTTATTCAGATAGCCAATACTTGTGTTAGTATAATAGCTATATTTCATATTCTTATACTTATTGCAAAAACCTATTCTCATATCTTTAACAAGGCTACAACATATATATGCCGACAAAGCTTTCTGAAGAAAAACGAAACCTCCCTTTAATAAAAAAGCAATCAAAAGAATTATTATTAGTGAAAATATAGAGATACTTATACCTATTGATTCTAAGAAACCATATATAGCCTCTGTATATTGTCCCCGATCACTCACCGCTTTTTCAATATCAAGAACAGGTAGTAACATCGTAATTCCAACACTTTCAGACAAACCTCCTAAAAAAAAAAGCAGCAGCAAAATATATAATTTTCTGCCTAAATATGATCTGGCAACTTTATGGTAATAGACAATGGTAGATATAATGGGAATTCTCATAATTAAGGCTTCACAAAGAAAACGATATAGATTTTATACTGCTCCACGTTATGAATTTAGGTGTAAATTACGAGAAGTTATTTTACAATTACACAAATTAAAGGAAGTACATTTTGACTTGAATGCTCTTTAGTTATTTTTTTTATTTCGGAATAATAAACATTAAAGTAGGGGGCATTCCCATAAACCATTTTTATATTTTTTATGATTATCACAATTCATGGACTATAAATTATATTTTTCTTTCATGCTACGAACAGCTATCTCCGCTAAATCCATATGTAATTCTCTGCTTTTAGCTAGTTTTGCCCATCCAATCAATTCAAAAGAATCATCATTCTGGGCATGAAATAATGCTTCCTTTGATACTTTAAAAAGTTTATCATCTTCATGTAATAGTAAAAGTACTTTTACCGCCTCTTTTGTAGAATCAAAACTATTTATATATTTCACGGTTGGGAGGTGATTAATTAGTTGATGTTTTCCCGCCGATAACACTGGTTTGTCATGATAAATTGCTTCAATACCAACTGTACCCGTAATTGTAGTTACTAAAGCAGAACATTTTATCCATTGCCAGCTTGGAGTCTCTGGATGTGCCAAAACAACATTTCCTATTTTTCTCAAATTATCATAATAATGCTTTGACCTTGTTCCATAACTAAATGGGTGTTCTTTTACCACAAGCAAAGTGTCGACAGGCAGTGATTTTGATACCCAGGCAATTAGCTCCATTGAGTTATTGAATTCCGGTGATACCGATAATAGAGCAATTTCAGGCTCCAAGTGAAGCGGAAAATAGACTAAATTAAATCCATCCAAATTCTCCGGCTTTTTCCCATATTTCTTAAAATAATTATATATATACGGCCTTCTAAAAAATTGAGGATAAAATCCCAAAAACCTGTATCCCTGATTCTTAATAAAGTATCCTGTAAACAATTTTACCAGTTCATCAGGAAACCGTAATATTGCTTTTTTAAGAGCAGTATAATAGCCATATGAAATCATACTATGATTATACTTTGAGGTTTGCTCTTGAACATAATTAATTGTCGAAAACGTTTTCTCATTTGCGTATTTAACAACATTTTCTTTCACTCTTTTTATAGACTCCTTGTTTTGATAATACTCATCATCAATCCACATTCTTTTATGACCATATCTTGTGTAACCAACGGTAATATAATTAATACTATTATATTTTGCAATCAGACCTAGAACTCTGTTTTTATTTTTTCCTAAAACCAAAACCGGTTTGTATTCGGTCATTATATATTCCCAAAAAAGAAATTTATTTAATACTTCTTTTATTTTCTTCTCGTGTGACCACCACGACCTAATTACGTCGGGAAACTTGTCGGCATTAAAAATATATCCTCTCCCTAAGCCTCTATCATTTGAAATAATCATAGAAAATGTTTCCCCATATTTCCTTTCTCTAATGAGAGCTTCTTTAATAGTATCAATCTCATCAATACCATTTCTTTCGTTTATTGTTTTGAATTCACTTTCACGCTCAACAACTGAACAACTATCCGGAAAAAGATCTTCAACCGCTTTCCGGAGAAATGCATTGGGAACAACTATTATAATGTTGTAGTCCTTAGATAACACCCTACATACACTGAGGTAAAAGCCAATAAAGATTTTGCCTATAACTATTACAACATTTTTCTTATGCATTTAAGCATCCCCATCAAAATCTTTGGATAAACAATTAAGGTAAATATCCATAACTATAGAAAACCATATATTTAGTGACACAAAACACCATCATCCATTTAGCAGTTAGTTCTATTCTTATATTCTCAAACAAATAGCATGAGAGGGCCTTCTCCAAAAGAATTGATGAACTAAACCACTATAGGCTGAAAGTCCATAGGTTTGGGCCACGAATGAAACTCGTTTAAAACTACAAATCACATGCAACAAATTACAAATAAGCACCAATCCTCATTATATCCCAAAAAGTTTATAGAAACTAAAAGCCTTGCATTGAAAATGCATAGTTTTAACTAACGTATGAGACCAATAAAAGGATTCTATGGGCCAAGCCAGTAGCCTGCACTACCACGTCGTTCGGGCGGGGAGGAATATTATACTAAATACTTGAAGGCAAAACCTTTGATAGTCTCACTGGTAAAGCCCTACGGCTTACCTATCAATGAGTTATTCATTGAGCTATTTCTGGAACTGTATAATCGAAGTATTCCAATATTGGCTTTAAATGCTCACCTATTATTTCTATCTCTATCTTAGAAAGTGCTTTAATTTTTCTATGTATTACAGACTTATCTATTCCTTTTAAAGATCCAAAAAAACTTCCATGTTTATATGGTTGGCCAAGAAGCGTCGGTTTTAGTAAATTGCTAGTAAATTCTATACCTACGTGATCAGCGACTGCTTTCATCGTCTTCTCAGGCTCTGCTACTAAGTCTTCAAATCGTATTATGATTGTCCGCTTATCCAACATCTCTGATCTATTGTTCCAGATGAAATAATAATCATTAATAACTTGAGCAAAGTTAATGGGATGCAGTGGTTCGTTTCTCCTGTTTAATACTGACTTTCTATCATACATACGTGCTACTTTGAGAGATTCTAGCGCATTATAAGGATTTCTCACAAAAAATATACATCTACAATTTTCCAGGCTCGCTTTTGTAGATAATATACTCCTTCCCTTATCTCCTATGAACATATAAGCAATATCACACTCTGAATAATCCGTAGGCATTGCATTAGCATAAGCTTTAACCATACAGTTCCATATCTCAGAAATACTAGAACATTTTCTTAAATTGACTAATTCATTAAGAAATATATCTTTTTTAAAGTTCAGGTCCAATTCATACCTTACAGGGGCTACTTCAAGTAAGGTCCCATTAATCCATGGTAAAATATCCCGATCAATAAAGGACTCCATTAAATCACTTCTATCAAAGCGCTTAAATGTGTCAATAAATAACGATTCCTGACCTTTTTCCTGATAGTTATATACGTGTTCCCAAAAAAAAGCTTCATCAATAAAATTTATGATGCCAGGTTGCGAATCAAATAAACGTGTAATTAGGGAACCACCAGACTTCTTGGGCCCAGTAGCTATTATAGTTTTACTGAGAAACTCAAACATATAGCAAATTACCTATTAATATCCCTATTAGAAAAATCCGTGTTTGCTTTCTTAAAATCACTATGCCTCCCAACATCCAGCCAGTATTCGACAATGGGGAACGCACAAACCTTCTTTCCATTCTCCTTTATTTGCTTTAATAAGGTTGTCATATCAATAAACTCATTTTTGGGAACAAAATCAACACACACAGGATCCAAACAATAGATACCACTATTTACAAAAAATGTATAAACAGGCTTCTCTTCAATACTATTTATTAAATGATTATCAACATTAATGACACCGTACGGCACTTTTAAATCGTATTCTTTTACACAAACGGTCATGACTCCTTCATGTTCCTCATGAAAATCCAGTATGTTGGTAAAGTTAAGATTACTGATAAGATCTCCATTTATCACAATAAAAGGAATATCCGGCTTTTCAGGAAGTAAATTCAAGGCCCCTGCCGTACCTAAGGCCTTTTCCTCATCGATATAATTAATTGTGACTCCATAACCATTTCCGTCACCAAAGTACTCCTTTATTTGGCTAGATTTATAGTTTACAGAAATAAATATATTTTTAAAGTTCTGTTTTCTTAAACCCTCTACTATAATTTCTAATATCGGCTTATCCCCAATCTTCAACATGGGCTTGGGACAATCATTTGTTAGAGGTGCAAGACGTATCCCCAAACCACCAGCCATAATTATCACCCTGTTCTCATATATAGAGGTAGTAAGGAAATCTTTTATTAAATGTACTTCCTTGATTATTCCCCTCTCGTCAACAACAGGAACATGCTTCACACCCTTCTGTTTCATAAGCAAAAAGATATCTTCAGAGGGTTTATCATGTAATACGGACACAGGATGCTTATTCATTATTTTGTCGACCGGCTCCTGTAATCCAATACCTTTAAGAATGGCACGGCGTATATCGCCATCAGTCACCGCACCTACCAGCCTGTACTCATCATCAACTATTAAAGCGATTTGGGACGAATTTTTATCAATCACTTCCATAGTATTACGGATACTCTCTTTAGGTGTGACAACAAATTTTTTCCAATTTGTATCCATCTAATTGATTACCATATCTCTTTTAAAATCACAAAAGCTTCCGCATATTTTACACCTGCTGTTGCACCACTGAATTCCACGGAACCAATTAAAAGATATCTTTTCATGATGATATTTCATAAAAACTTTTTTTAATAAGTGACTCTCCGAGTTGTATTGATTTAACTTTTTCAACAATTTTCCCACTAGAACGGCCTTCTCCATATGGGTTTCTTAACCCTTGAAGGGATTTCTTCATTTCCAAGGAAATGGCTTTTCTAATTCCATCCACAATGGGCCCCTTTTCGCATTCACAGACATCCACTACATTTTCAGTGCGGATACGGCCGAGCTGTCTGTCACCAATATTGACCACGGGAAGCTCAAAAGAAGGGGCTTCAATCAAGCCACTCGATGAGTTTCCTACCATAACTTCGGCATTTTTCAACAATGAGAGATATTTCAATTGTCCAAGCGATTGAAAGGCTTTTCCCTGTTTCGGATTATTGTGTGTAAATTCTTTTGTTTTCTTTATTATTACTCTGCCTCCAGTATCGGCGTTGGTCATGGTAAAGATCCATAATATATCTTTAAATAATTTTAATGCTTCGAGCAGTTCAGATATCTGTTTTTCCGCAGTATTTTCTTCCAGCGTTACCGGGTGATATGTAACAACACCTATTCTCTCATGTCCATCGAGTCCCAGCGCTTTAAAAAGCTCTTCCTTATTAAGCAGATTCAGGTTATTGATATTATCCAGCCCCGGCGCGCCAAAGGAAAAAATATTTTTGGGATTTTCCCCCATCTGCATTACCCTTTTTTTATATTTTTCAGTGGTTGTAAAGTGTATATGACTCATTTTTGTAACGGCATGGCGGATAGGTTCATCAATCTGTCCCTCCGTTGATTCACCCCCATGAATATGGGCAACGGGAATCCTGAAAGGAATAGCAGCGCATACAGCCGATAATATTTCAAATCTGTCCCCTAAAACAATCAACATGTCCGGTTTAAGTCGTTTATAGGAATTAGCAAAACCAATCATGCCGATACCCATAGATGTTGAAATCGATGCTTCACTATCTGACGAAAGTAGCATCTCCACCTTGTCTACTATGGGAAACCCATCTTTTTCTATCTCCTTAACAGTCATGCCGAATTCCGTGGAAAGATGCATTGCCGTTACAATTAACTGAAGTTCAAGCTCCAAGTCATCGTGAATACCTTTGATTATCCAGTAGAGCAGACCATATTCAGCTCTTGTACCTGTTACAACTGCTATTTTACGCATGTTATTTCATTTTTAGTGAAGGATAGAGTGATTACTCCGGTCTAGGTTTTTCGTCTTTACTTTATCTGCATATGTTACAACAACCGTACGAACAACTTCTAATCCCAGCTCCCCCTTTTATATTTCTATCAACTCATCCTCTTTAAAATAGTGTATGGCTTTTCTTCCTATCACCCTATCCCATTCCATCGGACTTATACCGGTTCCCGGCCTTTTTACTGCAATATTAATATCTGTAAAGACATCCCCCTCATTAATTTCAATGGCAGCAACAATACTTTTTCTTACTATTGGTTTATTCTTCAATTCAGACAAAGATGGCCTCTTTACCCCATCTCCTCGGGCTTTTTCAATATTCCTGATTGCAGCTACCATGCTTTTCAATTCGTCCGGCTCAAGGGAGGCTTTATGGTCAGGCCCCTCCATATCTCTGTCAAGCGTAAAATGTTTTTCTATAACGGCAGCCCCAAGCGCAACAGCTGCAATCGGAACCTCAATTCCTGGAGTATGGTCAGAATATCCCACACTAACCCTGAAAGCATCTCGTATTGTAAGCATAGCTGTTAGATTCACATCTTCCAATGGTGTTGGGTATTCAGTATTACAATGTAAGACCGTAATGTTATCTTTTGTTGTTCCTGATTCTGTAAGTATATCTAAGACTTTCCCTATCTCTTCCAGGCTAGCCATTCCTGTTGAAAGGATTATGTTTCTTTTAAGGCTGCCAATTTTTCTTAAGTACGGCAGGTTGGTAACTTCTCCTGAAGGTATTTTAAATATTTCAACCCCAAGTACATTCAGTAATTCAATACTTTCAAGATCAAAAGGAGTTGAAAGAAACATTATGCCCTTTTCCTTACAATAGTGAATCAACTCTTTATGAGCATCAACATCCAACTCCAATCTTTTAACCATTTCAAGCTGAGTTTCATTTCTATCGGTTATGTTATACTGGTACTCTGCTTTTTGAGCAAATTTGCTTATCACCTTTTCCGCCTTAAACGTCTGAAACTTTACGGCATCTGATCCCGCATCAACCGCGATATCTACAAGTTTTTTTGCTATTTCTATGCGTCCATTATGGTTTACACCTGCTTCAGCAATGATAAAAGCATTTGGGAATTTCATTATTTATAACAAATGTGTTAAAAATGCAGAATGGGATAATTAAAGTAAATGAATCTTTTGTTCGAGGTGTCTACGAAAAATCTTAAACCTACTCAATATTAGCACCGGGCTTCCCCGGATATGTAGTAGCTTTTACCCTTCTTCCAATTTCGTCCTCAGTCATATCCTTAGAGATTATACATAACCTATCAAGTTCTCTTCTTGTAAATGGCTTTCTTCTCCACTTTTCATTACTTTTGCTCAATAAATCATTAGTCAGAATTTGAGATAATATTTTGCAAAAAGAAATAAAA
>Ga0187833_10005087_pt1 | contig 12561 bp, 10 predicted proteins | sample ETNtaG_37_FD_167968 | JGI IMG/M metagenome (GOLD analysis project Ga0187833, IMG submission 167968) | Marine microbial and viral communities from oxygen minimum zone, Eastern Pacific Ocean - ETNP2014_SV_400_PacBio MetaG (Illumina Assembly) | ecosystem: Environmental > Aquatic > Marine > Hypoxic... | reverse complement strand
AAGAGTTTTCCGTCGGTGATTTCGGTTTGATTTGTGGGGAAGCAGAACTTAAATTCACGTCCATTATGGTCGCAAAACTCAGAAAAAATAGACCCGGGTTGTTTCAGGACTGGTCATTTAGCACCACAAACTATCTGATCTTCGGGGTAGGTATAGTAACTGTAATACTTGGTTACGTCATCATGGCTTTAGGTGAAGTGGACAGTACTCAATCAGTAACGATTGCACCACTCCTACTATTCCTGGGATATGTGGTCATAATTCCGGTTTCTATTATGTACCGGAAAAAAACAAAACAAGATTTGGGATCGTAGTTCAGTTGGTTAGAACGCCGGCCTGTCAAGCCGGAGGTCGCGAGTTCGAGTCTCGTCGGTCCCGCTTGGTCAAAGCCCCGTCTTGAAAACTCATTTCTCGATGGGGCTTCCTTGTTGTAACAATAGCAATCCTTAGAAAAAACGACACTTTTCGACGAAACAATGGCTTATGGAACGTTATTGCTGCGTAATAACAAATCCCATTGATAAAACCCCACATCAGTGGGGATTATTGTTTTTAAGAATGAGGGTTGACTAGAACAATATACAGTTTTAGTTTATATAACATTTTTTAATGTAAAATCACAACAAATAGAGTGGATAAATAAAAATGGGGCACTACAAAAAAATAATGGTTTCACTTATTGGAGATGGCAGCGAACAGCCTGTTGTTGATCAGGCTTATCGTCTTGCAAACGAGTTAGGGGCAAGGTTGACTGCAATTCATGTAAATGACCTGCATGCTGGGGAAATGAGCATGATGATGGATAGTCCTAAAAAGGTGACTGATGAGATGATACGTGACCAAATTAAAGATTATGGTTACGAAAGTATTTTAGGAGAACTGGAAATTATTATTACGAAAAATGAAAGTGTTTCAAAAGCTATAGAACAGCATAGTAAAGATTTTGATTTATTAATCGTGGGACACCGAAAAATGAGTGAGTTTAAATCCCATTTTATGGATTCTATAGATGAAGGTATTGCTAATCTGGTCCCCTGTCCTGTTTTGGTGGTACAAAAGGACTAATCACAACTTTTCACTTCAAATAATACAGTAACGCATTATGCTGATACCGATCCTAGTATTTCTCGTTGTTTACGTAGCTATTACCTTTGAGCTTGTAAACAAAGCTGCCGCTGCCCTGGCCGGAGTAGGCGTGCTGGTAGTGTTGCAGATTACGTCTGCGCATGGCGCCGTGGAGCATATTGATTTTGAAACATTGATGCTGCTGACCGGAATGATGATCCTGGTAAGCTTGATCAAAGAATCCGGATTTTTCACTATTGTTTCTGTAAAGATAGCTGAAATCACAAAAGGAAGCCCAGTAAAGATACTGGTATTATTCTCCATCGTCACGGCACTCATGTCAGCCTTTCTTGATAATGTCACTACCGTATTGATCATTATTCCTATTATCATTGAACTTACACGGGGTATGGGTCTCGATCCCAAAAATTATGTCTTGAGCCAGGTGTTAATATCAAATATCGGCGGAACGGCAACACTTATAGGGGATCCACCCAACGTGATCATTGGGTCAAAGGTCGGGTTGTCGTTTAATCAATTTATCTTAAATCTATCCCCTGCAGTCATTCCCATCTTTATCATAGTTCTGGGATACATCTGGTATATCAATCGTGTTGAGTTCAAACCCATCAATACCAGTATGTCGAAATTAGTGTCCATACAACTCCTGCTGGAGAAAATCCGGTTTGAATTTGCCAATATTAAGATAGATAAAAGCCTGATGATTAAAAGCCTGGCTTGCCTCATCTTTGCCATTCTGCTTTTCATCACCCAAACGATGACCGGGTTGGCCCCGGGTGTGGTGGCATTGGGCATGGCCATGGTGCTTCTAATCATTTCCAGGGCTGACGTGGAGCATGTACTGGAAGAAGTGGAATGGAGCACCCTGTTGTTCTTTACCGGTCTATTCATCCTGGTTGGGGTGCTGGAAGAGCATGGAGTCATTGAATGGATCGCCCATAACGTTTTCATGAATGTGGGCGACAATCCTTATGTTATTGTATTAATGGTCCTCTGGGTATCCGGAATCGTATCCGGCTTCTTGGATAACATACCCTTTACTATCACGATGATTCCCATTATCACGCTGATGCTGGAAAGTAATCCTATTCCCAACAACATCCTTTGGTGGGCACTGGCACTGGGAGCCTGTTTGGGCGGTAACATTACCATGATCGGTGCGTCTGCCAATATTGTATCAGTGGGCATCGCAAAAAAATACGGGGTGGAAATCTCTTTCTTTGACTTTATGAAAAAGGGACTTATCATTACCCTGATTTCACTGATCATTGCATCCATTTATCTCACAATATTCCTGTGGTTATCATTATGAGTACGAAAGATCAAATGGTCTTGGATACCTTGTTCAGGGATATTGTCAAATTTTATTCATCATCCCAAACCAGCCTGATCACGCTACGAGCAATCACTGAAGCAATCAGGGACCTGAAATGCGATAGTGATATGTTTGATGCCCAGCTAAAAGAGGTGTGTTCAATTATTACCAACAGCCAGCCCAGAATGTTTCCCATAGACAATCTCATTATTCTTTTTGAGAAGGAATTGGACAAACAGGAATATTTTAAGGACAAGGATATTGATACAAAGAAAACGGCAACGATTCAAATCATTGATGATCTGATTAAACGTCTGGAGTATGATATGAGTCTTCTAGCCAAACAGGGACTGAATTATATCGAAGATGGTGATTTCATTATACTTCATGCGGTTGAAGAACCTGTGGAACTGTTGATGCCTGAAGCCAAAAGGATGGGCAAAGAATTTGAAGTGCTGATCCTCAGGCAGGATGCCATCAAGACCAAACAGGTCATCAAAATCATGGAACAGAACAGTATTAAGTATACCGTTATCCCGGAGTGGGATCTCATTCACTATTTTGATAAGGTCAACAAGCTATTCATCGGCGCCTATGCCATCACAGCCGATGGGAAATTCGTCAGTGACAGCGGCACCTCCAATATTGTCAGTGAATGCCACATTCATAATTTGCCGACCTACCTTTTTGCACCTATTTTGGAGATTACGTCTACCTTTTCAAGAAATCAGAATATTTACCTGAAAGAAGAATCCGAAAACGTTAGCGGTTTAGATTATACACTAATCTCCCATTCCAGTGATATTGTATCATTGGATTTAGTGGATCACATTATAACTGACAAAGGTGAAATCGAAAGGGATAAACTTGCCGAATACTGTATTGCTTAAATTTGCATTTATTTTATCCTAAATGATTCGAAACGTAACCCCAAATTCAGCGGGTTTTTTGTTTGTGGATTAATACTAACCTTAAGGGTTTTTTAGGTCTACTTTAAGGTTTGTTTTGTAAACTTCGTTTAATCATAGACGGAGTTTGATATGAAAAAGACATTACCACTATTACCAATCTTATTTCTGATTTTTGGGGGTTGTCAGGATACGACTCCACCTACAGTAACTATTACTTCACCAGTATCGGGTCAAACTGTAAATGAAATTGTCACAATTACAGTAACAACTCAAGATAATAAAGGAATCAGTAAGGTGGGGTTCTATATTAATGATTCATTGGTTTTAACAGATACCGAATCACCCTATGAGTATGAATGGAACACAACTGAATATGAAGATGTTTCAGAACATGTTGTAAAAGTCATTTCATATGATAATTCTGATATCTTCACTGAATCCCAACCGATATTGTTGATTGTGCGTAATGGAGTTTATTTATGGGGTGAGTATTATTCTCTGAATACCACTGAGTTGGACTTACGGAGAAGTGAACTCACCGGTTCAATTCCACCGGAGATAGGAAATCTGACAAATCTGACTTCTTTGAGTTTATCCGAAAATCAACTCACCAGTTCCATTCCCCCAGAGATAGGGAATCTGGCAAATCTGACTTCTTTGGATTTTTCCCATAATGGACTCACTGGAGAGATACCATCAGAGATAGGAAATCTGACAAATCTGACTCAGTTGTATTTAAACAATAGTCAATTCACAGGAGAAATTCCACCGGAGATAGGGAATCTGACCAATCTGACTTATTTGAGTTTATCCGAAAATCAACTCACCAATTCCATTCCCCCAGAAATAGGGAATCTGACCAATCTGACTTCTTTGTATTTAGGTTCAAATCAACTCACAGGTATTATCCCTGATGAAATTTGTAACCAAGGTGATAGTTCACCTTATTTATCAAACAACCAACTCTGTCCCCCATATCCATCTTGTATTGAAGATGATGTGGGAGACCAAGACACGAGTAATTGTCCTTGATTGACCGCATTACACCATTACTATTTTTTTTATAAAAGAAGTTTAAAATGATAATATTCAAATCATTAATCTTTTTGCTTCTTACTCTAATCATCACATCTTGCGTTCAAGATAACGTTTTAGAAGATCCTCCCATAGTCCCAGAAGATACTACTTTGGTCCAAAAACATGGTCTTTTACAAGTAAACGGAAACAAAATTGTAGATAAAGACAATGAACCAGTTTGTTTTGCTGGGAACAGTTTTTTCTGGAGCAATGATAATTGGGGTGGTGAACGATACTATACACCTGAAGTTGTTTCGTGGCTTAAACTTGATTGGAAGACTACCATTATTAGAGCAGCAATGGGTGTTGAAGATCCTGGTGGGTATCTTGATAATAACGTTTCAAATAAGAACCGAGTAGTAACCATTGTAGATGCTGCAATAGACGAAGGATTATACGTCATCATTGATTGGCATTCGCATCATGCAGAAGACAATACGAATGAAGCTGTAACGTTTTTCGAGGAAATGGCAGATTTATATGGTGAATATGACAACGTGATTTATGAGATCTATAATGAACCTCTAGATGTTTCTTGGAGTGCAACGATTAAGCCTTATGCTGATTCGGTAATTTCTGCCATACGTGCAATTGATCCCGACAATCTCATTGTTGTGGGGACGCCTGAATGGTCCCAAAGAGTTGATCTTGCTGCAGCTGATCCTATAACCAACTATTCCAATATTGCTTACACTTTACATTTCTATACTATCTATCATCAGCAATGGTTACGCGACAGGGCCAGTGCAGCACTTGATGACGGTATTGCACTTTTTATAACAGAGTGGGGTTCAATCGGCTATAGCCAAGTTGATTCCGAGGCAAATGAATGGATGACCTGGTGCTTCGAAAATAAAATCAGCCATTGCAATTGGGCTGTAAATGATAAAGAAGAAGAGTGGTCTATATTAGTTCCCGGGGCGAGTACATCTGGCAGCTGGGATGATGATGACCTGACAGATGCAGGAAAACTGGCAAAAAATATTATCAAAAATTGGCCAGAATAAAATGATTCATCGAATAACAAAGTCAATACCCTTATTGAGCTTTTTACTTATTACATCCCTATATCCAGTCCAAACTTTGTGTACGTACTGTCATAAAAAAATAGACAGTCAATATATACTTTTTAAGAATAAGCATTATCACAACTCTTGTTTTGAGATGCATATTCAATTGAAATGCGAACTTTGCAGGGAAAAAATTGAAGGGGAATACACTGTTTTTGAAAATAAGAATTTTCACCCTGATTGCTATGAAAAATTTGTGCAACTCAGGTGCGACCACTGTGGAAATACAATTTCGGATGCTTACAATATTGAGGGTGATAAAAACTATCATCAATCTTGTTACAGAAATAATATTTTACAAAAGTGTAATGTGTGTGTAAAACCCATTGAAGGAAAATATATAGAAGATTTTTGGGGAAATGTTTATCACAAATACCATTCTAATACAATGCCTGCGTGTGAAAATTGTAACCGTATAATATGTCAAAAGATCACCCAGGGAGGTTATTCGGTCAACAAAAACAGATATATTTGCGCCTTGTGTTACCCGAAGGTTGTAGTAGATCAAAAACAGATAGAAATGTCTACTAAGGATGTTAAAAGTGCTTTACGCAATATTGGTATAAAAGGCCTTCCTTCAGATATCCCGATCTCTTTGGTAAATAGCATGGCTGAATTAGATCATATTTCAACAATAAGGCTGGGAGACGTAAAGGGATACACCCATTATGATGTAGAGACACTGGATGGACGGAAGATAAAGGAAACTTATCACATATACATATTATCGAGTCTTCATGAGCTCACTTTTAAGGCTGTGTTAGCCCACGAATTTCTTCACGTTTACCTATTTCAGAATGATCATGAATTGCGATCGGATCTTCGGGAAGGATTTTGCAATCTTGGTTCTCAGTTAATCTATCTGCAGGAAAACTCTGATCTATCGAAGTTCAGCCTGAAATCAATGTACGAAAGCGATGATCCGGACTATGGTAAAGGCTTTATAAAAATGAATTCAATGCTTGAGAAGAAGGGCTGGGTCCGACTGCTAAAAGATCTGAAAAGATTATAAAAATTATCATCCTGATTGCTATGAAAAATTTGTACAACTCAGGTGCAACCACTGTGGAGATACAATCTCGGATGCTTACAATATTGAGGGTGATGAAAACTATCATCAATCTTGTTACAGGAATAATATTTTACAAAAGTGTGATGTGTGTGTTATATTGTGAACTTCAAATGCATATTTAAACAAAGGTAGTTCGAAATATGAAGAGAATTTTATCATTTTATATTTTCTTTATGGTATCCAGTATTGGATACTCTCAAAATATTCTTGACGCAAAAGATTTTCAATCGAATTTTTCAAGTAGTGATTTTTATTTGGGTAAACAAAAAACAGTTCAAAACCCAAAAGGGATGGATTTTGATCACTTAGGACAATACCTTTTTATTGCTAATATGTGGGGGCCAACACCAAGAAATGTTAATTTAACTGTTATGAGTGCTAACTCAATGGAAGTTATAAAAGAAATACCTCTGCCAAATGGTTATTATTCAAAAAGTAGAGAACATGCGAATGGTCATGTTGAAGTAGCTATTACTGAAGATAACCAATTTGTTCTAGCTACATTGCTTCAAAGTTGTGGTTCAGATGGGTGTAATGGTGTCAACACCCATACATCTGAAAAAACAGGAAATGGGTTATTGAATGTAATTAATATGGAGACTATGGAACCAGTCCTTTACATACCGACTGGTGGTCAAGGAGCTAAAGGTATTGGAGTTAAACCTGGCTCTTCTAAGGTTTACGTAACAAATTGGTTTTCTAACAATGTTGGTGTGATTGATATAAAAAAAGCCTATCAAAGCCAAGGGGAAAAACCAAAGTTGGATAAAAGAAGCTTGGTTAAGATAATCTCTTTTCCAAAAGGTGCAACACCACGAGGAGTGGCTTTTAGCGACGATGGCAGATATATGTATGTAACGGGTTTCAATTCAAAGAGATTATATGTAATAGATACTGATTATGATAGAATAATAGCGACAACCCCCAAACTTAATGGCGTTAATCTTCGCCATGTGGTCGTAAATAGAGATGCTACAATTGCTTATTTTTCTCATTTACGAGGTGATGGAATTTCAAGGATAGATTTAACTAAATTAAATGAAATTTTAAAAGATCTTAATCACGAAAAAAATAATCTATTACCTAGTAGTATTTGGGAAAAAATATTTATCCCATGGAGAACAAGGAGTGGTACTTTAAAAAATATTCTTGTTTTGAAAGATTACCCACTAGACCATCCCGAAATACCAGGTAAAATATTTAATAGAGCAAATCCAAATACTATTGTATTAGATAAACAGAATGAGTGTTATCTGTATGTCTCTTTTCGATCTGCAGGCATTACTGGTCAAGGGGCTCTTCTTCAAGGAAAAGTTGATATTATTGATGTTTGTAATGATCGAAGGGTTATTAGTTTACTTTCTGGTCAAGGGCCAACAGCTCTTGCAACAACCGAAGATGGAAAACTTTTGGCATCAGCAGGGTTCTTCGATCATAATATTTATTTTTTTGATATTGCCTCATTAAAATCAGAATATGAGAAAATGTACGAGTTTTCTAAGACAGATCAATAAATCTTAACTTTATGCTGCGAAATTTTTTAAACAATCTATGGGGGAAACAAAATCGGTATGCTAATAAATTACAATTAAGATTAAGGAATTTAGCTGTTTTTGATAAATCACAAAAAATAGTATAACTCCTTAAACTATTATTCTTGTTGAGCTTTCAGAAAAAATAAAAAGCGATACAATAATTTTCAAGTTCTGATATAAAAAATCTGCGGATCGTGAAATACAGCACTGGTGACCCACCAAGGGAGAGACGACAGGATCGGCTTCATATCGGTAAATTTCTAGGACTAGAGACCTATATTCATTGAAGCTGTACAAGGGAAATGACGGCCAAAAGAGCCTTGCGAAAGGCCGCCAACATCAGCGATGGGAGCTGATACCATAGGTTTTGAGCCAAAGTTGTAAGACGTGAATGAAAATAACCTCACCGTGTTTGATATGAGAGCAGTAGTAATAACGAGAGGGTGATAAAATGAAACAGACACTACTAATCATTACAGCACTGATGCTGGTATTTGGGTGTGGTAGCTCAGAAAAAGAGCCTGAAAAAGAACTCATCAACTATGAAACCACACTTATTGAAAGAGATGGAGTATTTTATACCAAAGACACGAATAAACCATATTCAGGACTCGTTTTAGCTTTATATAATAATGGAGAAAAGAAAAGTGAAGGAACTCTCAAAGATGGGGAACCAGATGGAGTGTGGACTTATTGGCATGAGAATGGACAAAAGGAGTCAGAAGGAACTTACAAGAATGGGAAAGAAGATGGGAAATGGACTCGGTGGTATGAGAATGGACAGAAGAGAGTAGAAAAAAATTATAAAGATGGGGAAGAGATTGGTAGTACAGATTGGGAGTATTATAGTAATGGACAGAAGAGAGTAGAAAGAAATTACAAGGATGGGAAAGAAGATGGGAAATGGACATACTGGAATGAAGACGGTCGTGAAATCTTCCCCATCATCCCGGAGTTCGTTGCAGTGAAAGGCGGTACCTTCCAGATGGGCAGCAACAGTGGGAGAATTGACGAAAAGCCGGTGCACAGCGTAACCGTATCAGATTTCAACATAAGCAAGACAGAAGTGACCTTTGAGCAGTATGACGCGTTCTGTGATGCTATCGGCAGAGATAAGCCTGATGATGAAGGCTGGGGTCGTGGAAACCGCCCTGTGATATACGTCGATTGGCAAGATGCATTTGACTATTGCGAATGGATGAGCAAAACGACCGGAAAGACTTACAGGTTGCCCACGGAAGCGGAATGGGAATACGCCGCCCGGGGTGGGAGCAAGAGCAAAGGCTACACATACAGCGGCGGCAACAACCTTTATGCTGTAGCGTGGTATGATAACAATTCCCGCGATAAAACCCATCCTGTAGCACAAAAACAGCCCAACGAGTTAGGACTCTACGATATGAGCGGGAATGTGTATGAATGGTGTTCGGACTGGTATGGCGATTACTCAAGTTCACCGCAGACTGACCCGCAGGGCTCAAATTCAGAAGAATATCGCGTTCTTCGCGGCGGCGGCTGGCTCCACCACGACAGCGGCTGTCGGGTTGCCTTTCGCCTCGGGTACTCTCCGGACGGCAGGTACAACTTCTACGGCTTTCGTTTGGTTCTCTCGCCGGACTTGAGTGCCTGACCGGACTTGCGTACTTGGGATCGCCTTGCAGGTAGTGCCTGAATTAACAAAGAAAATTGAAAATGAATGAATATGAATAAACGAATATTTATAACGCTTCAGATTGGGCTTATATCCTTTTTCATGTTTGCTGATCAGAATCTCATGGGTCCCAACCTCACATTAATTGCGGAGGATTTTGGTATAACAGCGTCAAAAGATCAAGATTTAGGGGGCCTCATTCCCCTGGTTTTCTGGATTCTGGGAGGTTCGGTAGCACTGTTTATTGGCTATTGTACCGATCTTATGTCTCGCAAAAATCTCTTTGTCCTTATTGTGTTTATTGGAGAAATCCCCTGCTTATTATCGGGCTTTGCAGATACCTATACAGAGTTTTTCATCATGCGGGCATTAACGGGTATCGGCATTGGCGGAATTATCCCCCTGACCTATTCCCTGTTGGGAGATCTCTACTCGGCCAATGAACGAATAAAGGTGGTAACCCTCATTGGTCTAGCTTCCGGCATGGGTATTGCAATCGGTCAATTAGTTGCCGGTATGATAGGTGACAGTTTGGGTTGGAGACTGCCTTTCATCCTGTTTGCAGCCCCGAATTTCATCTTGGGGGCTGTATTTTTGTTAACAGTGAAAGAACCCCAGCGGGGACAGATGGATCATAATGTGAAGAGTTTCAGGATTTCAGATTTTAAAGATTTTGCATCTTTATTTAAGATCAAGACCAACCTGCTGGTTTTTCTACAGGGGATATTCGGCACCATCCCATGGGGTGTATTTTCCATATTTATGATTGACTATTTTGTGGTAGATAAAGGCTATTTAAGACCCACTGCCACACTGGTGATCACTCTTGTCGGCGGGATGGCGCTTGTAAGTTCACTCATTGGCGGTTTTGTGGGCAATAAACTCTATAGGAAAAACCCAAAGTACCTGCCCCTTTTCTGCGGCATGTCAACTATACTGGGCGTAATCCCTACAGCCTTTTTAATCAATGCTCCCACGCGCACCGATCAGAATGAAACCATGCTGATTGTCTATGCCGCCTGTACTGGACTTCTCATTGCCATGACGGCTCCCAATATGAAAGCCATCCTCATGAATGTGAACAGTCCTTTCAGCCGGGGAACGGTATTTTCTTTATATAATTTTGCCGATGACTTGGGCCGGGGGTTCGGGCCATTTATCATCGGGAATATTTTAATCTATTCTTTTGGGCGGAACATGGCCTTTAATATTGCCAATGTATTCTGGTTTATCTGCGGCTGCTTGATTTTATTGATGTTCTGGACATTCCCGAAAGAAAACAGGGGAGAATAAATTGTTACTAGAAATTATCTCAATTCTTAGTGGGCTATATTTATTTATGATTATGTATTTTCATTTTAAATACCCCGAAATACGCTGGAACTGGGATGATATTGCAACCGATACAATGCAATTTCCACCCACATTTATCTGGGGCACTGCCACGGCGGCCCACCAGGTGGAAGGGAATTGTACAAACAACTGGTCTGCATTTGAAAAAGGTACAAAAGAGGACGGCCAGCCCAATATTAAGGATAATCAGCAGTCCGGTTTGGCCTGCGATCACTGGAACCGATACCCGGAAGATATAACACTCATTAAAGAGTTGGGGGTGTCTCATTACCGCTTCTCAGTTGAATGGAGCAAAATACAGCCGGAGCAAAATACATTTGATGAAGTTGTTCTAAGCCACTACTCAAAAATGATTGACAAGCTTATAGAAAATAACATTACACCGGTGCTCACCCTTCATCACTTTACCCATCCTTTATGGTTTGATAAGTTAGGGGCATTTGAGAAGGAAGAAAACATCCCCATTTTTGTATCTTTTTGTGAACGGGTGTTTAAAGAATATTCAAGCAAGGTAAGCTTCTGGTGTACCATCAATGAGCCGGGAGTGGTGGCCACCCAGGGCTATTTCAGTGGCATGTTTCCACCAGGAAAAAAGGATTCAAAACTTTCTGCTATAGTATTAAAAAATTTACTTGAAGCACATGTTCAAGTTTATCACGCATTAAAAAAGATGGGAAATGGACCTCTTGTTAAGATTGGTATAGTGAAAAATATAAATCAGTTTGATCCTTGGCGGAGGTGGCATCTTCTGGATTGGCTAATCTCAGGTTCAGTCAACCGTTTTTTCAATAGTTCAACCATTATATTTTTACGTACTGGGATATTTAAAATTCGTATCCCCGGATTAGCTTGGATAAATCATAAAAATCCAAAAGCCATCAATTCAATGGATTATTTTGGATTGAATTATTATTCCCATAATCATTTAAAAGCACGCTTATTTACAAAAGAACTGTTTACAGTGGAAAATAGAAAAGAAGATATTATGACAGATATGCCATATGCTGTTTATGGTGAAGGGATATATAGAGCCATACAATCTGTATCCGAATTGAATGTCCCTATTATGATTACAGAAAATGGAATAGCAGATGCAGAAGATAATAAAAGGGAGCTGTATATACGAAGATACTTGTATGCTGTTTCAAAAGCTATCAAAGATGGATATGATGTGGTCGGTTATTTTTACTGGAGTCTCATGGATAATTTTGAATGGGCATTTGGATATGATATGAAATTTGGTCTTTTTTCTGTCGATTTTAAAACACAGGAAAGAACACTTCGGGAAGGGAGCAGCGCTTACCGGAAGATTGTCAATACCGATAGATAGCCAGATTGCGCTTGGTTTTAGGGGGCAGCTGAAGTGAAGTGGGAATTCTTACTTCAGTAAAACAATCTTATTCGATTTAAACAAATTACCGACATTTAGCTTTACAATATAAATTCCTGCACTGACTTCAACTCCTGATGAATTCGTAGCATCCCAAGAAA
>Ga0187833_10005085_pt1 | contig 12563 bp, 7 predicted proteins | sample ETNtaG_37_FD_167968 | JGI IMG/M metagenome (GOLD analysis project Ga0187833, IMG submission 167968) | Marine microbial and viral communities from oxygen minimum zone, Eastern Pacific Ocean - ETNP2014_SV_400_PacBio MetaG (Illumina Assembly) | ecosystem: Environmental > Aquatic > Marine > Hypoxic... | reverse complement strand
TGGCTAACGTGATTGCTAGGATGGGGTTAGGGGTTGAAATTATGGCATTTTGTTCAGGTGAGATTATGATATTTTGTAATATTTTTGCCCTGGTGAGATTGACAGTGTATGATGTAGGATTTGTGTTTCTTGATTTGTTTACTGTCCTCAGGCAAGCTATATTGTAAGTTTGATTGCCTTTGTTGGGTAATGTTGTTGGGCATTTGTAGAGTCCTATGTCTAATGTGTTTGTTGTCTGGCAAGGTTGGAATTCGTGAGTCATTTCTTGATAGAGTTTTGTGCTATTTGAGAATCTGCATGTTAGTGGATCGTCTAGATGTAAGTCTAATTGAGTTGATGCTGAATCTGCATAGATGGTGGGATATTGGAGGAAATCTCCTGAAGCAGTTATGGTATTGAAGGATGTGTTGAGGTATCTTGATGGTGCTCTATTTTTTACTGAAAAGTTGGTGTGTTGTTCTAGCTTTATTCCATATGACTCAACTATTGGAGGGTTGTCTTTACATCTGAAGTGGTAGAGGGAGGAGTTTTGTGTGAACGGTAGTAGTGTTGTGCACCTATAGGATCCTCCATCGAATGGGTCTAATTGGTAGGGTGATGTGGGACAGGATAATTGATGAGGCATGTTGTTGTATGTAGTATCTGTTGTACTATATTTACACTCGGATGGTTCATTGACGAATAGGTTGAATGAGACGTTTTGTGCTGAAGATGAGATTGAAGACTCATTGTTTGGAGTGGAGCCTAAGAGTATAGGTGGGTTGGTATCTTTGTATGTTGTGTTCATAACGAAATGGATAAAGAACTCGTCTTCGTTGGTGTTTCCTGTTCTATCAATACAAGAGATGAATATATAGTAGGATGATAGCTCCAATTCTCCCAGGATGGTTGTGGCTAATGCTTTTAGGAATGAAATTTGTGAGACAAATGGTTGGAGGATGTTTAAAGCTGAAGAGATGATAGGGTTGATGATAGTTATAGGGTCAATTCCAGTAAATCTTTTGTAGATTGCAAAGTCATCTCTAAATCTGTCTTGATAGATTGCATATTGGTTTTCTAGGTCGAAAAGAATATCTGCAATTTGGGTTAACGAAGTTATGTTGAGACTGTCATATACTTTTGAAGGGACTGCTAGACCTGGAGGTAATCTTAGTGAGATATTATGTTGTGTTTTGAACGTGGGATCTCCAAACCAGAATGAGGGGAAGAATATAAGATCTATTTTGGGGATGTAGTTTAATTGGCATCTTGATGGCTCAGAAGTGTTTATACGGAATTGGACTTTATCATAGGGGATAATTTCTGGGGTGATTGTAATTCCTGGGTAGGTTGTGGTGTGTATTTTCAGGGTGTCGTCCACTGCTGTGTAGGGGTCATTAAGATATTCTCTGTCTACTTCGATCGTTGGAGGGGTAATGTCATTTTGAGTAATTGGATAGCAGGACGGAATTCCTTCAAAGGTGAGTTCGTATTGACACAGTTGTCCTAAAGATTTGCAACGGTATTCAGTGCAAGGTTTTATGGGGTCATCTGTGCATGATTGGCATTTTTGTCCTCCAAGAGGAGATTGCCAGTTTTGGCAGAAAGCATAGTCTAATACCTTTATTTCTGGATCTGGGGTGAAGGGATTTATGAAATCTGTTAAGGAGAGATCTACAAGATAATCTAGATAATTTAATCCTGCACTAAACATTATGGATAACGTGGATGCTGGATGAGGAAAGTCTCCTATAATTTGTTGTTGTTTTCTGTTTGTTGTCGTTGTTAGAGTAGCTTTACCAATTTCTCTTGGGTTTTCATTCAATCCTGGGTTTTGGGATATGATCGAAGACGGTGTTAAGACAGGATCTGTTATGAAATATCCATCCGTTGTTAAGGTGTCTTGATAGTTTCTAGAATTACCACAATCTCCCATTGCATTGCAGGTGTAGAGTGTGTCAAGTACCCATGCATTGGGGCAAGAGAATCCATCACATTCTTTGAAAGCAGTTGCGACATTACATACTTCATTTCCATTTCCTTCCCAGTGTTTAAAGCCTGGTGGAACTAAAGGAACACATTGTAGATCTGTTGCAAAGGTGTCATCCCATGAGCAATCTCGTATTTCTGTATCTGAACAGCAGGATTCTGTTGTGCATTTAAAACAATCTTCCCATCTGTTATTTTTACAGGTAGCTTGAAGTTGGTTGTTTGATGTTGATTCTGTGCAGAATTCCTCTCGATAATCTCTGCACGGTTCGATGACTTCTTTTCCGTTTAGACAAGAGTGTTTGTACGATCTTGATCCTACGTATGCTAATCCTCCAATCCCTGTTTGAGTGGTTAGGACGGAGTCATAAGAACACCAAGACTCACCATGGTTTCTTTTTGGTCCTGAATTGTCCTCTGTTGTAAATCGATATGTGGTATCACAGTTGTTTGGAGTAGGTAAAGTAGTTGGGATGGATTTTGGTGCTGGGCAGGAGCATGCCTGGTTTTCTTTTAATCTGAAGTTATTATTGGTGCATTTATTTTGGTCACCATTTTTGAAACAGGTGTTGTCAGAAGGTGAGATGCAACATCCAAAGGCGTAGTCTGTTGGAGGGAGGGAACCAATTTGAGAAACAGTTTCAGTTCCCTTTAATGCGAAGTTGAATGTTAAGTTTCTTTTGTTGGGGAGAGTTTTTGTGAGTGAGTAGGTAGTGTCTGGATATGGACGTTGTTTTTCTATATTTATTGAGAGGTTGTTATTATACATCCATTCATCTTTGTTGAAAAATTCATTTTCTATTTCCTCATTTATTATTGAGATAGCCATGGAGTATAATTGGCCAAGAGGGATAGGGAGTATTTTTGCGTATGAGTCTACTTGGATTCTGTTATCTGTTTTCTCTAGTGTTAGTGGATATGATAGTTGGAATGCGATAGCTTCTGGCAGGATGTCTATGTCGAGTTTGAAGTTTCCAGGAGTTACATTGTAGCCTTCATTTTGGAATGCTTTTATGTCAATACAAGATTCAATTTCTTCAGATGTTGCTTGGATTAATTCATATTCCATCTCTTCTCTTAGGAGTAATGTGTGAGCACAAGATTTGAATCCTGGAATGGGAACGCAAAGATAATGGTATAATTGTTGTTGATAGAGTTTGTAGTTTTCCCTGGTGTTGTTAATTGAACCTCCCAAAGATGCTAGATGAAGTATCGGTTCTATGGCTTCTCTTTCTATGCAAGATTCCACGTATTGTTTTAGTGTTGCTTGGTCTAGAGATGAGGGGATGGCTGAAGCTTTTGCAATATTTGAGTTTGATTCTACGATGTTTTGGTTTAGGAAGATGAATATTCCAAAGGATAGTGAGATGACTAAGGCTATGATCATAAATGAAGTTATTTGTGCCTTCTTCATTTTTTAATCTCCCAACTTTTTCCATTAAAGATGAATTCAATCTTTTGTTTGTGCTTTAGTTGCATTGCTTCAGCTATGGCTTTAGGAATAGTAACCTTGACTTGTCCGTTTTTTGAGAAGAATACTTTTACCATTTTTTGGAGTTTAACTTGTATAGGCCTATAATTAGGTTGCTTTATAGGCCTATGCTATTTAAATGTTTTGGTGTTGGCATAATGTTTAAATAGTTGAGGAATGGTATGGAGAGTATGAAAAGTCTTTTAGTTATTGTTTTGTTGGCATGTTTGCTTGTTGTAAGTGGATGTGCAAGTTGTGGACAGCAGCAAGAGAATTGTAAATGTGATTGCCAAGGCGGAACTTGTTCTTTCAGTTGTGATGGAAGTGATGCAGGTGGATGTGGTGGCGGTCAAGGATGTAGTTGTGAAGATGCCGCTAAGAAAGGGGCAGATACTGAAGACGCTAAAAAGAGATGTGAAAGTAGGACAGCAGGTAGTCCAGAAGCTGATCCAATTCCTGCAAGTGGCTCAAGTGTCGATGAAGTAGAACCTGAGGAGCGAGAAGAAGAAGTTGTGGAAGAACCTAGTCCAGCTGGTATTACTACAGAGGGTGCTACCCAAGTAATTTAGTTTATTTTTTAATTAATTTCTTTAGAAAACCATGGATTGCAAATGCTTCTCTTCTTGTTAACAGTGCTTTAGCAAATATTCTCTTCCATGCTGTTTTTTGGGTGTCTTTCTTTTCTTTTGTGGAGAATTCTAGCTTGTTTAATACTTGAGTGAGATGTTTTTGGACTAATTGGAGATCTTGTTTGGATGCTGGAGTGATATTATCTATTGATGATTCATTTGTGGAGCTTTGGTAGAGTTCGTAGAAAAGGATTGTAGCTGCTTGGCTTAGGTTAAGCGTTTGGTATTTTGGGGAAGCAGGAATATGGCAGATAATATCTGCTTGCTGTATTTCTTCGTTTGTTAATCCGTCACCTTCTCTGCCGAATAGTAAGGCATAATCATGTTTCTTTGTTATTTTTTTTGATAGTTGGTTTGGAGTGAGGTGTGATCTTGGAAGATTATAGTCTGATCCTAATTGTGCCGTTGTTGCTATTAATAGTGGGAGACGTTTTAGGTAGGTAGGTGTTTTTACTTTCGCTTTCTTCAAGATATCTTTAGCATGCTTTGCTCTGTTTTGCGCTTCTATTGATAGGTGATCGCATTTTGGATTGATTAGGATAAGTTCAGTTAGTGCAAAGTTTTTCATTGCTCTAGCTATCGCTCCTATATTACCTGGAGTGGATGGTTCCATGAGGATTACTTTTGGCATAGATAGAATGTTAGTTGTTGGTTTATAAATATATGGCAATCTGGTCTTGTGATTTTCCCCCTCCCTACAAGGTAAGGGAGGGGGAAAATCTAGTGAGGTGAAAAAACTATTGGGCCGTGGAATTCTAGATAAATGCAACAGCAATGTTTGCTAGAATTAAGAATAGAATAGCGTATGATATGTGTTTCCACCAGAAATTGGCTTTCTTTTCTGACATGAATTGTGTGAGGGCTGTGTGGAGCATTCTACCTCCATCAATTGGTCCCATAGGGACAAGATTGAATAATCCGATACCTAAGTTAAGGACATATAGCCAGTAGAGTAATCCTAAGAACCAGATTATTGCTTCAGTTGTAAATGATCCGTACTTGGCTATGAAGTCTGGGTTCTTCTTTGTATTTTGGATGATGGAGACTCCGAGGAATGCATTTGAAGCATTATTTGGATGTGGTGAGAGTGTGATGTCGTATGATGATTCATTAGTAGTGAGTGTGATGATGTCTTGGGGTTTTTTGTCTGCAAGACCTGTGATGAAGTCGTTTACATTGAGTATTTCTTGACCATTTATTTCTGTGATTAATTTTCCTTGTTCTAATCCTGCTTCGAGTGCTGGCGATTGTGGTTCTACGACTGAGACTATTTTGATATTATCTTCGAGCATGATATTATTTGTTAGAGATGGAAGGACCCAGATAAAAAGTGCAATGATTACTAATGCTACTACAATATTTGAGAATGGTCCAGCGGCGAATATGGCTATCTGTTGTTTCTTTGGAAGTTTTGCTACCTGTTGTTCATCAGGTTCAACAAATGCTGCTGGAAGGATTGGAAGTAAGATTGCCAATGCTGCAAATCCAGAGGATTTCACTTTGACATTGTATCTTCTTGCTAATACTCCATGAGAGAACTCGTGGATTACTGCTAGGAAGAATATTGAGAGGATCCAGTAGAAAAATGGCACATAGACAGCTCCTGGAGCTTTGAATGGAAGGACTAATGCTACTCCTGCAACTGCTTCTGGTTTTGTTAAAATGTCGAATAAGTTTTTTACGAGGAAGAATGTTATTAGGAGCATTCCTAAGTATCCTATGATAATTGCTAGAGCTGCTAGAATGTCTAATAGTCTTGAGTATTTTTTTGCCCAACGATCCATTAAGTTAAGACCTAGTTTGGTCTTGATCATGATGAAGTATAAGAATGGGAAGAATATTTTTTGGACTGTGATTCTTTTTCTTTCTAGATAGAGTATAATTGAGAATACAATTATGAATGCAATTGCTGCGATAGTTTCTACTCCAGGCATTGGTGTATTTTTATGTGAGAAGTTTATATATGTATGGGTGTAGAAATGTTTTGTGAATTTAGGTAGCACCACCACTGGCACTCACAGAGTGCAGTGGTGCTAACTGCAAACTGAAAGGGTTTCAAGTTTTTATAATGGCAATAATAGAATTACTATCTTTTTCTAAGAGGTCTTATGTTGAAGTAACCGCACTTTCGGCATTTAATCTTTCCAGCTGCAACTAATAACGGTTTAGCTTTAGTAACTGTCTTACATTTAAGACAGGCATACTTGCCTACAAACAATCTCTTATGTGCTTCTGGAAATTTTGCCATGTTATCCTTTTACTTGTTTCATTACTTTGTCGTTTAATATTTCCCAATATAAAACTGTGATACCATCGGAAAGTGTTCCTTTCATATCATCTGGGATCTTTAAGTCGAATGTTTCGTATGTTTCTGAATCCATTACATTTGCTGTATCGCCTGTAATAGATAATACTTGAGCGTTTTTCTTTTCAATAATTGGGATGGGAATGTTATCGTGCCCTGGCATGACAATAACTCTTTTCTTTTTGTCAATTAATCCAGCAGCTGTTAATCTTACTTTTGCGTGGCCGTGTTTTCCAGGCCGTGAAACTTGAGTATCTGTTACTTGAGAAGCGATTCCTTCAATAACCACATATGAACCTTTTTTTAAATCTCCTACGTGTCCTTGTCTTACTTCAGCCATGATATCACCAGTATTTTATTATTTATGTTATTAGATAGAGATGGCAGGGGTTTTATAAAGGTTACGTTTGTTTCTAGAAAATATGGTTCTTCTTAACTAATAAAACTAATCAGAGGGAAGACATATACTTCTACAAAGCCTGCTATGATGAGTATGGCAATTGCAACTAGGAATATGATTAATCCGTCTAACATGAGTTCTTTGAATCTGAACGATCCGTAGTGTTCTCTCACTGTGGCTTTAGAGATAATTCCTCCCGAGATTACGGCGGCGAAATAGGCAAACGCTTCTAATATCATATGTGGAGCTACTGAGAGCATTAATAGCGCGAAGAAAACAAAAGGATTCGATTGAGATGCTGAATCTCTGGCTATCGTTGCAAATATCACTCCCCAAGCTGAAGCGTTCCATGTGATTAAAAATACTGCACCTGCTCCGTAGAGTAGGGATAATATCATGGTAACAATTACAATTTTAAGATTATGTAAGAAGATTCCCATGAATGAAAATCCTGGACCGGATGCTTGCCCCGTTAGTCCGTAATATACACCAATTTGGTGTTGATATGCATAGTCTACAAATCTTGCTGGCATGACTAATGAGAAAAATGAGAATACTACTAAGATTCCTAAGAAAAGATAGAGGAATACTAAGAACACATCTTTATGATCTACCCAGAGTCTCTTTGCTGTTAACTTTTCTTCTGAGGCAATTTCATTTGCTTCTAGACTGAATAATTTGTTTAATGATGGGAGAAGTGCTAGTGATGTGAAGGTTACAGCTGCAAAACTTGGATCTTCAGGGAATAGAAATAAAGCTATGACCATTCCTAGTAATGAATACGTAAGACCTAGTAGAAATGCATATTGTGGCTTTGATTCAAGAAACTTAGCCCCATATATCTGCTCTAACATAGAGATTTTAGAGATTGTGTGTATTTAAGGTTTTCTGATAGATTTTTTTATTTTGAAATTAGAATTGGGGACAAAAATAAGGCAGATGGCTTGCACAGCAAGCCGACTCTCGCAGTCTTACGACTGCGAGTTTTGTGTTATGGGGCTTCGCCTTATTAGGTTGGATTAAGTTTGGTTCAGTTTGTTTGAGTTTGATGTGTGGATTGGATTACGTTCATCCGAAGAACCAGCGTTTGACTTTCTTTTTTGCTAGAAAACGTTCAAGTTCTCGTTCTACTTGTTCAAAGTCTTTGAATTCTTTCTCTTTTTTACGGAATTCTGGGGTGTGATAATAACTTCTGCCTGGTTTCCAGAAAAACTGGAGATGTTTATGGAGAATTTCATGATGCATGACTAAGTCTATAAATTTAGTATCTCCTCCATGGAATACTTTACTGAGCATTATCGTATCTGTCTGATAATTATAGTGGCCTAGTTTTCGTATACTTTCTTTACCCCAGACTAAATTTGGTTTTTCCACTTGATGATTGAAGTAGAGTGCGTTTACTCTCTCGAAACTTGCACTGAGATGGGGGTCATCTTTGTCCTTTATTATGCCGAGATGGAGACTTTTAATGAAATGTTGATAGAGGTCCATTTGTAAAGTAGTTTTTTTATCTGTTTTCTTTGGTTGTTGTCTGGAAAGTTCTTTTTTCATCATTTTTGTTAGAAGCACTTGGAGGAGACCTATTCTGATGTCTCTGTCAACCTCTTTCCATTTTTTACTGAGATTAAAGGTCATACAATTATCTTGTAGACGAATATTGGCATTGTAGTCTGAAAACTTACCCGAGTAGGTTATTTTTCCGAGGTAGGGATATTCTCTCTCTGGATATAAGCCTGCAAATGCCTCTTCTATCATTCCCATGGACAGATGAGAGAGGGAGTGGTTTAAAAGATTTATGAGGGTGCATACCCATAACCAAAAGACTTATATATAATTAGTACTAAAAATGGGCTAATAGGGTATAAATTAGGGTTGAATAAGGTTGAATAAGGTTAATTAAGTATAAATTAAGGCTTAGAAATTAATAAATTAGTACTAATGGTAGGGTACAATGAGATGAAACTGAATGGTTAAGGTTGTTGTGAATAACGGACAGTACAAAATAACGATTCCTAAAGAGATAGCTCTCGCCAAAGGGTGAGCAAAAATACTCGAGTTTTAGTTTCTCTGGATGCAGAAGGTCAAGTCGTGTTGAGGGAGCTCTCTAAGAAATGAAATATAGAAATATGATAGTGGTGTTGGCCATTTTGCTAGTTCTTAGTTTTGGCGTTTATGGAATTAGCTTGCCAAGCACTCCTGATTGTTTTACTGATAATGATTGTTCTGTTTTTAACAAAGGAGGGGTTGATTGTAGGGGTGGAGATTGTGTCTGTACTAGTAATTCCTGTGTTAAATCTGTCTGTCAAAATAATGTTAAAGAAGGTTTAGAAGATTGTGATGATGGAAATAGTAACAATGATGATGCTTGTAGTAGTACTTGTACTTTAACTTTTTGTGGAGATGGAGATACTCAACAACCTAATGGTAATGATCTTTCTGAACAATGTGATGATGGTGTAGGAAATTCCAATAGTTGTGTTCCTGGACGGGATGGTGAGTGTACTGTTTGTACTGACCAATGTCTTTCTCAAACGTTTATTGGAAGTTTTTGTGGAGATTCTCAAGTTGATTCTGCATTTGGTGAGACCTGTGATGATGGGAATACAGTGAACGATGATGGTTGTACTAATGGATGTTTACTTCCTGCTTGCGGAGATGGTATTCAACAAAATGGTGAGGCTTGTGATGATGGAAATAGTGTGAATACCGATAGTTGTACTAATGCTTGTACATTGGCTGTATGTGGAGATAGTTTTACTCAAACAGGTGAAGAGTGTGATGATGGTAACGACAATAATAATGATGGTTGTACTAATTCTTGTACCGTATTGAGTTGTGGAGATGGATTTATCCAAGGTAGTGAGCAATGTGATGATGGGGTGAATAATGCTGATAGTTGTGTTGCTAGCAGGGATGGCAGTTGTGATGTGTGTACTACAGCTTGTGTAGAAAAAACTGTTGTGGGTAGTAGTTGTGGAGATGGCAATGTAGATTCTCATTTTGAACAATGTGATGATGGTAATACTAATAGTAATGATGGGTGTAGTAGTACTTGTCGTGATGAATCTTGTGGGGATGGTATACAACAAAGCAATGAAGCATGCGATCTAGGTAGTAATAATGCCAACACAGGAACTTGTACTGATGCATGTTCTCTTGCTACTTGTGGGGATGGATTTACTCAAAGTGGAGAGACTTGTGATGATGGTAATAGTGATGAAGATGATGGATGTAGTAGTAGTTGTCAAATAGAATTCTGTGGAGATGAAATTCGGCAAGCAAATGAAGCCTGTGATGCTGGCCCTAATGGGAATTTATTATGTACCAGTTCATGTACACTTACCTTTTGTGGAGATGGAGTAACACAGATTGAAAATGGTGAAGAGGTTGATGAGGCTTGTGATGATGGAAATTCAGTGGAAAGCGATGGATGTAATAATATCTGTCAACTTACTATCTGTGGAGATGATATCGTTCAACAACCAAATGGAAACTTACTAGCAGAAGTATGTGATGACGGTACTGATAATGCAAATAATTGTGTTGCAACTAGGGATGGTACTTGTTCCTTTTGTGATGTAAATACCTGTCAACCTTCTGATGTTACCGGTGCCTTTTGTGGTGACGGTAACTTTGATATTGGAGATGAGCAATGCTCAGATTCTAATGCTGCAGGATTCTGTGTAGAGGATTGTAATCAAAATATTAAACCTGAAATCACTTTTATTAGTCCAAGTGCTGGAGACAATATGCCTCTTGGGCAAGAAATCGAGGTAGAAGTACGAGTTGTTGATAGAGATGTTAAAGCTGCCAATACATTACAAAGGATAGATTTTACGGTTAAACTTGGAAATTCAGTTGTTAGTGAAGAGAGGATTACGAGTATTGGTGAAAACCAATTTTTTACTCACACTTTTACCCCTGTTGAAACAGGATCGTATTCTATTCAAGTTAAAGCTATAGATAGTGATGTTACGGTTGGCAGTATTGGAGCGGTGACTGAAGTCGATGCTACTATTCAGCTCAAAACTGTGAAAGAGTTAGGAATTGGAGATAATGATATTGCCACCTATACTTTAAACGATGAATCAATCCAAATTACTGATCCTCCTGAAAAACCTTCACTTACTAGTCGATTTGTTCTTTGGTTACGAGGGCTTGTAGGATTTGCAGTTCGAACCAGTGTCATTGCCGATGCTGATCAAAGTAAGGTGGTTAATAATGGAGCTGATTTCAAAGCTTTCTTATCCTATACTATAGTAAATAGCGCATCCCAAGCTGTTAAAAGAGTAGGACCTACTGAGATTGAGGTGGGGAGAGTAGAAAAATTAGATGTTCTCTTCGATGATCTTGCAGGACAAGATGGAAGTAACTTATTTGGATGGGATCCGTTTGATCGAGATATAAGTGTGCAAAGTGTTGAAGATATCTTTGGACTGTATCAACTAAAAGTTCATCTAGAAGATTCTGATGGTGTTGTGATTCGAAATACAGATGGAAGGTCGTTAGCGGTTGTGAGTGATTTTAGGATTGCAGAATTATGTGGAGATGGAAGAGCAACTGGTGATGAAGTTTGTGATGAAAGTGAATTTGCAGGTAAAGTCTGCTCAGATTTCTTAAATTCTGGAGGTAAACCATTTACAGGTGGTAGTCTTACTTGTTCTGATAGTTGTGATTTGTCAACGACAGTTGCTTGTGTAACTGAACCTGGATGTGAAAATGGATTACGAGACAGTGATATTTCACTTCAAGAGACTGATGTTGATTGTGGAGGTCCTATTGTTAATGGGTGTAGTAGATGTGCTATAACTCAAGCATGTGGTGTAGATACTGATTGTGGTAGTGGATTAATTTGTCAAACCAATGTGTGTGTAAAAGATCCTGTTTGTGGAGATTCAGTATTAGATGAGGGAGAGGCTTGTGATGATGGAAATACTGTGAATAATGATGTGTGTAGCAGTACTTGTACCAATACTTTTTGTAGTGACTCAGTTCAACAAAGTCCTAATGGTGCGGGACAATTTGAATCTTGTGATGATGGAAATGTAGCTAATAATGATGGATGTAACAGCGTATGTCAAAATGAACAATGTGGAGATGGAGTTCAACAAAATGGAGAATCTTGTGATGATGGAAATACTAATAATGGTGATGGATGTAGTGCCTCATGTAATGTAGAGGTGTGTGGAGATGGAGTTGTGCAAACTCCTAATGCTGCTGGATTTACTGAATTGTGTGATGATGGAGTCAGTGGAAGTGATACTTGTAACTCACAATGTACCTTCACTTTCTGTGGAGATGGAGTTCGGCAATCTGGTGAGGCTTGTGATGATGGAAATGGTAATAATAATGATGGATGTAGTGCTACTTGTAGTGAAGAAAGATGTGGAGATGGGATTGTTCAAACAATTGAGGGCTGTGATCTTGGATTAGGTAATTCTAATACAGGAAGTTGTACATTAAGTTGTAGTTTGGCTGAATGTGGGGATGGATTTAGACAGGTTGGGGAGGCTTGTGATGATGGAGATGCCAATTCCAATACAGGAAGTTGTACTTTAAGTTGTAATGTTGCTGGTTGTGGAGATGGATTTTTACAATCAGGTGAGGCTTGTGATGATGGAAATAATTTGAATACTGATAGTTGTACAAATGCTTGTGTAGCTGCAGTTTGTGGAGACAGTTTTGTACAATCTGGTGAGGAATGTGACTTTGGAGTTAGTAATTCAAATACTGGAATTTGTACTACTTCTTGTTTGTTGCCTACCTGCGGGGATGGATTTAGACAAGCAA
>Ga0187833_10005083_pt1 | contig 12564 bp, 12 predicted proteins | sample ETNtaG_37_FD_167968 | JGI IMG/M metagenome (GOLD analysis project Ga0187833, IMG submission 167968) | Marine microbial and viral communities from oxygen minimum zone, Eastern Pacific Ocean - ETNP2014_SV_400_PacBio MetaG (Illumina Assembly) | ecosystem: Environmental > Aquatic > Marine > Hypoxic... | reverse complement strand
TGAGCAGGGCAAAAATGGCCCGAATCAGAATACGACCTGAAAAATGTCATAGAGCAATAGAACGATTTATAAGCTAAACCTGAATTCTCTTTAGTATGGCACAGCCTGAAAGAAAACTACACTACCTCATAGATCGAGGATTTCCAGGGTTTTGGGGAAATGCTTTGAAGATAGTTCCTCCTTTGTATAGGGAGGTTTATTCTGAACAGAGTGTGCTCTCTGTCCATGTTTATGAGGGGAGTATGTAGCGACAAGAGATGCATGATAAATTGGAAGAACATCTTGATGAAAATCAGATTCCTGGATTTAGATCTTATGCGCTTGAAGCAGGGAGGGTTCCTGATCCCAAGCCTAGTAGTATGTGGCAAGAGGTTACTTTAGAACGTCTAAGAAGGCAAGAACCTGATGGGCCCAAAAATGAAATACAGCGCTGGAGAACAGATGTTCATTGCGAGGATAGTATTTGCATGCCTAGGACTTTATTTACATTGAGGTATACTTTGGCTTTAAAGCAAGGAGAACTATCTGAAGAGCTTACCAAGTTTCAGTTGACTGGAAATCATACGTTTATGCAGTTGGATACTGTGCTGGAATTTTTTGAGGGATTTGGAAAGAGATTATTACCAGAGGGAGTTGAAAATGTAACTCCAGATTATTGTCGTATTTGTAAGGGATAACTGATTAGATTCTGAAGTACATAAAATAATATAAACTTCGATGTTCTGATGGATGTGATGGATGAAAGAGTTGTTGAGCTGATTCAAGAAGAATTGAAGTTTCACTCTGGTGAAAGGGCTGCTGTCTCAGGAGCTAAAGAGATTGTTAAAGAGCATTTTCATAGAATACAGGATTTGAAGAGTGATAAACTTGATGAAAGTAATAAAAGAATTGCTTTTGTGGATGGGGGTAATGCGACTATTCTTTCTAGTCCTAGTCTGACTGTGGAGTTCATAAGAATCTGCTCTGTGGTCTATGAAGGGATGAAGAAGATTAAGATTGAACAGAAGGAATGCTATTCTGTGATAAGGGCAAGGAAGTTTGGAGATGCTCAGGTTTTTGAAGCTCTTTGTGTGCCGATTAATTTTACATTTGAGACGTTGCGATTTAATATGGATGATAAGATGCTTGCGTTTGGAAATAGAAAAGTAGAGATTGCTGCTTTGGGTGGGATAGTAAGAAAGATTCTAGAGATGCAGGTGATGGAATCAATGGTTGATAATGTTGGACAGGGAGGTGTTGTTGTCAGGGATGGTGATCTGGAGATTCGGTATCCCTATGAGGAAGAGATTATGCATCGGATTGTGCAAAAGTCACAGAGTTTTGGCATTAGTATTGCTGGCCTCAGCAAGAGTTCTCATTTGCTTACTGATTATGGAAAAGGACTTTTAGCAAAAATTCAAAGTTTTGGATATCCGGGATGCTGGTATTATTGGCCGTTATTGGACAAGAAGGGCAGTAAGATAAGCATTGTAAAGCTGCATGAGCAAACCAAGTATGTTTTCAGGTTTGATTATTATGGAGAGGAGATGGATGAGATTATGAGTTTGTTAAAGCAGCATGCAAGAGATATTAGTGTATTAGGGTATGTTTACGGCTTATTTGAGGCAGATCTCTTTGCTAGAGTCTCTAATGCTGAAAGAGCCTATTTACAAAGCAAATTTTCATTTCTTGTTAAGGATCAAAAGGTATTGGATTTGTTTCTCAAGAGTACTAATTTTCATAGTGTTTTAGATAGTGTAAATTAAGATTCTTATCCAAAGTTTGTTTTCTGTTTCGAAACCTTTAAATAGAAGTATTCTCGTTATGGGATAGTGAGGAATTTCCTCATAATAAAAAAAGAGGTGTATTGATGGATAAAAAAGTAGGACACTACTCCTTTATTGTTGGAGTAATAGTAGCTATCGTCCTTGGATTAGTTAGTCTTGGTTCAGCTACACCATGGTTGAGTTCTTTACTTGTCGTATTAGGATTAATCGTAGGATTTATTAATGTGACAGGAAAAGAGACAAGAGAGTTTCTTTTGGTATCAGCTGTGTTGATCATTGCTGCTGGACTTGGCGGAGTAACAACAACTCTCGGCGCTGTTGAAGTAATCGGACCATACCTAAGTGGAATTTTTACAAAAATTCTTGCTTTCGTTGTTCCTGCAACCGTTGTTGTGGCTTTGAAAGATATTTGGTGTCTAGGACAGATCGAGTAATTTTTTTATTTTCTTTTTTTTTGGTTTTTTTCTTAATGTTCTGAGGAGTTATTTTGAATTTTAGAGATTCCAATTTTTCCTATCTCCCCCTACCAGGGTATGGGGAGATAGGAAAAATTAGGTTGATAGTGGATGGTAAAAGATTTCTAAAGGCGTAAAAAGGATTAGAATGCTAGGTGGCCGCGATTTGGGTGGTAAAGACTACAGTGCCTCTACAAAGAAATATTTAAATACCCTAACTTCTGATTTGGTTGTATGTATGATGTTATAGCTGTTGGAAGTGCAACTGTTGATACGTTTATTGAGACAGATAAGAAATTCTTTAAAGGGAATAAGTATACCTTTCCTGCTGGTGCGAAACTGCTTGTGGAGCATGTTAATATGCTTACAGGGGGTTCTGCAACCAATACTGCTGTTGGATTTGCCCGAATGGGTGTGAAGGTAGCTGCATTATGCTGTATTGGTGTTGGCAATAATTCTACAAGGGTTGTGGATGAGTTGAAAAAAGAAGGAGTTGATACAAGGCTTGTGGAGCGTGACAAAAAACACAGGACAGGATTTTCAATTATTATGGATGCTGCGCATCATGACAGGACAATTTTTGCGTATAAAGGGAGCAATGATCAGTTATGTGATCATTGTTTGAATGCTAGAGCGCTCAATACAAGATGGATGTATTTTGGAAGTTTAATGGGAAAGAGTTTTCAAACCATGAAAAAATTGGCAAAGATGGCTCATGGAAAAGGGATTAAGATTGCTTTTAATCCTTCACTCTATCTTTGCAAAAAGGGCTTGGGAACGTTGAAGGGTATGCTTAGATGTTGTGAAGTAGTGATATTGAATAAAGAGGAAGCCCAGACTCTTTTTAGGGAGAAGAAATTGGATAGGTGTTTGTCAAGATTTAGAGGTTTAGGAGTTAAGATTATTGTTATTACTGATGGTGGAGGGGATGTGCATGTTTGTGATAACTCATTGTGTTATCGCATTAAGCCTCCTAAGGTAAGGATTGTTGAGACAACAGGAGCTGGAGATGCGTTTGGATCTGGTTTTGTCTCTGCACTGATCCGAGGGAAGAAGACAGAGGATGCGCTTAGGGTTGGATTGGTAAATTCACAGAGTGTGATTCGTGATTTTGGAGCTAAGAAGCGGCTGTTGAGATGGAAGGATGCGGTTTCTCAGGCAAAAAAAGGTAGTGTGAAGGTGGTTAGATGTTAGTCAGTGGAAAAAGGCTTTTGGATAGGGCTCAGAAAGGCAATTATGCTGTTGGAGCGTTTAATGTTGTTAATATGGAAGTTATGCAGGCTGTTGTTGAGGCTGCTCGGATAGAAAAGAGTCCTGTTATTGTTCAAACAACAGAGGGTGCGATAGGTTATGCTGGTTTGGAGTATCTCTATGCGCTGGGGGTTGAATCTGGAAAGCATTGTAGTATGGCTTTGCACCTTGATCATGGACGAGATTTAAAGCTTATTAAGAAATGTATTGATATTGGCTACAGCAGTGTGATGTTTGATGGGAGTCATTTAGATTTTAAGAAGAATATAAAGACGACAAAAAAGGTTGTTCAATGGGCGCATCGCAAGGGAGTTAGTGTTGAGGCAGAGCTGGGAACTATTGGCGGTGTTGAGGAGAAGATTAGTTCTCGTAAGATTATCTATACTGAGCCTTCAGATGCTAAGGAGTTTGCCTTGAAAACCGGATGTGATAGTTTGGCAATTGCGATTGGTACTTCGCATGGAGCTTATAAATTTGCTGGGAAGAGTAGGCTTGATATTGCACGACTTAGGTCGATTAATAAGATTGTCAAGATTCCTTTGGTTTTGCATGGAGCAAGCAGTGTTCCTCAATGGCTCGTTAGGAAGGCTGGTAGGTATGGTGCAAAACTTGGAAAGCCTCATGGGGTAAGTGAGCAGCAGATTGCTAAAGCTGTTCGTAATGGGATAAATAAGGTGAATACTGATACTGATTTGAGATTATGTTTTGATGCTACGATTCGACAGGGGATTCGAGAGAAGCCAGAGGTTTTTGACATTAGGAAGATGGTAGGGCCTGTTCGGGATGCGTTAGTTGATTTAGTTAGGCATAAGATTAAGGTTTTTGGGAGTAGGGGAAAGGCTTAGTTAGTTTTGTAGGTGTCGAGCTGTTTTAGTCTGGTTTTTATCTTGGACATGGTTTTTTTTTTTGAAATGTGCTTTGCTTCTTTGTTCTATTTGTGTGATGATTGCTAAATATTGTGCCCTCATTATAGATTTTTCTTTCTCCCCATACTAGGGTAGGGGGAGAAAGAAAAATCAGGTTATTGTATATGACTGTCGAGGGCTCGATCGGTCCTGGCAAGGATTGAGGGGCCGCGATTTGTTCAGGAAGGTTACCTTAAATCTAACCAACCAAAAGCTTATAAAATCCTAGGGATTTTAACAGTTTAGATTTCTCATTTCGTTCGAAATCAAAACCTTTAAATATCACTACTTCGATAATTGGATTAAAAAGGGGTGGAACAGTAATGCTTAATAAGAAAGAACATAAGTTAATTCTCTGGTTTGATGAGTTAGGTATTGAGGATGTTCCTCTTGTTGGTGGGAAAAATGCGTCACTAGGAGAGATGTATAGGAATCTCACTAAAAAAGGCGTTAGAGTTCCTAATGGATTTGCTGTTACTGCGCATGCTTATGATTATTTTGTAGAGGCAGCTGGCATTAAGCGAAAAATCAGAGATATTCTTAAGAGTCTTAACACTAGAGACATGAAGAATTTAGCTGATAGAGGGAGGAAGGTTCGTGAGGCTCTCTTGAATGCAGAGTTTCCTGATGATCTTAAACAAGAAATATTACTAGCGTATAAGAAGTTATCAAAACAATATGATGCTAATACTGATGTTGCGGTTCGGAGTAGTGCGACTGCGGAAGATTTACCTGATGCAAGCTTTGCTGGACAGCAGGAGACTTATTTGAATATCACTGGAGAATATGCTCTATTGGATGCGTGTAAGAAGTGTTTTGCTTCGCTTTTTACGAATCGTGCTATTTCTTATCGGGTAGACAAGAAATTTGACCATTTTAAGGTAAGTCTTAGTATTGGAGTGCAGAAGATGGTGAGGAGCGACCAAAGCTGCAGTGGCATTATGTTTTCAATTGATACTGAGTCTGGATTTAAAGATGTTGTACTGATTAATGGAGCTTATGGTCTTGGAGAAAATATTGTGCAAGGAGCAGTGAATCCTGATGAGTTTTATGTGTTCAAACCAACACTCCTAAAAGGGTTTAATGCCTTGATCTCCAAAAAGCTTGGGAGAAAGGCTATCAAGATGATCTATACTCATGATCAGAGAAGGCCTGTCAAGAATGTCTCTGTTTCTCAGGAAGAAAGAAAGAAGTATGTTATTAATGATCATGATGTGCAGACTTTGGCGAAATGGGCCTGCATTATTGAAGATCATTACTCAAAAAAAGCTGGCCATCATAAGCCAATGGATATGGAGTGGGCTAAGGATGGACCCAATGGCAGCTTATATATTGTGCAAGCTAGGCCTGAAACGGTTGCTAGCAGAAAGAATCAGGCTGTTTTAGAGAAACATGTTCTGAAGGAGAAAGGAGATATTGTAGTAACTGGTAGAGCAGTTGGCAATCTTATTGGATCTGGTAGAGCACATGTGATCCAAGATGTTAAAGATATTGGAAAGTTTAAGGACGGAGAGGTTTTAGTAACTGAGATGACTGATCCTGATTGGGAACCTATAATGAAGAAAGCAGAGGCAATAGTTACTAATAGAGGTGGTAGGACTTGTTTCACTGGAGATACAAAGATACTCACCAATGAAGGATTTAAAACTATGGGGCAGGTTTTTGATAATTATGAAGGTTTACAAGTTCCTTCTCTGAATAGAAAAACACTCAAAGTTGAATGGAAACCGATCATGGCTAGCATGAGGAAGAAATCCCAAGTTATTGAGATCGATAATTCACAGAGTGGAAGAATGAAAGGAAATACATTACGCTTAACTCCAGATCATAAGATGCTTACTTATGAAGGAAGTGGTTTAGTAGGAAAGGAAATTCGAGATATCCTCCAGAACGATGAAATGTTGTTGGTGGCGCAGAGGTTACCTTCTCTTTCTAAATCTACTTTTCATGAACAGCGGTTAGCATACCTTCTAGGAGCGATTGCGACTGATGGCCATATTTATGAACAAGGTAACCATGGTGAAGTCCAATTAATTCAGAAACCAACCAAGGAAAAGGAGGAGTTTATAACGCATGTTGACGATTGTTTACATAAAACCTTTCAGAAGATATTCACTTCGAGTGTTAAAAAAATTAGCTCTGGAAGTATTAGGGGGAAGAGTGTAGTTGGTAGCGCAAATGCGTATCGGTGTTACAGTAAATCAATAGCTCAAGAGTTGCAGTTGGAAAAAGAACAGTTTGTCGAGACATTGCTTGTAGCTGATGAGCAACTTTGTTACAGTTTTGTTGCAGGTGTTATAGATGGAGATGGATGTTTTAAAGATAATAGAATCCATATCTATATCTCAAAAGAAGATTTGTTACAACAGACAATTGTTGCTTTGTTGAGAGTAGGTATTGTTCCACAAGTAACTTGCAATAGAGATATATTCCATGTTCAGATTGTTGAACAGATTGAGAATGTACTGGATTTTACTAGGAGAGTGCAAGGGACAAGTGAAAGGAAAAATTCTACCCGGTTCTTTTCGGCAAGTCAATTATTCAGACATACCAGGGTACAAGGTCAGGATAAGCTCAGAAAAGATAAGAATCTACTAGTATCTGATATGGATCTGCCAGAGGGATTTGAAACTATTAAAGAGTCTGATACCAGAATGACCAGAACAAGTTTTAATAGGAGTTTGGGTGAGTGTGAAGTGTATAACATCACTGTCGCTGATAATCATAATTACATTGTGTTTACTGATAGGTATACTCCTTTGCTTGTGAATAATTGCCATGCCGCAATCATATCAAGAGAGTTAGGCATACCTTGTGTGGTGGGCACTCTTGATGGATCGAGCAAGATAAAGAATGGGCAGAAGATTACAGTTAGCTGCGCAGAGGGCGATAATGGCTATATTTATGATGGCCTGCTAAAACATGATATTCAAAAGCATAATCTCAAAAAGATACCACAAACAAAGACTAAGATTATGATGAATTTAGGCAATCCAGAGGATGCTTTTGCTTTGAGTTTTATACCTCAGTCTGGCATTGGATTGGCTCGGGAGGAATTCATAATTAATTCTTACATTAGAATACATCCAAAGGCTTTGATTAATTATGCAACTCTTAGAGATGCACATGTTAAAGCACAGATATCAGAGATTACTGTTGGTTATAGTGACAAGAAAGAATATTTTATTGATATGCTCAGCCAGGGAGTTGCTAGATTAGCAGCTGCATTTTATCCTAATGATGTTATCCTTAGATTATCAGACTTTAAGAGCAATGAATATGCAAATCTGATTGGAGGCCATTTGTATGAGCCGACAGAGGACAATCCCATGATTGGATGGAGAGGCGCTTCCAGGTATTATGCAGAGGGTTATAAGGACGGTTTTGGGCTGGAGTGTAAGGCTATAAAGCGGGTTCGTGACGAGATGGGCTTGACTAATCTGAAAGTAATGGTTCCTTTTTGTCGGACAGTAGAGGAGGGCAAGAAGGTTCTAAAGGAGATGGGAAAACATGGCCTGAAGAAGGGCAAGAACGGTTTGCAAGTGTATGTGATGTGTGAGATTCCTGCAAACGTGATATTAGCAGAGGAGTTTTGCAAGATATTTGATGGGTTTTCTATTGGAACAAATGATTTGACGCAGCTTACCTTGGGACTGGATAGGGATTCAGAGCTAGTTAGTGATATTTATGATGAGAGGAATGATGCTGTTAAGAATTTAGTGAAGCATGTGATTACTGTTGCAAAAAGTAAAGGGAAAAAAATCGGATTATGTGGCGATGCTCCTAGTACTTTTCCGGAATTTGCTGAATTCTTAGTTAAGTGTGGTATTGATAGTATTAGCTTGAGTCCTGATGCTGTTTTGAGCACTACGCTCACGGTAGCTGCGCTAGAGAAGAAGTTGAGAAGGAAGGGATAATTCTTTATTTTTCTATGATAAGTATGTGTTTTGAGAGATTCTTGTGAAGATAATATTTAAAGACATGGGTTATTTTTAGGTCTGTTTTTTCTAAGAGAGAGTTGTACCCAAAAAAGTGAGGAAATCCAATAACTGCTCGTTTTGTGAGGATTCTGTCGAGGCGTTTAATGAATGCTGTGTAGAGGGCTTTGAGGTCTTGGGATCTGGAATTAACTGCGTAGGGGAGATCTGTTGCTATGTAGGGAAACTTTGTAGTTATTGTGAGGGCGTCTTTATTGATGAGTTGGGCTTCTGTTTTGAAGTGTGCGAGATTGGTTTTGGCTGCTTGGATCATTGTTTTTTCGGTGTCATATCCAATAGGCTCTAGATTCAATAGGCTGGCTTCTAGAAGGATTCCTCCTGAGCCGCAGAATGGATCTACTATCGTGCCTTTTTCAATGCCTGTTAGATTGATCATGCATCGTGCTAGTTTTGGGTGTAATGATGTGGGGTGGTTAACTGGCCTATTGTGGGCTTTGCGAGACTCGAAATCGTCTTTTAATTGATTTTGGAGGAGTCCTGCCACAATGCGTTTTTTTGTCTTGAAAAAATGGATGGTTGTTTTTGGATTGGTGAGGTTTGTTTTTGGATGCTCAAGGTGTGGCCAGATTTGGTTTGCAAGCTTTTCGTCTTCTATTGATAGATTAAATCCTCTGACACAGAAATCGTCTTTGTAGATAGTATTCCATGGAAATCTTTCGATTGTTTCTTCTAGTTCTGGTGGTTTTACTGCAAAGAGAAACTTGTAGATTGCCTTAGTGTATGCGAGACGCTTGGAGAGGTTTTTATTTGTAGCAGCGACAAGGAGGTTATCGTGCTGTTCATTACGTGGGTCTTGGTTAGTGAGGGAGAGCACCTCTTGCTTAGCAAGATCAAGATTTTCCTTAGAGAGTAAGAAGAGTTTCATGGATTATTATTTTGTAAACTTCTTATGAGCGATGAAGATGAGGATAGCTAATACTATGCCAAGTATTATTAATTGTGCATAGTCCTGTAAGCCATCCCAATACTGGAGGGTTCCGAAAATGATTAATAATAAGCCTCCTCCCATCAAACCTGTGCCTAGTGCGTTTACTTTTGCAGCTGTTCCTCCTATGATTGCAATAAGTCCTATGATAAGGGTAATGATAAATACCTTTTTTTGGTATGCGTCACGTGCAGTTTCATAAGTGATATTGCAGTCTGAGCATTCTATTGCTTTGTCGCATCCGTTTTCATCCTTCTCATAGATGACCATGCCTTTTGAGTCTGCGCATTGGTTTTCAATATCTGCGTTAGCTGCTAAGGTTTCTTGGCAGATAGAAGTGTCTGTGATAAGTTTTTCAGGAAATGCACGAGGGTATTGTTCTCTGCTGCAGAAATCATCCCATTCTGGTTCGTCTAAGAATGTTGAGATTGCTTGGAATACAAAGAATACAAAGACTATTGCTATTGCGGTTGATAAGATTCCTTTTTTCCAGTCTACCATACCAATTCTCTAAATTTTTTAAGTATTTAAATGTTGCTTCAAGCCTTTTTTTCTTTCCATATAGCAAGGTTTTTATAGAAGAAGTTTCAACATTTAGTTGTGGCAGATAAAAAAGAAACTCGTGGAAGGCCTACAAGATCAGAGGTAAGGCAGAACATGATAGAGATCCTCTTTGTTATGAAAGAGGCTTATGGGTATGATATTTACAGACAGTATAAGAAGATTTTTGCTCCTGTGACTTTGCGGTTAATTTATTATCATCTTAAGAAAGGGATTGAGTTAGGAGAGTTTAAGGTTAGTCAAGTTAAGAAAGAAAAGGGTTCGTTTTCTTGGGGTGGTGAAGTGCAGAAGACTTACTATGCTCTAGCTGATAAGGCTAAACCTAAAGGTGAAACTAGGGTTAAAGAGTTCTTTGAGAAGAAGGGTTAACATGCAGCTAGGATTACCATACTATCTTCGACAGCAAAGCCATGCTGATTACATTCTGCTGCATTATCAACCCAGGTCATATGGTCTGGAGATTTATAGCATCTTGTTAAGGTTCTTGGTTTGAAGCAATGACCTGCAACAGTGATTGTTCCTGATACAGAAAGACTACCATGATCAATAAGGACATTTGGTGCCCTTAGATAAATATTGCCATCTGTCCAGGGGATGTGGGTCCAACCACCGGTAACTGGGTTCAAAAATCTATTGTCGGTTCCAGCAGGTGTTCTGACAAATAGATTTCCTTCAATATCGAGAGTGGATTCAATAGAAGTTCTTCCGATGCCGACTTTTCCTGTAGTGGTATCAATCCTCATTACTTCTGTATGACTGCCAGCAGCATCACTTCGAAAAATAATCTGGTTACCAGATACATAGGCATTATTATCTATGTAAGGGAACCAGCTGTCTGCAATGCCTCTACCTAATCGGACAGTGCCCTCCACATCTAGTTTTGCATCAGGACTTGTTGTGCCGATGCCTACGTTGCCAGCAGGCATGATAGCAATATCATCTTGAAAATCAGGGGCATTGTCATTTTGATTTACAATCTTTAAAACTGTTCTCTCTGTTCCGCCATTTGGCCCATACGAGATATAAGCATTATCTCCGCAGCCACCATTAGGGTCATCTTTAAATCGAATAGCTGAAACATCAGTCTCCCAGGAATTGGAAGGAGTGCAAGTGTCACGAATATTTCCAGTTCCTGCTACATGTAAAACTGCACCAGGATTTGTTGTGCCGATGCCGACTTTGCCGTCTTTTGTTATTTTAATCCCAGGACTGTTGCCCCATGCCCCAAGAACCAAAGCTCCCGTACTACCATCACCACCATAACTAGCGTCAGGTGTAGTCCAAAATATACCCTTGTCACCCGAACTGCTAATTGGATTCCATCCGCCTTCGCCTAGCCAGGGTACCATGAAAATCTTTAGGGTATTGGTTGATGTGACTTCTAAAGCTTTTTCATTTAGAACAGTACTGCTTGTTGTTAGTTTTTCAATAGGCTGAGAAAAATCAATCGGGTTAGCAGGATGACCTTGCTGTGCTTGGGCAACTACTGCTAATCCAACTATAAGGAGTAATGTTACCAATAAAGTGTAGTAGAGCTTATTTGATGTCATTTGCTTTATGTTTTGTTTTTTTGGAGTTTGTGTTTTTAAGGTTTTCTGTAGTTTTATTGATTTCTTTCATTATCTGCCACTACTAAAAGCCACCTATCTCAACAGCAAAAGTGGTTGAGACTCGAAAGCTGTCGCTGTTGTCGTCTGTGCACTCAATATAATATGTGTGAAAGCCTTCTGTGAGAGAGTTGAGTGTTGTTTTGTAGAGGAAATTTCCTTCTTTCTGCATTGGATGATAGCCTTGGATGGGATCAGCGGTGTAGCCGCAAACAATGTTTGTTTCTGAGATTGGTTTTATTAAGGATATGGCTAACTCAGGATTAGGGGTTGAGACTCTGCTATTCTTCTCTGGTGAGATAATAATATTTTGCAGCTTTTTTGCTCTTGTGAGATTTACTACATAAGACTTAGGGTTTGGATTTCTTGGCTTTGTCTCGAGGGTTGAACAGGCAAAATTATAGATTGTGTTGTTTTTTGTTGGAAGATTTACAGGGCATTTATAGATGCCGATATCCAGATCTCCTGATAATGTGCAGTGATCAAAGCTCTTTGTCATTTCGGAGAATTCAGTGGTTTCGTTAGAGTATTTACATGACTGGAGTGTGTCTAGATAGAGGTTTAGCTTTACTTGATCAGTTGCTATGTAGATTTCAGGGATGCCAATGAAGAATGAAGCAGCTATATCTATTTGGTTTGGCTCTGTGAGGTTAAAGTATCGTGAGTCTTCACCTATGAGCCGGGAGAAATTATCTGATCTGAGAAAGGAGATGGTGTGTTGCTTTATTCTTGGAGGGTTGTCCTTGCATCTGAAGTAGAAGATTGTGTTATTGTTTACAAAGGGTAGAGTGGTATGGCAACGATAGGAACCTCCATCAAAGGGATCAATCTGGAAAGGTGATGAAGGACACTCTAGAGTGGATTGCATTGAGTCATATATTGTATCTGTTTTTGCGTATTTGCAGGATGCAGGCTCGTTTATGTAGAGATTGAATGAAACATTTGTCACTCCTGACCTGATTTGGGAAGCATTTGCAGGCTGAGAGTCAAGATATTCTACAGGATCAGTATCATTGTAGGTATTGTTTATCCCAATGTTGATAAAGAAATCCTCTGTATTGCGGTTGCCTGCTCTGTCTGTGCATGAAACAAAGAG
>Ga0187833_10005080_pt1 | contig 12565 bp, 15 predicted proteins | sample ETNtaG_37_FD_167968 | JGI IMG/M metagenome (GOLD analysis project Ga0187833, IMG submission 167968) | Marine microbial and viral communities from oxygen minimum zone, Eastern Pacific Ocean - ETNP2014_SV_400_PacBio MetaG (Illumina Assembly) | ecosystem: Environmental > Aquatic > Marine > Hypoxic... | reverse complement strand
AATGGAAGGATGGTAAAACATGGAACGGAGCAGGATACGACAAAGACGGAAATATCCAATACAAGTTGGTGAATGGAGAAATAATAAAATGAAACACCTACTCATTCTAATCATTTCAATATATCTTTTTTCTTCTAGTCTGAGTAACCCCCACTAATTCTTCACAGTCAGACACCCTCCAAGTAAAATCCCATATTCTTCTTTCCACATTTTTTGTTGGTATTTTTGTTGGTATCAAATGATTATTTGTTGGCATTTATATTTTTATCCTCAAATAGAAGGTACCATGGCCGCTTCAATACTCTAAATCATTGTTTTCCTATTATGATATTATTTTTTATTCACTTTCTTACATATTTGTGATTGAATATATAAGAAAAATTAAAATTAATTTAACACTTTTTATCGATATTTCAAAAATACAATTCAACTTCTGAAATTTGTAAAAAGGAAGATGTGAGTAGAATTAAATCAATTATAGTAAAAAAACTAAACAAGGTATTTGAATCTAAGAGTGGCAATTTCGAAGCATTGAGTGATATTAATATAGAAATAAACAAGGGTGATTTTATTTCGATTATAGGCCCATCTGGTTGTGGGAAAACAACACTCATGAGATGCTTAAGTAATTTAGAAGATACCACGTCTGGATTTATTGAGATAAATGGTAAAACACCTGATAGTGCCCGCAAAGATAGAGATTTTGGAATGGTTTTCCAAACTTCAGGTTTATTAAGTTGGAGAAACTCAATCGAAAATGTTTTGTTACCTATTGAGTTGGCAGGTAAAGATAAAAATAATTATAAAAATAAGGTAAATGAATTATTGGACTTGGTAAATTTGAAGGGTTTTGAAAAAAATTATCCAGAAGAATTATCTGGTGGAATGCAACAGCGTGTTTCAATTGCTAGATCTTTAATTTTAGAGCCACAAATTTTGTTCATGGATGAACCCTTTGGAGCACTGGATCACATTACAAGAGAAAAATTAAATATTGAACTCTTAAATATTTGGGAGAAAAGGAAACAGACAATAATTTTTATAACACATAATATCAGAGAGGCTATTTTCCTTTCTGATCAAATTTTGGTTATGACTTCAAATCCTGGTAAAATAAAAAAAATTTTGACTGTGGATTTTGAAAGGCCTAGGAGTGATGAAATAAAAAATTTAGAAAAATTCAAAGATTTAGAATTAGAAGGAGAAACATTATTAAAGAGTGAGTGAGATGAAAAAATTAATTGAGTCAAAATGGTTTCCACCGATATTTTTTTTAATACTTCTTTTTGTGGTGTGGGTTGGAAGTATATTGATATTTAAAATACCTACTTATCTTCTTCCATCACCCATAAAAATATACAAAGAAATTGCACAAAATCTATATCTATTTGCTTTCAATGGGTTCTGGACTTTAGTGGAAGCAGTAGCTGGCTATCTATTAGGAGGTTCTTTCGGTCTTCTGTTAGGATCTTTATTAGCTTATTCAAAATTTTTTGAGAGAGGATTTTTACCTTACGTAGTGGGAGCTACGACCATACCAATTGTTGCTTTTGCTCCATTAGTAATAATATATGTTGGCTTTGGCATAGCTTCCAAAATTGTTATAGCAGCCATAGTTAGTTTTTTCCCACTCACATTGTATACACTTAAGGGTATGCAATCCTCAGATTTTATTCATCGTGATCTTTTTTATGTTCTGGCAGCATCTAGATTTAATGTTTTCATCAAATTACAATTACAATCTGCATTGCCCTATATATTTACTGCTATGAAACAAACAAGTACCATAGCCGTTATTGCAGCTATTATTGCCGAATACATACAAGCAGATAGAGGCTTTGGTTATTTAATTCTACAGTCCTCTTATGTTATGGATATACCAAGAATGTGGAGTGCAGTCCTATTCTCGTGTGTGTTAGCAATGAGTTTTTACGGTTTAGTAGTCTTGGTTGAAAAGAAATTTGTATGGTGGCATTCATCGTTGAAAGAGTTAAAGATATGATGAACAAAATTTATTACATACCAATATTTTTACTAATTTTAACAGGTTGCGACAAAAAACCTGATAAAGTGGTTTTAGATGCATTCGAGAACATTCACTCTTCTTCCGTATATTATGTAGTTCAAAATGAGGATGCGAAGATTGTTGAAATAAGCGGTGATAAAAGCTTTGTAGAATTATGTTACGAAATCAGAAGAAACTTGGGCACTTTTTTCACAAATGAATGTTCAATAGTCAAAATGGAATTGATCAATAAGGAATGGGTGATTACACAAAGTTTACAGAAAGACGAAAAAAGAACTTGCTGGATTGTAGACAAAATTAACCCCTTTAAAGTCATAAAAGACTATAAAGATTTAAATTTAAAAGAGATAAAATTATGCAAATAGAAGATTATTATTCTCAATTAAAAAATGATGTTTCAGATTATTTTTTACAGCAGAGTAAAAAACCCTTCTTACAGGAAATACTAAAAGGAAATCTTAGTGATGAGAGATATACTTATTGGGTTAGAGTTGATTACGTATATTTGATAAATTTTAGTAAAATTTTGGCATTAGGAATTTCAAAAGGTAAAACAATTGAGGAAATGAAAGTGATGAATGATTATCTTAATTGGATTCTAAATGAAGAAATGTCTTTGCACGTTGACCACGCAAAGAAAAATGGGATTTCCGAAAATGAACTATTCAACTGTGAGATGGGGCCAATAAAATATTCATATACCAGACATGAAAATAATTGTGCAAACGCTGGTGATTTGGGCATATTAATTTCCGGAATCCTGGCCTGCATCGTTGGTTGGCAAGTTGTTTCGAAAATATTATTAGGTGGAGAAACCGTTAGTGATAATAACAAGTATAAAGGTTGGTTAACAATGTATTCTGAAGACAAAATTTTACAGGATCATACAAGTAAAATTTTAAAAATTTTTAATTCATATGCTGGCAATGGGAATGAAGAGTACAGAGATACTTTAAAGAAAAATTTTTTGTTGGGTGTAAAATATGAGACGATGTGCTGGGATGCATACTACAACATGGAAGTTTGGATATAATCTCTATTTAAATTAATGTTATGAGTTTTAGCGAACAAATAATTAAAGAAGCGCAAATATATTTGAAGCTTCAATTAAAAAAGAAATTCCTGGTTCAAATTGCTGATGGGACTCTAGAAAAAAAAAGATTTAATTATTGGTTGAGCGTTGATTATCCATATCTGATGAATATGGCAAAAGTTATTTCTATCGGAAAAGCAAAATCAGAAGATGACGATGATTATCATGCTATGACTATCCATACTAAAGGTGTTGAGGATGAAATGTTAGATCACCAAAATCATGCCGAAAAGAACAATCTGTCTTTGAAAGATATTAGTAACCCAAAATCTATGGGACCTATAAAATATTCATATACGAGACATCAATTAAGTTCAGCATATTCTGGCGATATAGGGGATTTGCAGGCAAGTCTTTTGTCATGCATGTGGAGTTACCAAAATTTAGCAAGTGCGATGAAAAAATACTATGTGAAAAAAAATAATCCTTACAAGAAGTGGATTGAAGACTATGCAAAAAAGAAAAATCTAGATAGCTTTAAGCTTGCATGTAAATTGTTGGACAGAAAATCATTAAAGTACGGCAAACATGCGAGGGAGAGGATGAAAAATATTTTTTTCATCAGTGTTTTACATGAAACTGCATTGTGGGATGAGTATTATAATATGGTAAAGTGGAGCGATATAATATGAATTTGAATGATAAAATTTGTGTCATAACAGGATCAGCAAGTGGTATTGGAGAAAAATGTGCTCTAAAGTTTGCTGAGTATGGTGCAACTTTATTTTTAATTGATCTTGATGAAAAAATAAAAAATATTTCAGAATCAATCGAAAAGAAGTACAAAAGAAAAGTTAGATTTTTAGTTGGAGATGTTACCAGCAACAAAACACTAAATTTGATTGAATCAACTATTATCGAAGATCTCCAAAGGGTTGATGTGTTGTTCAATAACGCGGGGGTGATAAGACTTTCGGATGATATTTCAGAATTGCATGAAGAAGATTGGGATTTGCAGGTAAATGTAAATTTGAAATCGATCTATTTAGTTTTAAAAAAAATTATTCCAATTATGAAAAATCAAAATTACGGGAATATTTTAAATACTGCATCAATGACAGGATCAGTTGTTGGAATGAGTGGCTTAGCAGGTTATTGTGCTTCTAAAGGAGGGGTTGTCGGTTTGACACAGTGTGTAGCACTTGAATTGGCTAAATATAATATAAGATGTAATGCAATTAGTCCTGGAGCAATAGATACGGATTTTTATAATAATGAGTTCTTAAAAAATAATACAATCGATGATTTAGAGTCTGGTAAAAAATATATGGAATCTGTAATTCCTTTCGGAAGATATGGCAATGCAGAAGATATTTCAAATGTAGCATTATTTTTAGCCTCTGAACTATCGAGTTATGTAACTGGACAAAATATAATCATAGACGGCGGATATTCTACGCAATAATTTTATATGAAAATAAGCTTAATGTTAGAATCTCAGGAAAATTTATCTTGGGATGCTTTGAGGAGAATTGCCGAACTTGTAGACAACACTAGATTTTACGGATTGTTTTTGTCTGATCATTTATTTTCTGTAAAGGGCACTTCTGATTCATTTGGTCTGCCTGTTTGGCCAGCAATGACCGCAATTTCTATCTGGACACATTCCTTGAGATTTGGCCCCCTAGTCAACTCAATAACATTTAGGCACCCAGCTCAAGTTGCTAAAATTGGTGGGAGTCTTCAGTCACTATCTGATGGCAGATTAGAGCTTGGTTTAGGTGCTGGATGGTATTCTGGCGAACATGAGATGTTTGGTGTTAAATTACCCGCAAATAATGAAAGATTAAATCTTTTGGAAGAATATATCCAAATAATTAAAGGTTTATGGACAATAGATGATTTTTCTTTCGAAGGTCATCACTACAAAATTAAAAATGCATCTATGAACCCTAAGCCAACTACTAATATTCCTTTGATTGTGGGGGGCATGGCTTCTAGAACTATCGAAATAGCAACCAAATTCGGCGATCAATGGAATGGTTATTATTTAGAACATGATAAACTTAAGGAAAAATTAGATCTAATTAGAATTTTTGAAGAAAAATTTGATAGATCAATAAAAAAAACCATTATGATTCCTTTTGTAATAGAGGATTCAAACAAAAATATTTCAAATCATTTGGCCAATTGCAATAAAGTTTTTTCAAATTTACCCACGCATATAGAAGAATGGCAGAATTCAGGTTTTTTGGGAGGAAATCCTCAAGAAATTATCGAACAAATTCAAAAGTATGAAGAAATGGGAATTGACCACATTATTCTGGAACACCTTGATGTTAATAATGATTATTCTCTAAATAATTTAAGTGAGAATGTTTTAGTTCACGTCTAGGTTTTTCACTAATTCCTCACCTAAAGATTGGGCTGCTGCAATGATATCATTTTCATTCTGTTCTATAAATTGTTTCCCTTTTAGTATTAATTTGCCGTTGATTAAGACATCGCTTACATTGTTTTGGTTGGAACTGTAAACAATAGATTTAATAGGATCATGCAATGTTACCGTATTTAAACTACTAAGGTCAAAAATTGTTATATCAGCTTTTTTACCAATTTCCAAACTACCAACTAAATTATCTAATCCGACACATTTAGCCCCTTCTATTGTTGCTAATTTTAGTACAGTTTCAGCACTGATAGCTTCGGGTTTTAGATATTTTACTTTTTGTAACAATGCTGTTAGTTTTATAATAAATATCATGTCATGATTATTATTGCTTGCTGGACCGTCTGTACCCAAACCTACAGTTAGGCCATGATCTAACATTTCAGAAATAGGGGCAATTCCTTCTCCCAGATAGCAGTTACTGGCGGGATTATGTGATATTTTAACATCACATTTTTTTAGAATATCTAAAACACTTTTGTCTATATCAGTAGTACAATGGGCTGCTAAGACATTATTTGCTAAAAGGTTTTGAGAATATTGAAACTCAATATCATTCATTCCGTACAAAGCTTTGCTTTCTTCAATAGTTGATGGTGTTGAAGCATGAATAGTTACAGATGTATCAAATTCATTTGCTAATTTAACGATTCTTTTATATGTCTGCAAAGAAGTACTGAAAATAGTATAAGGGGCTAACCAAACATGTTGCATATCGTTGTCATTTTGATGGTATTTTTCCAGCAACCGAATGCAGTCATTGATTTCTTTTTCAGATTCATTTATTATCTTCGGGTGTGCCTTTCCTTGATCTATAATTGCCCTTGCTACAATACTCCTTATTCCAACCGAACTAAATGCATCAAAACATTCATCTACTAAAAATCCAGTTGGGTGTGGGTAATTAAAATCAAGTATGGTTGTAGTTCCTGATTTAATGGCCTCCATAGCTCCTAACTTGGCAGAAATGAAGCAATGTTCCTTTTTCAGATTTGAAACATTTTCATCTAAAGCAGTTTCAAACCAGTCCCAAACTTTTAAATCGGCACCAATTCCTCTTAACAATGTTTGAAAAATGTGCGTATGGGTATTTATGAATCCTGGTAATAAGTATTTATTGGTTACATCATATTTGTTTATACAATCTAAATTTTTCTTATTGCTTGTTTCTTTTATAGCTACTATTTTGCCGTCTTTAATAAAAAGATCTTTATTGTACAAAATTTCGTCATTATTATTCATAGTAATTAAATTCCCATTCTTTAAAATTATATCGAACATTTTCTAATGACTTCTATCAATTGTTATGGTGATATAATGTACGAACAACATATTCATTTAGATGAATATGAAAATAGTAATGATTCTTTAGTGAAATCGGTTAAATTCAAGGTCGGCGGATCAGCCTTCAACACGGCAAATGGTTTAGCTGAGATGGGTCACAAAGTTAATCTTATTACTTCTATTGGGACCGACCTTGAGGGTGAATACCTGAAAGAAATTCTTAAAAATATAAAAAACATTAATACAGATTTCGTTGATTTCAGTAATAGTGAGTCTTCAAAAGTTTTTGCCCTGATAAACAATTTGAAAGAACATAAATTCTTGTCATTTAGATGTAATTACATATATTTGAAAAATATTCTTGAAAAGTTTAAAATAAATAAAAATGATTTTCTCCATATTTCAGGATATTCATTTCAAGACTCAAACAGCAAAATTATTGGCAATGAATTAATTGACATATGTAGAACCAATTCTGGAATATTATCTATAGATCCATCTCTGAATTATGCAAAAAATTTTAATAGAATTGAGAGAGATTATTGTATCGACTATTTTTTCCCAAATCAAGAAGAAGCAAGTATTATTTCAGGTGTGAGTAATTTTGAAGAATCAGCAAAGATTTTACACGCAAAAAAAATAAACAACATAATTATTACGCTTGGCAATAATGGGTGCTATTTTTCAAATTCTTTTCACAGGAAGCTTTACAAACCACATTCAATCTGTGATCACTCTTTAACTATTGGAGCTGGGGATAGTTTTGTTGCTGGTTTCCTTTCCGCAAAAATCAATCATTTAAGTGTTGAAGAGTGTGTTCAAAGTGCTAATAAATCAGCATTTGATTATTTAACAAATAGCAACTATGAGTAAAAAGATATGGAAAAAGAATTAATTAATTTTTCAGAAAATATAGAAAAAGCATTAAAGGAACGGAAGCCTATTGTAGGTCTAGAGACCACAATAATCTCTCATGGGATGCCATATCCAGAAAATGTGAAAACCGCCTTGGAAGTGGAGAAAATTATAAAAGATAATGGATGTGAACCTATGACTATTGGAATAGTTGATGGAAAAATTAAATGTGGTCTTTCAAATTATGAAATTGAAATATTTGGTAGCTCTGATGATATTTCTAAATGCACAGAAAGAGATATTTCTTCTTCTATTAAGAATAAATTAAATAGCGCATTAACGGTTGGTGCTTGCTTGTTTGTTATTGATAAATTAGGGATTGAAGTACTAGTTACGGGAGGAATAGGTGGGGTCTCTAGAAGTGCCTTCAAAGATTTTGATGTAAGTGCTGATTTAGTAGCTTTATCTTCATGCAATAATATAGTTGTCTGCAGTGGTATGAAAGCATTCATGGGTATAAAAGAAACATTGGAATATCTTGAAACAAATTCTGTTTTAGTGGGCGTTTATAATTCTGACACAGTTCCATTGTTCTATTCGAGATCAAGCACAATTAAAGCAGAAAATATTATCAAGGATCATAAAGAAATTATTGATATTTATAAAATAAACAATCAGTTGGGTTTGGGTAAAAGCATTCTACTTTGTAATCCAATAGAAGAGGAATATTCTATAGATCTCAGCTATTTGGAAGATATAATTAATAAGTCAATAACAAACTCTGAAAAAAACGGAATCTTTGGAAAAGATCTTACACCCTATATCCTTAAAGATATTTCTGAACAGACAGGAGGGAGGACTTTGGCATCCAATATTGAATTAATTAAATCTAATGCTAAATTAGGTTCAGAAATTTCTTTTGGATTAAATTCAAATTGAAATATCTTCATACCAAAGCTTCTCATTTTTTTCAATAAATGAACTCATCATTGATTTGCATTCATTCAAATCTAAATTAATTATTTTTGTGTTATTTGCTACAAGAAAATCTTCACAAATAGTTGTATCTCTTACAGTTTCGTTTTCACCGATAACCACCAAAGGTATTTTGTAATGAACAATCGTTCCGCTACACATTATACAAGGTGATAAAGTACTATAGATCGTGCATTCTTTATAGACTGGACTCTCAAGTCTACCTGCATTTTGAAAGGCGTCCATTTCTCCATGCATAAGAGGATTGCTATTCTGAACTCTCTGATTATGTCCGCGGCCTATTATTTGATCTCTGTAGACAATTACTGAACCAATTGGTATCCCTCCTTCATCGAGGCTAATTCTGGCTTCCATGATTGCCTCATTCATGAAATGAATATGATTATCGCTCATTATTAGATTTTGTTTGGATGTAAATTATTTTTATCAAAAATACCATTAACTTTGTGATTACCATTTTCGCAAAATAAAGGCCAATTTATGTATGGCCACCTAGAATTTCTTTCTAAATAATGACAAACAATTACACGTCTTTTCTTTTTTTTGTTAATAATGGGCAATCCGCAATGTATAAGCCTTCCATCAAATATTATTCCATTCCCCTTTTTCAAATTTACAATCTTATCTCTAAGTTTCATATTATTTTTATTGTTCAAATATACTTCAAACAATTTATTTGAATACCTTAGTTCATCTTCAAGAAGCTGCGGATTCTTGATCCCTAAAGATTCAGGAGAAATCGCATCATATTTATGAGATTCCTGCTGTAGGCTTATAGAACCATTGGATTCGTCCACATCATCTAGAGCAATCCAAAATCCTATCGTTCGATTCAAATAAAAATCATCTTGGTGATATTTTTGCTCAGAACCCTTTTCAAAATACATAGTTTGAACTCCATAAACTTCTGAATTCAATAACTGATTAGCATATAAAAAAAAATTAGAATTTAATAGAATTTTTCTTGAAGTTTCATCGATAAAATGGGGGTTCATTATTCTATCCTTTAATTTGCCTTTATAGGATGATTCACTATAAATTTTTGTTAATTTTTCAAAGTGTTTTTTATAAAAATCACATTCAGCCCTTTCAAAAAAAAAATTCGTAATGTATCCATGATCCTTAAAATGTTTTATTTCCTCACCACTTAATTTCATATTTAATATTTATGGTTTGATTTTAAAATATTCAGTGCTTCAAAAGATTCGTTAATCATTTTTTTTTGATTTTCTAGTAATGTTTCTCCACCTTGATGTACAATAGTCTCTTTAACTGGGTCTAAAAATCTTCTCTCATTATCAATCATTTCTTCTAACACCGCTAATCCACAATATGGAACATGTGTTTCTGAATAACCACCTTCTTGAGACATTACAACCTTTCCTTCACATAATTGATCTGCCAACTTAAGGACAGTCTTTGTCATGAATCTGAAAGTATCTGAATGGCATAATGTTCTTGAAAGTGGATCAATACCAGATGAGTCAAAACCACAGCAGACAAATATTATTTGAGGTTTGTATGACTCCAAGGCCTCAACAACTATTTCTTTAAATGCATAAATATATGAAGCATGCCCAGATCCGGCAGGCACATTAATGTTTATATTATATCCTTTACCGTCTTTCAAACCATGATCACAGCTAGAACCGGAATTTTTCGGATAACAATTTTGCTGGTGTATGGAAATATAAAGAACATCATTTCTTTGATAAAATATTTTTTCAGTACCATTACCATGATGAACATCCCAATCAAGAATAGCAATTCTTGACAAATTATATTTTTTTTTAAGGCATTCAGCCGCTATAGCCACATTATTAAAAATACAAAAGCCATAACCTGTATTTTCTAAAGCATGATGACCTGGTGGTCTAATGAGAGCAAAACCGTTTTTGATTTCTCCTAAAAATACTTTTTCGCTTAATTCTATTAAACCACCTATACCCAGAGATGCAATTTCGAATGCATTCCTTGAAAAAGGTGTCCCATAACCCGCGTCCCCACCATTTGCTTCAGACAAACTTTTTATTATTTTTATGTATTCATATTCATGAATTAATAAAATTTCATTAATATCTGCCGTTCTTACTTTTACAATTCTTAAATCTTTAAGTAATTTTAGTTTCTTGATTAGGTTATACAATCTTTTTTTTGAAAGGCTATTATCAATGTGGAAATACGGTTCTATTAGATCATTGGTCATTGAGAAAACGTGAGCACCGGCCCCAGTTTTGTAATTCAATAATCTTTCGTCACACACAAATCCTGATAACATCTTTAATATCTGTTAAATATGGTAGGAGCAATGTTGAGGAATCTTTTTTTGTAAATACAATTGTTAGTGGCAATGTTGAGGAATCTTTTTTTGTAAATACAATTGTTAGAGGCAATGTTGAGGAATCTTTTTTTGTAAATTTAATTAATGAGGGAGAAAAATCCCCCTCATTAATATAAGATTATTCACCAAGATTTTTTGCCCATCTTTTTCGGACTTTATCCATATTATCGAGTTTTCTATATTTTATTGGTGAATCTTTCCAAAATTTTAGTGTAAAAGCCTTGTTCAAATCTATTTCTTTATCTATGGCTTTTACTTCAAGTAGTCCTTTTTGGGAAACCTCCCAATCTTTCATGTCCATATAGCCTAGACCTTCTGTAAGTGCTTTCCTAGATGCAACCAATTTGCTTGTCTCTTCTACTTGGTACAATTGTTTTTGGTATTCTAGTCCCGAATTAAACTTTAAAACAATTTTTGCGGCTTCTTCGCCATTATGTATACCCCACTGCCAACCCCTAAGAGTGCCATTTACAAATTTCTGAACGATGTCCGGTCTTTCCCTGATCATTTTCTCAGTTGTAACGATACCATCTGAAATCAAAGCTGCACCATAGTCACTTGCCTTATAAATTGTAATATCCTTCCTACTGTAACCTGCACCTAAAAGTACATGTAACTCGTTGTGAAGTGTTACAGAGGCCACATCAAGTTTATCTTCATAAAACTCTATCATACTGAATTTTTGTGCAACCCAATTGACATTGTCCTTGCCAACACCCGAAAGATTTGCCATTAACTGCGGTTCAAACTCTCCACCTCCATACCAAACTCCAAATTTAGCTCCTTTAATATCTTGAATTGTGTTATAGCCTCTTGCTTTCTTACCAACATAGGCAAGATATGAGTCTTGGTGTTCTTGCATCACCATTACCAGAGGGACTTCATTAGATCTAGCTGCTATCACACCAGCAGGGTTTATTGTTGCGAATTCCGCTGCACCTGAAGCTACAACCATTTGAGCACGAATGTCAGGTCCACCTGCGAGTACCTCTACTTCTAATCCTTCATCTCTATAGAAGCCTCTGTCTACTGCATTCATTATTCCATGAAATTCTCCCTGTTTAACCCAAACTAACTGCACTTTGACTTTTTCTAAAGCCCAACTTTGATAGGCAAAAAGTGGGGCTAACAAAATCGTTATCGTAAATTTCAATTTCCTTAACATTTCTCTCTCCTCTAAATAATGGTTAATAAATTATCGATCCAAAGCAAAAACTATCATAAATAAAATAGCATGTCAAGTATTTTGAAAAAAAAATAAAAAAACCATTCCGTAGAACTTGTTTTTGTCATCTTTACAGCGAAAATAGTAGACGCCACCCCCACCACACTACCATACCATCCTGTGCCAAATCATCCAAAATCCACATTGTTTTTAGAAGTGCTACATAGAGTAGCAATGGTACTGCCCAGCCATTAATTCTTCACATTAAGCGGTCACCCAAAAGAGTGAGGTGATCCAGGCGACTAACAACCAGCCTTGACTGAGGGTTGTCCATAAAACAAATTTTCGGCATTCGTAGGTATTTTCAATATCTCCTCGCTCGAGCCACCCTTTCCTTTTAACGATCAGTAGGATTA
>Ga0187833_10005077_pt1 | contig 12571 bp, 9 predicted proteins | sample ETNtaG_37_FD_167968 | JGI IMG/M metagenome (GOLD analysis project Ga0187833, IMG submission 167968) | Marine microbial and viral communities from oxygen minimum zone, Eastern Pacific Ocean - ETNP2014_SV_400_PacBio MetaG (Illumina Assembly) | ecosystem: Environmental > Aquatic > Marine > Hypoxic... | reverse complement strand
GCGTCCAGGATATTTTACTATTTTTACCTTTACATTTACCTCTTTTAGTAACAAAATTATAAATACCTCCTTTACCCTTTTCATCTCCAGGATACCAATTTTGTATTGTTGAATATTTTATTTCAGCATCATCTAAAGCAATTAATTCAACATTTGCTGCATGCAATTGATTTGTATCTCTTTGTGGTGCGGTACACCCTTCTAAGTAACTTACATAACTCCCTTCATTAGCAATTATTAATGTTCTCTCAAATTGACCAGTATTCTCAGCATTGATTCTGAAATAAGTTGATAGTTCCATTGGGCAATGAACACCCTTTGGTATATAAACAAATGATCCATCAGTAAAAACTGCTGAATTTAAAGCTGCAAAAGAATGGTCACCGGGTGGTATTACCGAACCAAGGTATTTTTTTACTAATCTAGGATGACTTTGAATAGCCTCACTAATAGAACAAAAAATTATACCTAATTTTTCTAATTCTCCTTTGTAAGTAGTCACTACAGAAACGCTATCAAATACTGCATCAACAGCAACTCCAGCTAAAACTTTTTGTTCTTCCAGAGGAATTCCTAATTTATTATAGGTGTCAATTAACTTTGGATCTACATCTTCAAGTGATTCAGGTTTTTTTTCAAAACCTTTTGGTACGGCATAATAATAAATATCTTGATAATCAATTTTTGGAAAATTAATATTGGCCCATTTTGGATCTTTCATTTTTTTCCATTTCTCAAAAGCTTTAAGCCTCCATTCTAACATCCATTTTGGTTCATTCTTTTTATAAGAAATGAACTTAATAATATCTTCATTTATACCTTTGGCTGGACGTTCAGTTTCTATCTCTGTTACAAATCCATATCTGTATTTGTTGTCATTAAAAGATGAAATTTGATCTAATATTTTTTTGGAATTCACAGTATCTAAATAACGCTATTTATTAAAAAATCTAGCTAATTCAATTCAAAACAGTGAATTTTAGAATTAATTCTAAATTTAATTTGATATTTATGCTATCCATCCGCCACCTAAAACTTGATCATTCAAATAAAAAACACAGGCTTGACCTGGTGATGTCATGCTGATTTCTTTGTCGAAAGTAAAATAGGCTCCATTTTCATTAATTTTCAAAACTCCAGAAGTTTCTTTTTGAGTTGATCGTATTTTCGCAGAACATCTAATATTTGATTTATTGAAAGAATTGTCTAGCCAGTTGATATCTCTTAAATGAACTATCAATTTTTTTAAATTTTTTTTCTCACCCAAATAAACAGAATTTTTTCTTTTATCAATTTTTAGAACATAAAGAGGGTTTTTATGGCCACTTACCCCTAAACCCTTTCTTTGTCCAACGGTATAATTAATAATTCCATTATGTTGACCAATTATATTTTCTTCAGCATCGAGAAAATTTCCCTTAACATTCATATCTGGATTCAATTTGTTAACAACATTGCGATACGAATCACTTGTAACAAAACAAATATCTTGACTATCAGGCTTATTCTTAACATTTAAATTAAGTTTATCAGCTAAATATCTTATTTCTGATTTTAAATAATTTCCAAGAGGAAATCGTAAATAATCTAATTGATCTGGTAAAGTAGCAAATAAAAAATAGCTTTGATCTTTCTTTTTATCTTTTGCCTTAAACATTTTAGCATTTTTAATTCCACCTATTCTTTTCACGTAATGTCCAGTAACCAACGCATCCGCATTAAAATTTTTTGATTCTTGAAGAAGATCATTAAATTTAACTGTTTGATTACAGTTGATACATGGAATAGGTGTTTCACCTTTTGAGTAAGTTTCAACAAATTTATCAATTACACCAGAAAAAAAACGATCTTGATAATCTAAGGTTAAATGAGGAAAATTAAATTGCTCAGCCACTTTTTTAGCATCTTCGATATCTTGGCCAGCACAACATAGTTTAGTTTTTTTTATGTTACCTTGACTATATAATTTTAATGTAATTCCAGTAATATCGTAGCCATCATTTTTTAACATTGCGGCAACAACTGAGCTATCAACTCCTCCAGACATTGCAACAATTACTTTTGTATCTCTATTTTTTTTATTAAATCCAAGACTATTCATAATTATTTATAATCTATATTTACAAATATATATTTGTTCAATAATAGCTTTATTATATGGTAGATTTACTGATACCAGGACCTGAAGGTAAAATTGAAGCTAAGTACAATCATAATAAAAATGATATTTCTCCAATAGTTCTAATATTACATCCTGATCCATCTAGAGGAGGAACAATGAATACCAAGATTGTTTTTGAACTCTATAAATTATTCATTCACAATGGATTCTCTACTATTAGATTTAACTTTCGAGGTGTTGGAAAAAGCGATGGATTGTTTGATGATGGAGAAGGAGAATTAAGCGATGCGGCAAGTGTGTTAGATTGGTTACAACAATATAATACAAATTCAAATAAATGTTGGGTAGCTGGTTTTTCTTTTGGTGCGTGGGTAGCGATGCAACTTCTGATGAGAAGACCTGAAATAAATGGATTTGTTTGTATTTCCCCTCCTGCAAATATACGCGATTTTGGTTTTCTTGCACCATGTCCATCTTCAGGATTAATTGTTCACGGAGACAAAGATAATATTGCCTCCTATGACTCAACTAAAATTTTAACCGAAAAACTTCAAAAACAAAAAAAATCAAACATAGAATTTAGATCTATTAAAGGAGCTGATCATTTCTATGAAAATTATAAAGAAGAATTTTTATCAATAGTTAATAGTTATATTGAGAATAAATTATTAGAAAAGTGATATAATTAATTTTTATATGCTAAATATAGAAATTTAAAATAATATGTTTAAATCAGATTTTATAAACGAAATAGACACAAGAGGTTTTATTTATCAAGCAACAGATATCGAAGATCTTGACACTCTTATGAATCAAAAAAGTATTACTGCTTATATTGGTTTTGATATTACAAGTGATAGTTTACATATTGGAAGTTTAATTCAATTAATGCTACTTCATTGGCTCAATTATTATGATCATAAAACTATTGCATTAATAGGGGGTGGAACAACTCTTGTTGGAGATCCTTCAGGAAAAGACAGAAACAGAAAAATCCTACAACCTCAAGATATAGAAAATAATATAGTCAAAATAAAAAAAACTTTTGAAAAATTTGTTAATTTAAAAGGCAAGACAAAACTAATTAATAATTATGAATGGCTATCAAATATAAATTACATTAATTTTCTAAGAGATATTGGCTCCAAAGTTACTATAAATAAAATGCTAACTTTTGAGTCTGTAAAAAATAGACTTGATAGAGAACAACCTCTTACCTTTTTAGAATTTAATTATATGCTCCTTCAAGCATATGATTATTATCATTTGAATAAAGAATATGATTGTGAATTACAGCTTGGAGGATCAGATCAGTGGGGTAATATTGTAAGCGGTATCGATTTAATTCGTCGTTTAAATAATAAAAAAACTTTTGCTATTACTTCACCACTTATAACAAACAATGATGGATCAAAAATGGGAAAAACAGCAGATGGTGCCATATGGTTAGATGAAAGTAAAATATCGAATTATGATTTTTATCAGTTCTGGGTAAATGTGGATGACGCTGATGTTTCAAAATTTCTTCACCTTTTTACAAAACTAACTCTTGAAGAAAGATCAAAACTCTCAAAATTAAAAGGACAAGAAATCAACGAAGCAAAAAAAATACTTGCTTTTGAAGTAACTAAAATCACAAGGGGAGAGGAGCAAGCTAAAGAAGCTAGAGAAATAAGTAATAATATATTTGGAAATAATAGCCTTGATGATCGTATTAATTCTTTTAGTGTAAGCTCAAAGGAAATACTAAATTCATCTTTCTCTCTGCTTGATGCAGTTGAAAAACTACAATTAGTTAAAAGTAGAAGTGAAACGAAAAGATTGATTAAATTTAATGGAATTAAAGTCAATGATGAAAATTATAATAGCGGTGATTTTTCTTTATCTAGTTATGCCTCTAAAAATGAAATTAAAGTCAGCGTAGGAAAGAAAAAAATTGGTATTATAAAAATTATTTAAAGAGTAAGAGATTTTTCTAAAAATTTGTCAATATTTCCATCTAAAACATCGTTGACATTCGAGGATTCATAATTTGTTCGCAAATCTTTAATTAATTTATATGGATGAAGTACATAAGATCTAATTTGATTGCCCCAACCAATATCTTTTTTTTCACTATTAATCTTATTTTCTTCCTCTTTTCTTTTTTGTAATTTAAGTTCATATAATCGAGATTTTAACATCGACATTGCATTTGATTTATTCTTGTGTTGAGAACGATCACTTTGACATTGAACAACAATATCTGTTGGAATGTGAGTTATTCTAACAGCGCTATCAGTTTTATTTACATGTTGTCCACCTGCGCCAGAAGCTCTGTAAGTATCTATTCTTAAGTCGCCTTCATTAATTTCAATTTCTATTTTATCATCAATTTCTGGATAAACCCAGATACTTGCAAAACTAGTATGTCTTCTTTTATTACTATCAAAAGGAGAAATTCTAACCAATCTATGGATACCACTTTCATGCTTTAACCTTCCATAAGCATAATCTCCAGAAATCTTAAGAGTTGAAGATTTTATTCCAGCTTCTTCTCCTTTGGATTCTTGCAGAAGAGAAATATCAAATTTTTTACTTTCAGACCATCTGACATACATTCTTAGAAGCATTTCGGCCCAATCTTGACTCTCTGTACCTCCTGCACCAGCATGTATCTCAAGAAATGAATTATTTTTATCGGCTTCATCATTCATTAAAGTTAAATATTTTAAATTCATAGAATCTTGTAATAAGATATTTGAATCATTGAATAATTCATTTATTGAATTTTCATCATTTTCTAAAGTTGCGATCGAATAAAGCTCTTTTATATCGGATAATGATTGTTTGATTCTAAAAAAATCTTTTAATTTTTTTTTTATGGAATCAATTTTCTTAAATAATTTTTTAGCTTCATGATCTTTCCAGATATTTGGATCTTCTGATTTAAGTGTTAAATTATGTAATTCTTTTTGAAGTTTTTCATAGTCAAACTCCCCTCCTTAGAAGATCAAAATTTGAAATAATTTTCTTTATATTTTTTTCTAAATCTTCTCTACTCATATTAATTTATTAATAAACTACCCGTACCAGAAATGGAATTATTATTTATTGAACCAAGATCATCAAGAACTCTGATATTTTTGTTAAATGGTTCTGTACCAATTATGTAAGCTTCTAGTATGCCCCTATCATCCTTAGTTTGCAGACCTGTTTGAGGATCAATTTTTACAAAACTAATACCAGAAGGAATTCGAAATGGAATTTTATTATGATTTATTTTTGCTTTTTGCATAAAGTCCTTAAAAATTGGTACAGCAACAGCAGATCCTGTTTGTTTATATCCCAAGGTTTTAGGCTTATCATAACCAATATAAACACCTACAACTATATCTGGTGAAAAACCAATAAACCAAGCATCTTTATTCTCATTAGTTGTTCCGGTTTTTCCTGCTAAGGGAACATCAAGTGTGGAAATTTTTTTACCTGTTCCATTTTGAACCACACCTTCTAACATTGAAGTTATTTGATAAGCTATTGTACTATCTAGAATACTACTATCAATACTTTCAACATTCGGAATTGAATAATCAAGATTTTCATTAAATTGAATACAATTAAAACATTTTTTTTGTTCGTTGTTCATAATTACATTTCCTCTTTTATCATAAACATTTTGAATTATTATAGGATATATTTCTTTTCCTCCGTTAACAATCATGGCATATGCATTAGTTAAATTTTGAAGTGTTACTAATCCAGCTCCAAGAGACATTGACATACTTTTGTCCATAAACTTATCAATTTTAAAGTCCTTTGCAGTACTTAATATTTTTTCCATCCCAACTTTGTCTGAAAGTCTAATTGTCATTAAATTTCTTGATTTAACAAGACCTGTTCTCATAGTATTTATTCCATAAAATTTTTCTGTGTAATTTGATGGTTTCCATTTTGGTAAGCCAGGACCTTGATCAACGACATAAGGGGCATCTAAAATCAAAGTAGATGGGGTAAAACCTTCTTTTAGTGCAGTTATATAAACAAATGGCTTAAAAGCAGAACCAGGCTGTCTTTTAGCTTGAGTAGCCCTATTAAACTCACTTAGATAAAAACTAAACCCACCAGTTATAGCTAGTACTTTTCCTGTGTGTGGATCAATAACAATAATTCCACCATTAGCTTTTGGTATTTGTCTAATTAAAACTTCCTCTGAATTTTCTTCTGTAAAAAAAATATCTCCGATTTGAAATTCAACTTTAGATAACCACTTATTACCATTTTCAAAATAAATATTTTTTTCATTAGATGTTTTATCAACTACTTTAAGAAATTTCTTATCTATTTCAACTACTTGAGAGAATCTCCATTTTTTTGGAAAAGGATTTTTATGACTTTTTTGAAAATCTGAAGAAAAAATTAACTTGTCATATGAAGTTTTTAGTGGTCCTCTCCAGCCCTGTTTCATATCATATTGCATCAACCCATTTATAAAAACTTCATCTGCTATTTTTTGTAGTTTCGTATCAATTGTTGTTTTGACTATAAATCCTTGACTATATAACTTTTGACTTCCAAATAAATTATTAAGCTGTTTTCTAATCTCTTCTCTAAAATATTTTGCTTCTTCAAATTTATTTTCGTATCTATCCTCAACAACTAATTTTTTATTTCGAAAAGAAATTAAATCATCAATATTAATAAAATTATTTTCAAACATCCTATTTAATACCCAATTTCGTCTTTCTAAAGCTTGAGAATATTTTGTTTTTGGGTTGTAATTGTTTGGCGCTTTTGGAAGTGATGCTAAAAACGCTATTTCATCAAGTTCTAAATCTTGCAATGATTTATTAAAATAATTCAAACTTGCAGTTGCAATTCCATATGATCCATAACCTAAATAAATGTCATTTAAATATAATTCTAAAATCTTATTTTTTGACAAAATAATATCTAATCTAATTGCCAATATCATCTCTTTTATTTTTCTTTCTAAACTTACCTCATTTGTTAATAGTAGGTTTTTCACTACTTGTTGAGTAATTGTAGATGCGCCAATGAGTCTTTTATCTGCCAACTTATTATATATGTTTTGAAAACTAGCTCGGAATATGGCTATCAAATCGATACCGAAATGACTGTAAAATTTTTTATCTTCAGCAGATAAAAAAGCGTTTATAAGAGTAATTGGTATTCTATCAATTGGAACAAATAATCTTTCCTCTATAAAGTATTTGTCTAACAAAAATCCATCTGAAGTAAAAACTCTCGTGGTTAATGAGGGATTATAGTTTTTTAATTCTTCATAACTTGGCAGTTCTGGGGAGAATTTCCACAAAACAAATAAAGTTAAAACACCAAATATAAATGATAAGATAATAGTGAATATTGAAAAAAACATAAGAAATTTGGTTATTATTCTCATTTGATATAATTTGTAGATTGTGAAAGAGTTAAAAATATGACATTAGGAAAAAATATCAAAAATATATTAATATATTGACCCTATTTATCATTAAAAAAAATAAGAATTAATTAAAATGAATATTAACAATTATTATAATCACGAGGTTTTAAGAATATGTCAAAAAAAATACTTATCGATTCATCATCTGATGAAGAAATCAGAGTTGCTATCACAGAAAATGGAAAACTTGATAATTTTGAAATTGAATCTAAGAAAAAAATCGCTGTTAAGGGGGATGTCTATTTAGCTAAAATTGTAAGGATTGAACCTTCACTGCAAGCTGCATTTGTTGATTATGGAGCAAAAAGACATGGTTTTTTGCCTTTCACAGAGATTCATCCAGACTACTTCAAAATACCCACTTCAGATAAAAAAAATATAAAAAAACTATCAAGTAGTTTACAAACTAAAGAAAATATTAATGAAATTAAATCTAAAGAAAAGAAAGATGAGATATCTAATGATGATTCATTAGATGATACAAATGTTAATGAAAATAATAATAATAACAGCAATAGCAATAAAGAATATTTAATTTTATTAAAAAAATATAAAATCCAGGAGGTAATTAAATCTAGTCAAGTTCTACTTATACAAATAAATAAAGAAGAAAGAGGAATTAAAGGTGCTGCACTTACAACTTTTTTGTCATTTGCTGGAAGATATTGTGTCTTAATGCCAAACAGTCTTTCCAGTAATGGAATTTCAAGAAAAATTGCAGATATTGAAGAAAGAAAAAAACTTAGGTTAATATTAAAGGATACAAAAATACCTGAAAAAATGTCGGTCATTATCAGAACTGCCGGTATTGACAAAGCAAAAAAAGAAATTTCTAAAGATCTTGAGTTCTTAACTTCGCAATGGAATAAAATTAGAGAAAAAACGATTAAATCTACAGCACCTACAATAATTTACGAAGAAGGTAGTATTATTAAAAGAACAATTAGAGACATGCTATCAAGCAGTGTGGATGAAGTCCACATTGAAGGAAAAAAAGGTTATGAAATAGCAAAAAAATATATAAAAACTTTAGTCCCAAATAAAGCAAAAAATTTAAAATTATATAAAGACAAAAACAAAACTTTATTTAATGAAAATAATATTGAACATCAAATCAATGATTTATTTAGTCTTAAAGTTGATTTAGAATCTGGAGGCTCAATAATCATAAATACCACTGAAGCTCTAGTTGCAATTGATGTTAATTCAGGAAAAAATACGTCAGAAAGAAATATTGAAAACACTGCTTTTAAAACAAATTTAGAAGCTGCTTACGAAATATCCAGACAGTTAAGATTAAGAGATCTTGGAGGATTGGTTGTTATTGACTTCATTGATATGGTTGATTATCGAAATAATTATAAAGTCGAAAAAGCAATTAAAACTGCGTTCTATCAAGACAGGGCCAGAGTACAAATAGGAAGAATTAGTATGTTTGGTCTTTTAGAGTTATCAAGACAACGACTTAGATCAAGTTTGATAGAAAAATCATTTAATAAATGTCATTACTGTAGTGGCTCTGGCATAATTTTAAATATAGCTTCAATTAGTGAACAAATAATTAAATTAATTCAAGAAAAAATCATAAAATCTAAAGGTGTAAAAATTTTAGTTAAATGTAATTCTGCTTTAGCAGAAACATTAATTAATATCAAAAGAGTAGAAATAAATAATCTAGAAGAAATTTATAAGGCAAATATAGAGTTCTCTTTTGATAATCATTTCCCATTACATCAGCCTTTAATTGAATCAGATGAAAAATACGAAGAAAAAAATTTAAAAACCAAAATAAGTAAAGAAAATAAAAACATAATTAAAGATAAAAATATTAAAAAAGAACATAAAAAGAAAAAGGAAACCAAAAAAAAGAAAAGAATAGTAAAAAAATCAGTTAAGGCAAAAGTAAAAGAAAATAAAATTGAAGTTAATAAAACTATAATTGTTGATAAAAAAAATGATAAGAATTTAGAAAAATCAGGTTGGTGGTCAAAATAAAATTTATATGAAAAAATTTATATTTATTATTTTTTTTTTTTTACTAATGTTAAAGCAGCTTCAATTTATGACTATCAGATAGAAAATATAATCAAAGACTATTTAAGTATAATTCAAGAAGTCAATCAAATAGATAGTAAAATAAAATTTTCAATTATTTTGGATGAAAATCCAAATGCTTATATTAATGAAAAAAAAATTCTATTTGTTACGACAGGTTTACTGAAATATACCCCAACTTACGAAGCATTAATTGGTGTTTTAGCCCATGAGATTGGTCACTTAGAAAACTATCATATTACTAAGAGAATCAAATCTATAAATAGTCTGAGATCTATTAATAAATTAAGTACTTTATCAGTAGTTGCTGCATCTATTTTGGCAAATAATTCAGATTTTTTACTTCAATCAATGATTACTAATCAAATGGGTATCCAAAATTATTATTCTGCTTTTAGCAAAGAGCAAGAAAGAGAGGCGGATATATATGCTGCACAAACTTTAAATAAACTACATATTTCCCCAGAACCATTGAAAAAATTTTTAAAAATATTAGAAAAAAAATCATTTCAAAAAGGTTTGAATGAGGAAGATTATATATTTTCATCACATCCAATATATGAAGAACGATTTAAAGTTTTAGAAAATGAATTTACTAATCAAAAACATAAGTTTGATCAAAACTTAAGTGAACAATTCTATTTCATAAAAGCAAAATTATTTGGTTTTACTGAAAATAATAACGATGAACTAAACAAATACTTAAAAAATGATTTTTATGATTATGCTAACTCAATTATTCTAGCAAGAAAAGGTAGGTTAAAGAAGTCTCTAACTATTCTAAATAAACTGATTGATAAATATCCAAAAAAAATATTCCTAATAGAAACAAAAGCGGATTTGCTTGTTCCTTATGGACATATAGAAGAGGCCTTGAGATTTTATAAAAAAAATTATGATAAAGATAATAATAATTATCATATAAAGAAAATAATATTTGAAATCGAATTTGATAAAATTGATAAAAAACATAATAAATTTACTCAAGAATTTTTCTACAATTACTGTGATCTACTTATGATATTTGAAAATAACAATATGTTACATAATAAGCTTAAAAGAATAGCAATATTACTTGAAAAAGATGGTTGGGTTGATTTTATTGATACAAATATTTTTCTTAACAATGTTTCTCATAAAGAAGCACTTAAAAAATTAAATAATATTTTGATTACCTCTCAAGATAAAAAGTTAATAGATTTTGCTAAAAAAAAGATTGGATTAATATCCAATGAATAAAGGATCTCTTGTCCATGAAGATTATTTTACTCTCTTTAAGAATAACAATATAGATTATAATAAATATTCTTCATCACAAGTTCAACCATCAAGTGTCGATTTAACCTTAAGTGAAGAATGTTACGAGATACAAGCTAGTTTCTTATCTCCAAATACTAATATTAGAGATAAATTAGACAATATTATAAATAAAAAAATTGATTTAAATAAAGCATATATCTTCAGAAAAAACATAACTTATCTTGTAAGATTAAATGAAAAATTAAATTTAAAAAATGACATTTTTGGTAAATGTAATCCCAAAAGTAGTACTGGACGGCTTGATATATTTTGTAGATCAATTTTAGATTTTTCTGATGAATATGAAAAAATTCCATTAAATTATAATGGAGAAATTTTTTTAGAAATAACGCCTAGATCATTTAACACTTCATTAAAAAAAGGAGATTCTCTAAATCAAATGAGATTAATTTATCAAAATCATGAATATGTAGATGATGAATCTCTACATTTTTTTCATAAAATTGATCCAATCATTTTTGATGAATCCGGAAACAAAAATATTGCAAATATCTCCTCTGGATTAAAAATATCTGTTGATTTGAAAAACAATAATAAAATCTCTGCCTATGTAGCAAAAAATAATACTCCTGTTTTATACTATAATAAAATTTACAGTCATAAAGTAGCGGATTTTTGGGATTCTATTAAAAATGAAAATGATTCATTAATTATCAAACCTGGTAAATTTTATATTTTAAAATCTAAACAAAAAATTAGAATTCCAAAAATAATGGCTGGTGAAATGAAGCCTTATGATACAGGATTTGGTGATTTCAGAGTGCATTATGCTGGTTTTTTTGATCCCGGATTTGGTGACCCTTTTGGATCTTACGCAGTACTAGAAGTTAAAACTAATGAAGTTCCTTTTATTTTACAGGATGGACAATTTATAGCTAAAATACAATATGAAAAGCTTAACAAAGAAACAAAGGTAGTATATGGATCAAATATTAAATCAAATTATCAAAATCAGACACTTGCTCTTAGTAAGCATTTTGAAAAACTAATAAATTAATGAAAAAAATAATTATAATAAATGGTCCTAATCTTAATCTGCTAGGAAATAGAGAGCGAGATATATATGGTGATATTTCTCTCCAAGAGATCGAAAACAAAGCAAGAGAAAAATGTAAAAAAATGAATATGGATCTATTTTTTTGCCAAAGTAATAATGAAGGAGAATTAATTAATTTTATTCAATCAGCAGAAGAAAAATATGATGGTTTGATCATTAATCCTGCTGCTTTTACTCATACATCAGTAGCCTTATTAGATGCTTTAAGGGCTATTTCTAAGCCAAAAATTGAAATACATTTATCTAATATATATAATAGAGAGGATTATAGGAAAATAAGCATAACATCTGAAGGGGTTAACGGATTAATTTGCGGATTTGATTCTTTTAGCTATATACTTGCTATAGAGGCTATAAATAATTTAATTAAGGTTTAATAAATATATCGATGACAAAAATAGATAAAAATGATCTTGAAAATATCAATTTTCTAAAAAAAGAATTAAAATTAAAGAATATACAATCTATAAAAATAAAAAAAGGTGATTATGAAGTAGAAATATCTTCAAGTGAAAATGTCAGCAATCAAAGAATTCAACAAATTCCTTCACAAGATGAAAACTCACAAAAA
>Ga0187833_10005076_pt1 | contig 12574 bp, 8 predicted proteins | sample ETNtaG_37_FD_167968 | JGI IMG/M metagenome (GOLD analysis project Ga0187833, IMG submission 167968) | Marine microbial and viral communities from oxygen minimum zone, Eastern Pacific Ocean - ETNP2014_SV_400_PacBio MetaG (Illumina Assembly) | ecosystem: Environmental > Aquatic > Marine > Hypoxic... | reverse complement strand
TCAGGAAGACAGGTACCCATTGTTCCATCCCAATACTTCTGATCGCATGCTACGCCATCCTTAGAGCCTCCACAGGAAACTAGGAGAACGCAGGCCGAGAGAAGAGTCATTCGTTTGAACACGCTAGTAGCATAGACAAAGCAGCCTTAGGTACCAAGTGCGCTAGCTATACAAAGAAATATATAAGTAGACAAAAACATGAATATTGTTTATAGAAGTATCTCTAGAATTGAGCAAAACACCGAATAATGGTAAAATACTATGATTTATGCGAAAACAAACAAACACACTTCTCTGTAGTCTACTACTGCTACTCCCTATTGGATTGCAGGCAGCAACTATCGACGCACTGGATACAGTGGCAGGTCTTGCTACAGAAGTGGTGATTACAGAGCTCGTTGCAGGAAGCCAAGCTCATCTTACAATCCATTCTCCCCTAGGAGAGAGCTTCTCTCATACACTTAGTGTTGGAGATGAAGGCATTGCGCATACATGGGTAGCAGGAAACGACTTACAAGTAGCAGGAGAATACGAACTCGTAGTAGATGGATCTATTCGAGATACACTAACGGTTCATCCAGACAGTGTAGATCTTCTAGCTAGTTTTATTGATACTCCAATAACTAACGTAGATGCAGGAGAGCAGATTACCGTTACAGTTGTCCTTACAGATAGATTTGGAAACGCACTATCAGGACGTACTACAGAACTCATTTCCAGTAGAGCAGACGACCTTGTGCAAGCAATAGCCAGAGAAACAGATGTGTATGGCGAACAGCAATTCCTAGTTCGTGCAGCAACCTCTGGAAATATTTCTCTTCGTGCTATCGATTTGATTTCAGGAGAAACATTGAACAGTGCTCTAGAGATTGCAGCTGGAGACTTCTTAGGAGGTGTCGGCGGACCTGTTGCATATTCAGCCCCAAAAGCTCAGCAACAGTTTTACCGAGGCAATCCTTACTCAGCAAGTTTGCTTGGTGGAGGATCTCAATATCAAGCACAGGTAACTGGCACACCAGAATTTGCCGAAATAGAAATTGAAGTTATCGGAAAGACTGTACGAAAAGAAGTGCTACCAGACGGTTCAGTAATCAACATTGTGGATATAGATCAGCAGAAAGCAGAAAGCATGCGTCTTACCGTACGAGATCAATACGGAGATCCATACTTGGATTACACAGGTACTGTATACCTCGCAACCACAGACCCAGGAGCAACGCTTCCTGCATTTGGTGTCTATGACTTTAGGTTCGTAGATGAGGCTCGTAAGATGTACACACTTGGACTCAAATTTGCAGATGAAGGACGTCATCAAATGATTATTACCGATCGTGCTGATGAGATTCCAGAAAATCTAGAAGATGCATTAGGCAGCCTCTATGTAAACGTTATCCCTGAGCAAACTGTGGAGCAGCCAGGTCAAAAAATATTCATCTCTTCTCCAAGAAACAACGATCTCTTTGCAGAGACAGAATTACTTATCGAAGGAGGTGGACCAAGCTTTATAAACATTCTTGTTCAAGGAGGTATAGAAGACGTAGAAGGAGAAACAGATCGCGAAGGAAACTTCTCCATTCCGATTACTCTCGATTCATCTACAGTAGATCATCTCATTTCTGTAGAGGATAAAAACGCAACAAATAACAAAGCTGAAGTTTCTTTCTCTATCGATATCATTCCACCAGAAATTGCTAGCATTAGCTTTACACCAGAAAATCCAATAGAAGGATCTGACGTACTGGTAGTTGTAGAATCGGAATCAGGACTTGCAGATATCTCTATGGTATTTAACGAAGAAACCTACACACTTACCACTACAGATCCTAGCTCTGGTAAATACCAAATGTTACTTACTATTCCAGAGGCAGGATCGTACGATGCCGTAGTATCTGCTTCGGATGCACTCGGTAACACCTCACAAAAAACAGGAACACTCCCTGTAGGACTTCGTGGTCTTCCGAGAGTAGGAAGTGTTATCGCAGAAGCGCAAATTAATGCAATCGCACTTAGTTGGGATCCAGTAACAAATGATGAAATTGATGCCTACCGCATATACGTTGGTACTTCACCAGATGAATTTATCTACACACTAGATACCGACAGGCCAACAGCAGCAGCAACTGTAGCGGGTCTGCGCCCTGGAACAACATACTTCTTCGCAGTAACTGCCCTAGAAGGCCCACGAGAAAGTGAAGAGAAAAGTGATATCGCTAACGCTACTGTTCTTGGTGTAAAACTAGAAGTCACTCCTGGTGACGGATCACTCTTTGTGGAGTGGACAAGTCTTCAGCAAGAAATTCCTCTTTCTAACTTCATCTTGGAATACAGCACAGAACTAGAAGCACTAGGTGACTCTCTAAGAGAAGATGAAGTGGAAAGAAAAACTTTGAATGGTGAATTGCGAGCATTCACAGTGCGCGACTTGATGAACAAAAAAACCTATCACCTTAAACTCACACCTATTACAACAACAGGTGAAGCACTAGAAGACCTAGCAGCTACAGGACAAGGTACACCAATTGGAGCAGGGTACACAGCAGGAACATCAGACCCAGTACCGTTTAACCTTCATGCAAGTGCTGGGCCAACAACTCGTCCTGTAAAAGAAATTCCACTCTCTGAAGAAGGAGTACCAATGTGGATGCTCTGGAGTATCTTGGGGGCAAGTGCAATAACTTATCACTGGTATCTACGACGCAGAAAAGATCAACAGATGACAGTTGCCTTTCTTCAGGCAATGGAATCACGGTATCATCAATAGCACTATGGGAAAGAAAACGCTGTCCATCGGAGGTGCGACCTACGATCTCTTCGTTCGTTTGCCAAAAGACACTGTTCATGAATGCAAAGAAGAACAATCGTTTGCATTACCACTTGGAGCAAAGATTCGTGTCGATGAATTGATAGAAACGTGTGGAGGAGGAGCTAGTAATACATCTGTCGGACTCTCAAGACTTGGATGTGATGCCTGCTTTGAAGGAATTATCAGCTCTGACCAATGGGGAGAAAAGATTCTCGCCAAACTTGCAAAAGAAGGTGTAGATACAGGCTGCGTTACTATAGTAGAAGACGAAGTAAGTAGCTTCTCTATCATTCTTTCTGGAGCCAGTGGAGAACGAGTCATTCTGTACGAGTCTGGTACCAATAAACATTTGCGAGACAGTACTTTTGATAAGGCAATACTCAACGATATGGATTGGGTGTATCTCAACCATATTCAAGAAGAAAGTTGTGAGATTCAGGATGATATTGTCGAAATGCTCGCAGTAGATGGTGGGCCACGTCTTACTTGGAATCCTGGAGGATGCCAAATAGATGCTGGAATAGAACCACAAAATAACAAAGCGCTCCTAGCACATACAGACCTTCTTCTATTGAACAAGCAAGAGGCACTGGCATTTACGAAAACAGACAATATTCAAGAGGCCATCAGGAAGCTTATTGCTGCAGGAGTGAGCAATGTTGCTATTACCGATGGATCTCGAGGGGTAGCTGCTTGCGATGGCAATAAGATCTACAACTGTCCAGTAGTTTTAGGAGTAGAGATATTAGATACAACGGGCGCAGGAGATGCATTTGGAACTGGTGTGACATGGGGTCTTCTATCTGGTCTTTCATTGCCAGAAGCACTAAAAACAGGTACTATAAATGCTGCAAGTGTCGTCGGTGCCATTGGCACCCAAACCGCACTACTAACAGACACCGAGATCACTAAACGGCTAGAAGAAATCGATCTCAATGTCTCTTCCGATTCCCTATAGCATCATGTCAGAAGACAATCTCCTCCAAATACAAGAACTCATTGATAGTGCTTCTTCCTCACTGAAGACTGCACATGCAATGATGCGCGAGCTCACAGGAGTAGTAGATACGGACAAAGAGCGTCACACCGCTCGTGCTAGTGCAGAATCAGGATCCGCTTCTGTAAGCGCAGAAGGAAAGATTGTCGAAGGTATATTTGATGGTCAGAATATGATTGATGGAGAAGGGCAAAGTTATCCAATCCCTGCAAACTATGCTTCCAAAAGTAAGCTAGTCGAAGGTGATAGCATGAAACTTACAATTACAGACGAAGGAAAATTCATCTATAAACAAATTGCGCCAATTAATAGAAAAACTGCAGTTGGTGTTCTTATCCAAGAAGATGGTCAGTACAAAATTCTTGCAGAAGGAAAAGCGTATCGCGTCCTTCTTGCTTCTGTAACATTTTACCGTGCAGAAGTTGGTGACCAAATCACCATGCTTATTCCTTCTGATATAGAAGCAACTTGGGGAGCCATAGAAGCAGTTATTCCAAAGCACGTTGCAGACGCAGCGGCAAAAGCTACAGTCAGTGAACAGTCCAGTGAAGATGGGGAGTTGAGTCCAGCAGTAGAGTAGGGACTGGGGATTGGTAGTTAGCAGTTAGGGATGAAAGCTAGTATAGTTTTTGCAATACCTCCCTAGCCCCCCAGCTACTAACCCCTAATCCCTATCAAGATCCCCGCCCGCATCGTAGCCCCTGTTATACTTGCATCAGTATGTGCAGGTCTTTTGATGGCATTCCTTTGGTGGCAATTAACACAATCGACTCTACAATTAAGTGGTCAGCAATTTGCTGATACCGACTTGCTTGGATCACCAGTATCGACATTCGAAGACATACCTATAGACAGTGGAGATGCCTCTCTTCTCTATTTACGACAAGGAGATATATTTGCACTACGTGGAGAATGGTCCGAGGCGCAAGAGCAATACGAGAAAGCTGTAAAAAGTAATGGTGGATTAGCAGCTCTTCGCAAGCTTGCTCAGACACAAATGCAAAGACGAGATATAAAAGGGGTACGCTCTACACTAAGGCAACTCAAAGGTGCAGGTGCCAGACCAGAAGATGTGCTGCTTCTGGAAGTAATTATTCAACTACGTACTGGAGAATTAGTAGAAGTACGAAAGGTGCTTGATAGTGCAGAAGATTCTCCACAAAAACACTACGGACTGTCTCTTCTTGCTATCGTTCAAGGAAGTCACGAGCGCGCAATGAAGGAATTACAACTTACAATTAATGGATGGGATCCTGTCTTGAGAAGTTACGCACGAACATTACACGCTGCCTACGATGAATTTGCACTCTTCCCTAGCGGCACAGATATTCATCTAATTACACTCGTCTCTCGTGCACTCGCACAAGTGCAAGAATGCGAATTGGCTCTACCTTTACTAATACAAGTAACTACTTCAAAAGAAGACTACAGAGATGCGTGGGTAGTTCAGGGCTACTGTGAACTGACCACCGAAAGGCCAGAGCAGGCGCTTGCATCATTGGAACAGGCATACTCACTCGACCCTCAAAAACCAGAAATTCAATACTTCCTTGCAAGATCTTATGCGGCTCTCCATGAATATCAAAATGCCATTACATTCTTTGAGTACGCACTAACCAATGGATTCATACCACAAGGAGAAGTGCGCAGACTTATTGCTCGTTATGCATTAGAGATTGGCAATGCAGGACTCGCACTAGATCAATACGATGCACTTACCAATGATCCAAAGGCAACGTTCGAAAGCTTCCAAGGATATGTCACTGCAGCAGCCGCACTCGGACAAGCAGATGCCGCCCTTGCAAAAGCAAAACTTGCTACAGAGAAGTGGCCTGATAATGCAAAGTCATTTGAGTTACTGGGAAACGTAGCTGCGCAACTCGAAAAGAAATCCGAAGCAAAAGCAGCCTATGAAAAAGCTTTGGAGATGAACCCTTCCCTTCCAGGAGTAAAAGAAAAGCTTCTCGCACTCTAAAATTAACAGCATCCCATATAACTAACCCATGCCGAAGACTGGCTCTGCCAGTCTGGAGGCATACCGCTGAAGGGAAAAGATAGCCCACGAAAGAAAAACCGTAGGTTTGTCTTTCGTGTTTTAACAAAAAAGACCAGAACTTATACACTCTGGCCTTTTTTGCTTAAGTGATCTTTCGGTAGCTATCTGCAACTATTCTAAGAGAAGGGAGTCACGAGCTGGTGAAAGATAACGTGAGATGAGGTAATCTCGACTATCTGCCTTGTTACGGTATCTCGTTTATACTCGCTACCCGACGAGTCCTCCGGAACAGGCTCCAAAACAAAGCCGAAGCTAAGGGAACCATAGAGAATTAAGGGAAGCATCTTATAAAGCAACCTCTCATCCATAAGACGACATCACAGAGCAGAGAGGGCGCCGAGCACGAGTATTCATGCGCAGTGCCCTCCCGGGCCTTATTTGTGTTTGTATTTGTTTTAAATGATCTGTTTTTGTTTCTGATTAGCCTTTTGTTAAGCAAATCAGATTATTTTACGTGGTCTTTACGCACCTCGCAATCAAATGAAATGGACTGGATGCAGAATGATGGTATGAATACATTTCTTGTACAGACAATATCCCCATACTATAAGCTTATCCTATGCATCACCTGCTCCGTACAGCCATTCTTATCGTTGCCGCGATGATAGCCAGTGCCCTAATACTGGCGACCCTATTTGGCCTTGTTTGGAATGTAAATCTCTATGGAAAACGCGTTGTAGATTTTCTACCTACTCAAGAAGTTAGAGCAGTCATATTTCACCCTACAGAAAAGTCTCTTAACGAATTTCCTTTTATAGAAGATGCTCCAAAAGATCTAGAAGCTGTAGTTGTTTTCAAAGATTTTGAAACAGCATTCTTTGCAAGGGATACAGAAGGAAGTACAGATACTCTTGGGCCATACAGCATTAAAGCAAGTTCTCCTGAAACACGTTCTTTGATACAGCAACAAGGTAAATCACTAAGTACAGATGCAACATTCAAATCATTGCACGTTCAACAAGGGCTCGACGCAAAGTGGACATATCTTTCTACTGATTCTTCTGATCAAAGTACTAGCCTACTCTCTCGAATACTAAAGGCAGTGCTCATTGCAAGAAGTGATGGTGTCGCTCTTTCGTATCCAAACAACGGAATCACTGTAGAGCATCTCAATAAACATCCCAGCATCTTAGATGCGCCTGTCAGTATTCCAAATATGTCAGACACATTCTTCATTGCTTCATTTAGTAATCTGCAACAATCATTTCTTACGCTGTTGCAAAACCTCTCTGCAGAAGATGCTCTTGTAACAGAGGCGTTACTTGGTACTTCCCTCTCGTATTTCGGAGAGGGTATAAGCTTGCACTACGACATTCTCCCGCTTTTTCAAAAAACTTCTAGTATACAAATGAGTGCATCAGGAGGTGTGATGAATATTCTTCTTAGTGGATCTATAAACGAGACAATAGAGTTGCATAGTATTTTGGATAGACTTCACACAACATACGAACTCTCTCTTCCGTCATCTATTGTTACAAAACGTATTCTTGATAAGAGGTTTAGCTCTATTGATATCAGACATAATAAGAACATGGTTGTTTCAAGCCAATACACAAAAGATGGATGGCTAATACGCAATACAGGACTAAAAAGAAGTACAAAAGGGCTATGCAGTGCGACAAAAGCAGACCGATTCCTTATAAGTACGACTTCTGATGTAATCGACCGTGCAATACTTAATCAAAATACAACCCGCGAGAATTCTTCTGCCAAGATAACACTAGATCTATCGCAATTAGAGTTACTCCTCCCAAATCTTACAAGTAGCCACAAAGAGATCGAACGTGCATTTGGAACAGGGGCACTACTATACAAATCCTCTCAGAAAGGCGCCATCAGGAAAGCTACACTCGAAGCCTCTAAAAAACCTCTACAACTACTGGATATCCTTAATGAATAAATAGAGGATAGATTGTAGATTGTAGATGATAGATCCACTATCCTCTATCCACTATCCACTATCCACTTCTCAATGTCTCTCCTCAAGCCCGCCAAGTTCTTCCTAGGACTATCCTGTGCACTTATGATTAGCAGTATTGCTCTTATTTTTATCCCAGGACCAAAGCTCAGCATAGATTTTACTGGAGGAACAATGATGGAAATCAGCCTGCCAGAGGGAACCGAAAAAAGTACTGTCGAAGAAGCTCTTAGCACCTTTGAGAGTGAGATTGCCCTAGGAAACGTTGCCCTCTCAAAGACAAAAGATAGCACTGTGATAATGCGCATGCGTGATATCAGCAATGATGAGCATATCGCTTTGCAGCAACATTTACGTAGTGAACTCGGGCAAGTTCGAGAGATGCAATTCACGACTATAGGACCTACAGTAGGTTCCTCGCTAAAGCAGCGCTCATTCTGGGCTCTCACAATCGCAGCTATTGCTATCGTTCTCTACATTGCATTTGCCTTCCGCAAAGTACCACGAAAGCTCTCCCCTTGGAGATTTGGAATCATTGCAGTCGTTACACTAATACATGATGTTCTTATTACAGTGGGAATCTTCATTCTCATTAGCCAAGTGACCTCATTTGAATTTGATACCCTATTTATTACAGCGCTACTGACGATTATTGGTTACTCCGTTAACGATACGATCGTTATCTTCGACCGTATTCGTGACAATCTCTCCGAACAAGGGCGCAAAGAGGAGTTTGCAGCAGTAGCGGATAGGAGCCTTAGCCAGAGCATCACCCGTTCCATCAATACCTCTGTTTCAACGCTTATTATGCTGTCTTGCCTCTTTATCCTCGGGTCCGAGAGCGTGCGATGGTTTGTTCTAACATTGATCGTTGGGGCTATTATTGGAACTTACTCCTCTCTATTCCTTGCTACTCCACTACTAGTGTACTGGAAGAAAAAGGTATAAAAACATCGGAAAATTCGCACCTTAATCTGCTCTTCCTGTAAGATCCTGATCAATGTCAGATATTCCAGACATCAAGCGGCTTAAAGGAGGACGTGTCGAGTGCACGGTCACCTTTACAGAAGCAGAAATCACTCCTGCAGAAGAAAAGGCTCTTCACGAGCTTAGTCGTGATATCGAGCTGCCAGGTTTCCGCAAAGGAAACGTTCCTATGGACCAAGTAAGAGAGAAGATCGATCCACAAAAGCTATTCGAGACAACTGTGCATCACATCTTGCCTCCTACATTTGAAAAGCTGATCAAAGACCACGATATCAAACCTATCATTCACCCTAGGGTAGAGGCTGTAAGCCGTGATCCAATGACGCTCAAGGTTGTCTTTATCGAAAAACCAGAGATTGCACTTAAGGGTGTAAACAAGATCAAAATCGAAAAGAAGACTCCAGAAGTGGATGATAAAGAGTTCCAGAAGATGATCGACTTCATGCTAGATAAGCACAAGGTCACTAAAGAAGTAGATCGTGAAGCAAAAGAAGGCGATCTTATTACAATGAATTTTCACGGAACAGACGAAGCTGATAAAGAAATCGAAGGCATTCGCACCGAAGGACACCAAGTAGAAATAGGTACAAATGTTCTGATTCCTGGATTCGAAGACAACCTCAAAGGACTCAAAAAGGGAGGAGAGAAAGCATTCACACTTACCTTCCCAGAAAAGTATCACGCAGAGCAGTTACAAAACAAGCCTGTAACATTCCACATTACTGTTGTGAAGATCGAGGAAGTCAGCAAGCCAGAACTCACTGATGAGTTTGCAAAGAAAGAGCTACAATCAGAATCTGTAGAAGACTTTAAGACCCAGATGCGAACATCTATGGAGCAACAGGAAATGGTAATGGAAACTCAACGTCGAGAACGTGTTCTTATGGATGAGCTCACTAAATGTACAAAAGTAGAACTAGCTCCAGAGCTTATCGACGAAGAAACCCGTCAGATGGTTGGTGAGTTCGAACAACAGCTCTCTCAGCAAGGTATGAACATGGAACAGTGGATGCAAGCCTCCGGAAAAAAGGCAGAAGAGGTAATGGCAGATATGAAAAACCAAGCACAGCAGCGCCTTACACTACGGCTTGGAATGCAGCAGCTCGTTGAAGAAAAGGAAATTGATATTACAGACGAAGAGATGGATCAAATCGTCGAAGGCTTCTTAGGCCAAGCGACTCCTGAACAGAGAAAAGAAGTGGAGTCCGCCTACCAAAAAGGAGCGCAAGCATACGAGCAACTTAAGTGGCAAAAGAAAGTAGAAAAGGCACTCGCTGGAATGTTGGAATAGATTATTGTTTCCACGACACACCTATACGTCGTTCTGGATTTGTATTTGCATACATACGACAATGGTCTCTGTGGATCATCACAGAACCCTCTCGGTTGATGTTTCCAACAATCTGTTCGTGCGGCCATTCCTGTGCTTTGCAACATTTTGCATAACGCATTGGCATAGAAATACCACCTTCGATAGCAATAAGAGAATCTTTGCGCTGTAATCTATTGGGCTTAGGTGTCGCCTTTTTCTTTGGGGCATTTGCTACTGCTATATCTTGATCGGAAAGTAAGCTCAAGCGAGAAGGTAAAGCACCTGCGCGCTCGGATCCTTGGCCAATTTTCATCAACAGATCCTCTCGTTGTGAAAAGTTTAATGTCTCATTATCGCATAAACGCAATACGGCTAAGTCTGATGTCAGTGACGCTATTCCCCTCTTCTTAAACTCAGCAGACACAAGCTCTCGGCCAGCAGAAATAAGATGTGGTCGCTCTTGTGCATACAAATAGCGTCGAAGTTTTCCGCGACTACTTGCCATTCGTAGTAAATTCATCCATTGCGCAGAAGGCTTAGGTATAGCGTGTTTTTGAATCTCAACAACATCTCCATTTTCTAGCTGATAATCCAGAGGCACTATCGCTCCATTTACATGCGAACCTCGGAAAGAGAGTCCTAATTCTGTGTGTACTTGGAATGCAAAGTCCAATGGAGTAGCACCTTCTGGTAGCTCAACAACATCTCCTTGTGGTGTTAGCACAAAGATGTGATCTGCATACGACTGACCATCTGCCCCCTCTTCATCAACAGACTCTTGTCCAAGAAGCATGGATTGCAGTTGTACTTTTTCCAAAGCTAGTGCAGTAGCCCCTGCCTCTTTGTAGCTCCAGTGCGCAGCTACACCAAATTCTGCTTCTCGATGCATCTTATCCGTACGAATTTGCACCTCCATTAAGAAGTTCTCGGGGAGATCTGCAAACCCTGCAAGCGTTGTGTGCAGGCTTTGATATCCATTAGGCTTAGGAAAGGAAATATAATCTTTAAAACGATTCGCTACTGGACGACCAAGCCTGTGCAAAAGACCAAGTACGCGATAGCAATCATCTTCATTGCGCACGATGACACGCAGTGCAAACAGATCACTAATATCTTCAATGTTTGTAAGTGACTTCTGTCTCATTTTTTGAAAGATGCTATATGCCTGCTTCTGTCGTGAGAATACTTCTGCGACAATGTCTTGCTCTTGTAGAAATTTCTCTAACACTTCACAGGATTGCTGCAAAAAATGAGGTCGCTCTTTTTGTACACGATCTAACTGTTCTGTAATACGTTCGCTGTCATGTTGGTAGAGAACTGGAAACGCAACATTTTCGAGATTATGCTTAAGAGTATAAATACCAAGACGTGCAGCAACAGGTGCAAACAACTGTAATACATCCTGTGCCAATCGCTTCGCACTTGCAGGATCTATTTGATCGATATGCTTAAAGCAACGCGCACGATCGCAAAAACACACAAGCAATACACGCACATCATCGGATACAGAGAGCAACATAATACGAAGATCTTCTATAGAACGACGACGTCCTTCTAGTGTGATGTGAGAAAGAAGGTGAATTCCAGAAACAAGGCTGCGCACCTTTGGTCCAAACTGCTGTTCGAGCTCTGTAAGAGTCATCGCCTTTAGCTCCAAAACATAATGCAGCAAACAAGCGATAACTGTATCTTCATCTGGGTGAAACGGAGTTATCTCTTCGATGATACCAAGTGTGTGATCGAAAACAGTTTCTCCGGTCCAGTGCTGTACTCCACTGTAGCTAGACTGAGCTATAGTAAAAGCACTCGCAAGTCTTTGGGTATCATACGATGCTCCGGACTCTCCAAGTCGGTCCAGCACAGGAGCCAATTGAATCGTTGCCACGCTCTTCATAAGGAAACCTATTTTAAGGAGGCTTTTTGCCTCTGCATAGAGCTATCGTTCACATTTTTTGGCCTAGATAAGCCAACTATCGCCAGTTTTAGCGAAAGTCTAGCGTTCAAGAATCAACGTGACAGGTCCATCATTTGTAAGGCTCACATTCATATATGCACCAAATTCACCAGATTCGACCTTAGTAATTCCAAGAGTTTCTAGCTTTCTGATGAAGTATTCGTACAAAACCCGTGCATCTTCTGGAGGTGCTGCTTGGCTGTAATCTGGCCGATTCCCCTTCTCTAGTCTTCCTGCGAGAGTAAATTGAGATACAACGAGGATTTCTCCGCTAATATCGGCAACAGACTGATCGTTGATCTTGCCCGCCCGAACGATCCCGTTCGGATCGGGCGGGCCATCTGGACCATCAAACAAGCGGGCCTTTACAATCTTCTCTGCTAGTAATTCTGCCTGTGCTGCAGTGTCTCCACTAATAATCCCTAAGAAAAGAAGATATCCTTGTCCAATCTGACCAACAACTTCACCGTCAACAGAGACAGATGCTTCGGTGACTTTTTGGAGGAGGATTTTCATAGTGAAAAAAATATATACGTATTTACTTGCT
>Ga0187833_10005071_pt1 | contig 12584 bp, 10 predicted proteins | sample ETNtaG_37_FD_167968 | JGI IMG/M metagenome (GOLD analysis project Ga0187833, IMG submission 167968) | Marine microbial and viral communities from oxygen minimum zone, Eastern Pacific Ocean - ETNP2014_SV_400_PacBio MetaG (Illumina Assembly) | ecosystem: Environmental > Aquatic > Marine > Hypoxic... | reverse complement strand
TAGCTGCGGATTTCGACAAGCGCCACCTCGTGGCGGCTCTACCCGTCGAAGTCTGGTTCTATGCCAGCATCGCACAGCGCACCCTTCAAGCTAGCCTGAGTCTCCCTGTATCGACTTAATTCGTCGACGGCCCAGAATGGCACAAAATTTCTTTACCTGCGTGGATCAAGATAATCGTACAGGGGTGCCAGGCTATCCGGATCGCCCGCCAGCTCCCGTTTTGCAAATGCAATCGCGGCCACTTCATGATCCGTCAAATCATTCAGAGCACACAGATCTTCTTCCGGGGCCATTCTCTCAAGCGCAGTGAAATCTTCAAGATAGCCAGGGTAGCGGTTCACCATGTACGTCATAAACTCGAACCAGTCGAACGATGCATGTCGCCCGACATAACCCTCCCCCCGTATTTTGAGTTCCGATTCATCCCTGGGAACCAACTCATATTTTTCAAGCAGGGGTACAACCGACTCAGCCGCACGGCGCTCTACCCTGGCGAGTACCGTCAGCTTTTCCTGTTCTTCAAAATGCTCGACGAGCCCATAGAAATAAGCCTCTCCTTCAATTTCCTCTTCGTAATAGGACAGTAACGTCTTCAGATAGTTGTCTGTCGCTCTCATCTTTTTCGATCTGTCATCTTTAAAACACGTGATCATCGTCGTCAAAAATAACATCACCTATACGGAGTTTTGTTGTTACCTTTTTCGTAAAAATGGAGAACTTTATCAGGCCATATGCGCGTAGATTAATCTTAACTATCTGCCTTGATGTATGCCGCGGCCTGGTTTGCTGAATCGCGGCCGCTGTCGAGCCCACCATTAACGGTACTGGCCTGTGTTCTATGGGTTGCCTCGCCTGAAAAGAAGAGTTTTTCAGCCAGGGGCCTGCCGAGGACTGCACGAGCTGCAGACCTGCCCGGCCTGACGGCGGAGTATGCGCCGTCGAACAAAGGTATCTTTCCACAGGCCGTGGCAAAACCTTTTACAAATCTCTTTTCTATGTCATTGCCCAGCATACTTTTGATACCGTCCAGGCCATAAGCAATGGCCGTCTCCATGGACTCCCGTTCCAAGGCTTTTGCCTGGCTGCCCCCTACATAACCGTAAGTAAGATTCGAATGGTTGATATTGGTGAGGTATCCCACACCGGTTTCATCAATTTGTTGCTGATAGACATAAGCATCTGAGCCAAAGCCAAAAATATCTTCACTGAACAGCAGCCCGATGTAGTTCATGACCGCCATATCGATATCATCGATTGCTTCTTGTTTCTCAACCGGCAAGGCGGGGGTAAATTTTATGCGTTCAGCCGCGAGCACGCCTACCGATACGGTGAGAATCGCAGCACGTGCCTTGATTTTTCCAGCTGAGGTCATTACCTCGACATGATCACCGCTCCAGTCAATCTCTCTGACTGCTGTCCCCAGGCTGACCGGTATGCCCCGGCCATAGTCGGCTACAACCGAGCCATAGCCTTCGCTGCAAAACCAATTGTCTGCGTCCAGACTGTTCCACCAGCTTTTCGGTGACCAGTCTTTAGAGTCCTGCGCCATGTCCCAGACGCCATACTCTGATGCAACCGTATACCCCCAAGGTCGTGAGAAAAAGTCCTCGCCAAGAGCAGTCCGGGCGTTATCTTCGGGCCCCGTTGCATCACTCAGGGCAGAGCCCCGGATTCTTTCATTGAATAAAGCATCGGTTTTCCAAAGATTGGTCATTTCCCCCTTGGTGGCTTTACGATTACCGACAAAATACTGTTGACTACCGTGGTCTCGATAGACAACAAAGCCATTGCTTCTCGCGTGAGCGATCAACGGATTCGTGGGCGAGGCCCTCATCCAGTGTGCATGAGTATCAAACGGCACACCAAAGATTTTATTATTCGTATGCACACGTCCACCAATACGATTATTAGCCTCTACTACGAGAAAACTAACGCCTTTGCTATGCAACGTTTTAGCGGCCTCTAAGCCCGCAATTCCTGCGCCGATAATCACGACATCAGGGTTGGTTACCGTATTGCCCATCACAATCCGCGGGGCCAATGCTGATGCTGCGATTCCTTTTAATAGAAGACGACGTTGTTGCTGCAATTTCTTAGCCATAACAAGATACCTCTCTATGTTTTATAGGGCTCCTTTGTTGTACTCAGAACCAGCGCAGACACGCCTGATTCAGAAATCCCGGAAAAACAGATAGGCTGGCACTACTGCAGTGTGGCCCTGTTTTTTCGACGATTCCGTATACCCAACAGCACTGCAATCAACAAACAAGCTGTCGAACACGCCAATAGGATTGCGCCTAACTGGACGTAAGAATACCTTTTTCGGTTTTGTGATTCAGCGATCTTCTCGTAACTGATGGAAAACGGGGCGACGACCCAGTTCTTCGGCACCTCCTGTTCTAATCTAAATACCACCATTGGTTCGCCATTGCCGATATCCGATCGTCGAACCCACACGTCCACATGAAATGACAGTTGTTCATAAATTTTGGTGTAGCCGGGCCAACTACTCGGATATCGAAATTCTTCTTCGCCCTCTTCAAGGGTGAAGTGAATCGAGTTCATCGGTTTCATGAATCCGGTCTGCACACCCGACAAGTCATCCATAATGAATAACTTGTCAACGGTACCACTAAATTTGTGTAGCGCTTCTTTGGCTGGAATATTTGACCCGATGTTGTAAATGAGTAACACAGCTCCAACTACTCCACTGGCAATGGAAACAGCAAAGTATGGCCATATCGACCGTTGCCCATTCACCGCTGTCATACGTATCTCATGTTGTTGTTAGGTCAACTTTGCAAAGCGCCACGAATCAGAAAGAACCAATCGTATTGCCCTCTACCTGTTTGTTGGCTTTGCTGTGTACGCCTTCGAAGATCGACATCAATTCCTCACCCTTATAATAATAGGACTTGCACGGCGTTTTGCCCCAACCCGGAACATGCCAGCAGACAGCGCCTTCATCCGACACGCTCCACGTGCCGGTTCCGCGTACCCCATTCCAGATCTTTATGAGCGTCAAATCAGGTGAATAAAAAAGGCCCTGACCCGACCCCCAGATAACTGTTTGCCCGGAGAGTAAATCAGTGGTCTGTTCCTTTGTTAACAGCTTATTGACAAAATCCTCACTGAGTCCCAACACGAATTTTGCAGGTGATTCCAACCCTGCCACCGAATTAACAAGCGTATTGCCTTCTTGTAGTTCAGGGGCGAGCAACGTTTCTCCATTGAAGACAATGCTCACAACATCATCATTGTAATAAAAAGCCTGGCATAGCACCTCATCCCACGACCACACATGCCAGCACAGGGCCCCGTTATCATCCGTTGTCCATGTGCCTTTGCCATACTTGCCTTTCCACAGGAGTAGAAGAGTTCCTGCTTCCGAATGAAACACACGGCCTTCACTCCAGACCTGCGTCTTCTCTGACATGTAAGCGTACAGTTCGCCCCGAGTGAATGGCCTGGCATCGTCGGCCAGTGTGCCGCCCAGAATTTTGTAACTCGTCATCGTGACGCTGACCATTGCGATTATTGTCAGTATCTTGATCTTGAAGAATACCGGGGAAAACAGACACCTCAATATTATCCATACCTGCATGGCTTTATTGATCCGCCTTATGCGCATGGGGCAAACCATAGCCTTCGGGTGGCCACTGGGCACAGCGACCTTCAGCATCTCCGGTGATGAAGCCGCCAGCGCCACCGTCCGGCCCTCCCCAACGATCCGACTGACCATTGTCACGATAGTTGTAAAACAAGTACTCTGTTTCGAGGTCGTAACCGTGCGCGATGGCGCTTTCGGTCAGATTGCCATTTTCGTCAAGCCACCCAACCCCGTTCGCATCAAGGAAATAATCATCAGCCATAACACCATGAAGCATGCGGTTGCACTGGTCTCCCAGTCCAAAGTCTCTGTTGGCCAGAGGTCGACCCAGTCGGGCGTTGCAATCAGGCCTGATATTGTTTTCACCCAGAAATGATGATTCCATGAATGGCGATCCATCCCACTCGATAAGATGCCCGTTTTTATCAGCGGCAAAATGCCCCCCGGCAGAGTGATACATAAACCACCAGCCCTCAGCATTTTCTCTGGCGACTGTTCGAAGATAGGTTCTGTACCAGTCTACGGAATAGCCATACTTGGTCCAGGGCCAGTTCTCCACACCTGTCAGCGTTTGACAATCATAGTCGTCCTTCGCGCAGTGGCCACCGCGTCCACTGTGGTTGTAATAGGCCCAGCAAATGGTTGACTGTCCAAGATCAGAGTTGTCGTAGCGGTGCTGCAGGTCGTACAGATGCGCATGGAGTGACACGTAACGGGTGCTGTTCAGTAATTCCTGAGAGGGTTTAAGAGTGAGCAGACCCTTAGCTGAATCGATGACAAGGGTCATCTTGCCATTAACCATAGGGTCCCCGTTTGGCACCCAACCGGGCTCATAGCTATTGGGTGCGCCACAGACATCAAAGGTGTACACCTGTTGTTCGGCTTTACTGATTGTGCCAAAGGCGCAAAAGACACCAACGACCAGGGTCGTATAAATAACAGTAGAGCATTGCTGTTTCATAGGCTATTCCCAGTGATGAACCGACCCAATTGCAGGAATTTGGAAGTCGTGTAAATCGCCAACGGCTGCTATTCCGTGTCTACTGAACCCGAAGGCAGTAACCTCTTATATCCGCATGCGCTTAGTCTGCTGCTATACCGATGACGCCAGGGCTATTTGTTCTCGACGAAACGGCATATCCGGATCGACTGGGGCGGCATCGAGTTCGCGCGCCACGCGATGGCCGTCGTAGATCGCAGTCGCAATGGTCGATGGATTGTTGCAGTCTCCGATCGCGGAAACTGACCTGATGACGGATGAGGCGAGTTTCTCGGGATTTTCCCTTAGCGCCAGATAGATCTGGTTGTCTGGCTGGCGCGACGTCACCATCACCACCGACCCGGCGGTCACGATCCGTAGATGGTTGGTGAAAACGCAGGCGCATTCCACTTCGTCAGCGTGAATTTGCGTGATAGTGTGTGCCGTGACGACCTCAATACCCAGTTCCAGTACCCGAGCCTGGATACGGTGCTGCTCCAGAGTATTTTCTGTCCAGGATGATACCTTCGAGGCTGTTGTCACCAGCGTAACAGCGTGGCCGTCACCGGTCAGCTTTTCAGCAATGACCGCACCCAGGTAGAAATTGTTTTCAGCAAATACCAGCACCGGGCCAGCAATGGTCGCCCCGGCATAGATGTGTTCCGGCGTAAGAACGTGAGCATGATCGGAACCCTGGATTGGCTGCCAGTTGCTGACGCCGACACCATCGGCACGCCAATGTGCACCGGTCGCAATCACCACGTCACTAAATCCGTATTCGATAATATCCTCCACACTAAGGCGGCTACCGAGGAATACGTCTACATTGGTCATCTCCTGGATTCGCCCGACGCGCCAATCCCGAACTCGTGCCCAGGCGCTCAGGCCAGGCAGGCGGCTCTCATGTGTGACCCTGCCACCCAACTCTCCCCCTGCCTCGGCGAGCGTCACAGCGTACCCCCGTTGACCAAGTGCACGCGCCACCTCAAGACCCGCTGGTCCAGCACCCACCACCAGCACTGTGGCATCCGAACCTTTTGGCTCAATCCGTTCCGGATGCCAGCCCCGGCGCCACTCCTCACCCACGCTCGGATTCTGTGTGCAACGCATCGGTGTAAAAGTATGTTGCCCTGAAATGCAAATGTTGCAGCCGATACACTCGCGGATTTCATCGAGACGCCCCTGTTCAATCTTTTCTGGCAGGAACGGATCAGCAATCGACGGCCGCGCCGCCCCGATCATGTCCAGCACACCGCGCCGTATCTGGCTGACCATGGTATCGGGCGATGTGAACCGACCGACTCCCACCACGGGTTTCGAGGTGATCTGCTTGACGAATGCGACATAGCGTTCCTGCCAACCCTCCTCGCCAAAGCGCGAGCTAACCGAATCGTTCTCCCAGTCGCTGAGGTTGACGTCCCACAAGTCCGGGAACTCGGCGAGCAGCTCGACGATTTCTCGGCCCTCACCCTCACAGCTGATACCGTCTGATCCTTGTAACTCATCGACCGCCAGGCGGATCGCGACAGCGCACCGATCCCCGACAGTATCCTTGGTTTCTTCAAGTACCTCACGAAGCAACCGGACCCGGTTCTCCAGGCATCCGCCATATTCATCGCTGCGAAAATTACGGCGGCGCGACAGAAAATGCATCAACAAGGTCGAGTCGTGACCTGCATAGACGTAAATGATGTCCGCGTCAGCCCGTTTCGCCCTGAGCGCGGCATTGCGGTGCCAGCGGCGGAATTCTTGTATATCCCGCTTACTCATGCCGCGCGTCTGGCCTGGAGTACCAATGACGCTTGATTGGTCGGATGGGCCGATGGGTGTCATCCGGGTAAACAAGTTCTGGGTACCCACACCGTTGTGAGCAAGTTGCACACCGGCCAACGCGCCATGACGGTGAACCGCGTCGACCATCAGCCCCAGACACTTGACGTCATGGTCGTCCCACAGCCGCGCTTGCGGTTCGGGCGAATAGTCCGACGACGGGTGAATCATGCACTCCTCTGTGCACACCACGGCCCAGCCACCTTCCGCCTTCATCTCCCGCATCTTGGCGTGTGACTGTGGCCAGTTAAACCCCATTCCACAGCAATGCGGCACCTGATAGAAACGGTTCTTCGCAGTGACAGGGCCGATCTGAACTGGCTCGAACAGCACGTCGAATCTAGAGTCTCGTGTCATTTCTTAATCCAGCACCAAAGTATGTCCTGGACTGCACAGAAAAAAGCCGCGGCGATTAGGCCACCGCGGCTTTTCTTAACCAATGATGATCTGGGCTAGAAACCCGCCTTGATTTGCTCGAATTCTTGATTCATGGCTGTTTCAAACTCCTGTGTCTGTGGAACCTGGAATTTACCGGCATCGAGCATCACCGACGGATCGCGGGTCAATCCCAGTTCAGACAACTGCTCGTCAGTGAATTGGTCGAACGACTTAACGTTGGAGTGACCGTATCCATTCACTTCGATAAGCCATTTGCCGGTCTCGACGCTGATCATTGCGTCGATGATGTCATGCGCCTTATCGGGGTGCGGGGCATCCTTATGCATCATGGCACCACAAACCCAAGTGAGGGCGCCTTCCTTAGGCGCTGCGAACGCCACCGGAACACCCTGTGCTTTGAGTGCCACAGGTGAGCTGTTCCAGGTCATCGCCGCCACCAGTTCACCGGATGCAAGTGCTTGCTCAAGAGTCGTCATGTCATCCGTATACATGCGGATGAGGGGGCGTTGTTTGCGCATCAAAGCCGCGACCTTGTCTATGTTCTCTTTGGTGGAGATTTCGTTGAAGTCCACTCCGGCATAGATGGCCGCACACCACCAAGAATCACCAGCTGCACCGATCATCGCCAGGCGCCCTTTGTATCGTTCGTCCCATAACAGACCCCACGACTCTTCCTGACCTTGCCAATCGACTAAATCGGACCGATAGGTAATTGAGGTCTGTCCCCAATCAAACGGCACCATGTAAGGGTTACCATCGGCAGCCACGTTGCCTTCCAGGTTCCAAAGACTCGGCATGACATCGTTCCAGTTCGATAATTTCCCAGTGTCTACGGTACGGAACAGGCCGGTGGCCACCCAACGCGGAATCGCCTGGTTACACGGATGCGCCACATCAACCACATAACCCGCTCGCATCTTGGTGAGCCCTTCCTCCGATCCGCCAAATGCGGCAAAGTTGGGTGGCTCGCCGTGCTTGGCAATGTACGGCCCGAACATTTCGGGAACGTCGTAGCCGCCCCAGGTGAAATAGGTAGCCTGGTCTGCGGCGGCGGCCGCGGCAGTGTGAGACATCATCGGGGCCGTGACCAAGCTGACGCCAGCAGCGCCCAGAATCTGATTGAACTTACGTCGTGACATCTGGCCCGACTGAATTTTGTCGGTAAATTCATTTATGCAGATATCGGATTTCTTCATGGGTTGGGATCCTCTTCAGTTATGTACGTGTTGACAGCACCAGTACTGGGTTCATACTATCTGAACAACCGGTCAGTTACAATACTTAGAATAATAGTTATTTTCGTTCCTATTCCAATCCAAACGAGCCCAAAAAAGCAAGTATGAACGTCGTGAAATTGACCGATAAACGCCGAATTAGGGGCGAAAGATCCAAGCAGGCTATCGTAAAGGCAGCAATTTCCTGTATATCCCGTCAGGGACTACACGATGCAACCCTCGAACGGGTGGCTAAGAAGGCAAAGGTCTCTAAGTCTCTGGTTGCTTTTCATTTCAAGTCAAAGACTGGCATGTTGGCTGCTGTACTGGATCACCAGGAAACCATGTTCGAAAATGGCTGGGACACAATCCTAGCCGGTAACAGCGTCTCCACCAGCGCGAAATTGCTTGAACTGCTCGACTACGATGTACGGTTTTCAATTGAACATCGCGACTATATCTCTGTCTGGCATGCCTACTGGGGCGAGCCCGAGGGAAGTTCCCTTTACCGCAATCTGAGTCAGCCCAGAGACGAGCGGTACGAAAAGGACGTACGAAGATTGCTCAGTATCCTGACTAAGGAGGGTAACTACAACGATATCAACATAACCGCGATAGAAAGAGGAATCACTGCAATGATGTTTGGGATTTGGCGAGATTCTCATCTGGCCCATGCCCCCAATGATTACAGCAATGGCATGCAGGCAATCTACGCCTATTTACAAAAGGTTTTCCCGCTACACTACAAGCCCAAATCTTTTCGAAATAAGAATTCTCTATGATTAGTTCTAGCGCGTACATGGAAGCAATTGCGAAAAGTTTGACTAAGCTCAGCTCTCCGACATGTGGCCTGACGACCTATCCCGGAATCTCACCCAGCCGCAGCGATACTGGTGACTGAAACCACAATAGAAGTCTCGACACCTGCGCTGCGGTCAAGGAGCTGGCGCGGACGGTTGCATGCCTTGTATCTGCGCAGCGACGCGCTGAAAGGTTTTACACTGCTCTCACCTACGCTGCTCGTGATGGGCTTAACCATGTGCATCCCGTTCGGGATCATGGTAGTAATGAGTTTCTGGACACAAATCGGCTTCGAATTCGATACCGCGTTTTCGCTCGTCAACTACGCGGAGGCTGTCGAGAAGCCAGTGTACCGGGCCTTGCTGCTTCGATCACTGACCATTTCTGCAATTTGTACTGTCGCGACGGTGTTAGTGTCTTACCCAATGGCGTACTACGTGGCCTTTCACGTCCGCAGACACAAGATGGCCTGGATTATCCTGATGACAGTGCCGTTCTTTTCCAGCTATTTACTGCGGATTTTTGCGTGGAAAGTCATCCTGGGCTACAACGGTGTCATCAACTCGGGCCTTAAAGGGCTGGGTCTCATCGAGCAACCCTTGGCATTCCTGCTCTACAGTCCCACAGCCGTGGTCATTACACTGGCGCATGCCTGGGCGGCATTCGCAATTCTGCCAATCTATATCTCGCTGGAAAAGATAGATCGCTCCCTGATTGAAGCAGCTACCGATCTAGGCGACGGCCCGGTCAAACGTTTCCTAGGCATCACACTGCCGTTATCGATGCCTGGCGTAATCGCCGCCTCACTGATGATATTTATCCCCACCGTTGGTGACTACGTGACCCCGACCCTGGTCGGCGGACCGGATGGGCTCATGATCGCGAACCTTATCCAGGCTCAGTTCGGGCTGGTAAACAACTGGCCGATGGGCGCGGCCCTGGCGCTCGACATGATGCTGGTCGTCGCAGTCATATCACTTCTCTATATTTGGTTGACTCGTAAAGTCACGGAGAATATCGCGTGAACGAGGTTTCCTACATTGACCGCCCTAATCGACCGCTGTTTTTTTACGCGATCCTCTATCTTGCCTTTCTTTACATCCCCGTACTGTTTCTGCCGTTGTTCTCGTTCAATGACAACATCTACATCGCTTTTCCACTCAAGGGTTTTACCACCCAGTGGTATGTGGCCATGTTCAATGATCAACCAATGTGGGCGGCGCTGAACAACTCTCTCCGTGTTGCCTGCGTGAGTTCCGCTATCGCAACTCTGCTCGGGCTCTTTGGTGCCAAGGCGGTGACTCGTTATCGGATTCCGGGTGTGAAGCCGATCATATTCGTTATTATGCTACCGATGGTGGTGCCGCTCATCATTATGGGCGTCGCGCTGCTGATTCTCGTTACCCGCCTGGGGTTTAATCTATCCTTGTACACCATCGCCATGGCCCACGTGCTGATCTCGGTGCCGTTTGCGATGGCAACCTTAATGTCTCGTTTCGAAGGGTTCGACCCATCCATGGAGGAAGCGTCTTCAGATCTTGGCGCTGGGCCGTGGTCAACGTTTTGGAGGGTGACTTTGCCGATGGTCGCCCCTGGAATAGTCGCGAGTTTCTTGCTCTGTTTCACGATCTCTTTTGATGAGTTCATTATGGCATTCTTTCTAGGAGGCACTGATCCCACGCTACCAATCTTTATCTGGGGCCAGCTGCGTTTCCCGTTCAGGCTACCGGGGGTGCTGGCACTCGGATCGCTCATTCTTATCATCTCCTTCGTGCTGGTGTTTTTCGCTCTGTGGCTGCGACGCTGGGGAGTCGAGGACACCAAGTCAGGTATCTAAATCTATGACCAACAACGATGCTTTTGTAAGCTTGGTCGACGTATCCAAACACTTCGGATCAGTGGTGGCCGTCGATCATCTCAGTTTCACTATTGATAGCGGTGAATTCTTCTCACTGCTTGGGCCATCCGGTTGCGGCAAGACCACTGTGCTCAGAATGTTGGGAGGCTTCGAGTCTCCGACCACGGGTGAAATCTATATAGACGGCACGCCTATGTCTGAAGTTCCGCCACATCATCGTCCGACCAATATGGTATTTCAGAACTACGCCATTTTCCCGCACCTCAATGTCCGTGCGAACATTGCCTATGGACTGCGTTACGACAAGATTGAAAAGGCCGAAGTAGCACGACGTGTCGAGGAGGCCCTGGAGATGGTCAAGCTACCGGGCTTCGGCAAACGTCGCTCCAATGAATTATCGGGCGGCCAACGCCAACGTGTGGCACTCGCGAGAGCTCTGATTAAGAGACCGAAGGTACTGTTGCTTGACGAGCCTCTGGGGGCTCTCGACAAAAAGCTTCGTGAAGAAATGCAACTCGAACTGAGGGCGCTGCAGGAGTCGGTAGGTATTACCTTCATTTTTGTGACTCATGACCAGGAAGAAGCGCTCACCTTGTCGACTCGCATTGCTGTCATGGCTCGTGGCAAAGCACTGCAAGTCGCGTCACCCAAAGATCTCTACAATCGACCGGTAAGCGTCGAGGTTGCCGACTTTATCGGACAGATGAATTTTGTCGAAGCCCAGGTGATAGACGTGCGTAACGGTGAAGCGGTACTCGATACAGCTGGTTTGGGGAAAATTACCACCGCCGCAAACTCAGACTTCATTCACAAGGATGCAGCTATCATCGTCGCAATCCGTCCCGAAAAGCTGCTTCTGTCGGCTGACCGGCAGTCGGAAAACCAAGCCGCTGTACAGGGCACCCTCAAGACCTCGGCCTACCTGGGTGATCGAAACCACTTTTATGTCTCGGTTGAAGGCGCCGAGAGACCGCTTGCCGTTGCGGCAACTGAAGCCGAGGTAAGTGGAGAAAAACCGTTTGACCACGAAAGTACCGTTTGGCTCTCTTGGGCCGACAACGCACTGATCCTACTTCCCCGAGACTAATGGCATAGGGAGAAGTACCGGCTCTTGGCCTTATCAACAAAAACACAGGAGGCTCAGAGCCTTGCGTGATTCTCGCCATGATCTGCTGTTCGAGCCGGTAAAAATCGGCCCGGTAACCGCAAAAAACCGTTTCTACCAGGTGCCGCACTGCACTGGTACGGGTTGGCTGCGCCCGCAGATGTTGGCCGCATTGCGGGGCATGAAGGCCGAAGGCGGCTGGGGAGTGGTGTGCACGGAGTGGTGTTCTATCCACCCAGCCTCTGACGACCTGCCCCATCCTAATGCGGCGTTGTGGAATCAGGATCACATCAGGGACCATATCTTGATGACTGAAGCGGTGCATCACCATGGCGCACTTGCCGGTGTGGAGCTTTGGTTTGGAGGAGCCAGTTCAGCAAATCATTACACCCGTGAGACTGCGGTCGATATAACCAGCATTCCTAATCTGGCGGGGCACCCTTATCAGACTCGGGCAATGGACAAATCCGATATCCGTGAATTGCGCCGCTGGCATCGTGAGGCCGCGCTGCGCGCCAGGGAGGCGGACTTTGACATCGTTTATGTCTACGCTACCCATGGTTACCTGCTATCTCATTTTTTATCAGCCCAAACTAACCACCGCAGCGATGAGTACGGTGGCTCGATGGAGAATCGCACGCGGCTCTTGCGTGAACTGATTGAAGAGACCAAGGATGCAGTAGGAGATCGCTGTGCGGTTGCCGTTCGCTATTCGGTGGGGGGTGATGATGGTGAATCGACGGCACTAACCCAGGAGCGCCGGGACCGGCTCGAGATGTTGGCAGAGC
>Ga0187833_10005069_pt1 | contig 12586 bp, 15 predicted proteins | sample ETNtaG_37_FD_167968 | JGI IMG/M metagenome (GOLD analysis project Ga0187833, IMG submission 167968) | Marine microbial and viral communities from oxygen minimum zone, Eastern Pacific Ocean - ETNP2014_SV_400_PacBio MetaG (Illumina Assembly) | ecosystem: Environmental > Aquatic > Marine > Hypoxic... | reverse complement strand
GGGGGAGAAATTATTGCTGAAGGCAATCCTGAAAAAATAAGCCTTTCTAAAGAGAGTTATACAGGCAGCTTTTTGAAGGAACTGCTAAAGAAAAATTATAAGAAAATTGCATAGTTTTTTCTCTAAAAGTTATGTTATAATTAGGTTGAATCATGATAGGCATACTTCAGTCATTACCTAAAACAATACATTTATCAATCGCTATCAGTGTTTTGTTACTTTTAGGTTTATTTTTTGGAGGAGATTTGTCTTTTGATAGACTTTTCTGGAGCTGGTTATTTCGATATTTTCACGTAATTTCAGGAGTAATGTGGATAGGTTTGTTGTGGTATCTAAATTTCGTTCAAATACCGAGTATGTCAAAATTTACGGATGAACAAAAACCAGCAATTACCAAAGTAATAGCCCCAGCTGTTCTATTTTGGTTCAGATGGGCTGCATTGGCCACAATTGTAACTGGATTAATCGTTGCTTATCTCAATGGTTACGTTCATCAAGCCCTAGCTTTAGGAATAGGAACTGGTGGAGGAAAAGATACAGCGATCGGTATTGGAATGTGGTTAGGTTTAATCATGGCCTTCAATGTTTGGTTTATTATTTGGCCAAATCAGAAAAAAGTTTTGGGGATTGTGGAAGCTACACCTGAAGAAAAACCTATATCGTTAAAAAAGGCCGTGTTAGCTTCTAGAGTAAATACTCTATTGTCGCTACCAATGTTATTATCTATGGTAGCAGCTCAAAATTTATATTAACAAATAGATTATTCTCCTTTTAGGACAGATTTTTGATTCACTTTAAGTTTTATCAAGGTAGGATTTGCTATAAATATTGAAGAATAAGTTCCAAAAATTACACCTAATATCATAGCAAAGGAAAAACCTTTCAATATTTCACCACCAAAAAAGAAAATAGAAAGTAAGGCCAAAAGGGTAGTTAAAGAAGTAATAATGGTTCTAGATAAAGTTTCATTAATAGAAAGATTTGAAATTTCATTTATAGTTTTTGAAGTATGTTTTTTTAAATTTTCTCTGACACGGTCAAAAATAACCACTGTATCGTTCATAGAATAACCGACTATTGTTAAAACAGCTGCAACTATTGATAAATTTATTTCAAATTCTAAAATAGAGAAAAAACCAATCGTAACTATGACATCATGAACTAAAGCAATAATTGCACCTAAACTAAATTGCCATTCAAACCTGACCCAAATGTAAATTAGCATTGCCGATAAAGATAAGACTATTGCAATTAAACCTGATTTAAGTAACTCACCACTAACTTTAGGACCTACATCTTCCACTCTTCTAAAACTGAAGTTATTTCCTATATCTTTTGATAATTGGGTTTTTATATTTTCTATAAAATTTTCATTATTTTTATCATTCTTCTCAAATTTAATGAGAAAATCATTTTCTTTACCAAATTTTTTTACATTTACATCCCCAAGATTCATTTTGAGAAAAGACTGCCTTACATCACCTATTCCTATTTCAATATTCTCTACCCTAAGTTCGATTAATGTCCCTCCTTTAAAATCTACTCCGAAGTTTAGTCCCTTATAAAATATTGATACAATAGAAATTGTAATTAATATTAATGATACAAAATTAAAAATTCTAAAATAATTAATAAATTTTATATCCGATCTAAAATTAAACATTATATTGAAATAATTTTATCTTTATTTTTAAACACGAAAGATGAAGTTAAATGTCTTGCAAAATAATAAACTGAAAATAAAGTAGATATAATTCCAATGCCAAGGGTTACAGCAAATCCCTTGACAGGGCCCGATCCCAAAAAAAACAAAATAGTTGCTGCAATTAAAGTTGTAATATTTGCATCTAACACCGCTGTTTGGGCTTTTTTATAACCAGCATCGAATGCTATTACATTGTTTTTTTCTATTTTGATTTCCTCTTTTATTCTTTCAAAAATTAAAACATTGGCATCAACCGCCATTCCAACGGTCAGAATTATTCCAGCGATACCTGGTAATGTTAATGTAGCCTCAAAAATTGTTAATACTCCAATTAAAAGAAAAAGATTAACAACTAATGCAAAATCAGCAATCAAACCAAATACTCGATATCTAAAAAACATAAACAAAATTACCAAAACAAAACCAATGATCAGAGCGATTGTTCCTGCATCGATTGAATCTTTTCCAAGATCAGGTCCAACGGTTCTTTCTTCAATAATTGACAATGGGGCTGGAAGAGCGCCCGATCTCAATAACAATGCTAAATCTGTAGCAGATTGAAAATTAAAATTTCCTGATATTTGGCCATTCCCACCTGTTATGGGTTCTCTAATAACAGGCGCACTCATAATTTTATTATCTAAAATTATAGCAAGTCTTTTTCCAACACCTTCTATGGTAGCTCTTGCGAATTTTTTTGTACCTAGCCTATCTAACGAAAAAGTTACTACTGTTTGATTGCTTTGATTGTCCATTCTTGGTTGTGCATCAATTAGATTATCGCCACTTAATATTATTCTTTTATTAACAAATGCCTGCTCAATATTATCTTCAAAAAACATTTTTTCTGATCCGAAATCACCTATGTCACTATCGCTAATAAACCTGAATGTAAGGTTAGCTGTTTTACCTAATAAATTTTTGATCCTAGAAGGATCTTCTAGACCAGGAAGTTCAACCAAAATTCTTTCGTTACCTCTTTTTAGAATATTTGGTTCATTAGTTCCAACCTCGTCAACTCTTCTTCTTACAATTTCTAACGCTAGATCAATTGATGAATTTTTAATTTCAATGATTCCAAACTTTGAATAGTTAATTAAAACTTGGTTGCCTTTAATTTGGTGGTCAAATTCAAAAGCTTTGTATTTATTAAAATAACTATTTATTGAATTATCATTTTTTTTAGTAAAAGCAGATATAAACTTATCTTTTGAATTTTCATCTATTTCGAAATAAATATTGTTATTTCTAATTTTAATATTTCTAAACTTAATATTTTGTTCCCTAAAAAATTTTTTTAAGTCTGAAAACTTCTTTTGAAGTTTTTGTAGTACAATGGGACTGCTATCTACTTCCAATAATAAATATGATCCGCCCTGCAAATCTAATCCAAGATTGATTTTATTATCAAATAATTTGTAGTTTTGAGATAAAAAATTCGAAATAGAAAAATATGATAAAAAAATAATTATTGCATATATAAATATTACTTTTATTTTTGAAAAATATAACACAAAATACAATTATTTCTTTGTATTAGGCTTGTTTAATATACTTTGTATAGTTGATTGAACAACTTGGACAGTCACATTATCTGAAATTGATAAATCTAATTTATCATCACCCAAAATTCTTTCAACCTTACCTACTATACCTCCTGAAGTAACTACTTCATCACCTCTCTTCAAGGCGGCAACCATTGTTTTGTGTTCCTTGGCTCTCTTTTGTTGAGGTCTTATTAGAAAAAAGTAAAAAATTACAAAAATCAAAATTAAAGGTATGAATTGTGCAATTCCCGATCCTGATCCAGACATTATATCTCCTTAAAAATTAAATTATTTATACTATTAAATAAAAATAAACAATCTTAATATTGCTCAACTTTAATTAATTCTAGACCATTCATATAAGGTCTTAGGACTTCTGGTATTATTATGCTGCCATCACCTCGTTGACAATTTTCCATTATAGCAATTAACGTTCTACCAACTGCTAATCCTGACCCATTTAGTGTACCTACAAAATTTGTTTCATTATTTTTATTTTTATATCTTGCTTTCATTCTTCTGGCCTGAAAAGATCCGCACGAAGAACAGCTTGAAATTTCTCTATACTTATTTTCTGAAGGTACCCATACCTCTAGATCGTAAGTTTTTTCCCCACTAAATCCCATGTCTCCTGTTGAAAGTAATATTTTTCGATATGGAAGTTTGAGTTTTTGAAGAATATTTTCTGCACATCCCGTCATCCTTTCTAGCTCTTCCAAGCATAAATTTGGTTCAACTATACTAACTAATTCAACTTTATAAAATTGGTGCTGTCTCATCATACCTTTGGTATCTTTTCCATAACTACCTGCTTCTTTTCTAAAACATGCTGTAGAAGCAACTAATCTAATTGGCAATTCTCTAAAAGATAAAATTTTTTCTCTAACCATATTTGTTAAAATCACTTCTGCTGTTGGTATTAAAAATTTTTTCTCGGAATGACTGTCTAATTTTACTTCGAACTGATCTTCTTCAAATTTGGGTAATTGACCCGTTCCAAACATTGTAGAAGTTGTAGCCATTAAAGGAGGAGAAATTTCAATGTAATTAAAATTCTGAGTATGAATATCTATCATAAAATTTGATATTGCCCTTTCTAACAAAGCGATTTTCCTTTTAAGAAAAACAAATCTTGAACCAGATGTTTTTGAAGCAAGTTCAAAATCTATCATCCCTAAATTTTTACCTAGATCATAATGAGATTTAGCTTTGAAGGAAAAATTATTTATTTTTCCATGTTCAGAAATTACCTTATTAGAGCTTTCATCTTTGCCAACGGGAACATCTTCTAAAGCTAAGTTGGGCAGTTTAATTAATATTTCGTTCAAACTATTCTGGATTGATATTTGTTCCTTATAAATATTATCAATTTCTTTTGAAAGATCTTTTGATTTGTTAAATAATGAACTATCTTTTGATCTTGAAATAATCTTTTTTTCTTGTTCAAGCTTTTCTTTTTTCTGAATTAAGTTTCTATTTTTGTTATCCAAATTTTGAAAAACTTCAATATCAATATCAGAATTTCTTTGTTTTATCCTATTTTCAAAATTCTTAAGATTAGATCTTATTTCCTTAATATTGTGCATGTTCTTTTTCTTTTATTTTTTTTTCTATAATTTTTACTGACATTATCGATAATTCATACAACAACAATAATGGTATTGCTAAGCCTATCTGTGTTACAGGATCAGGGGGCGTTAAAATTGCCGCAACTGCAAAAATAATTACAACAACATATTTTCTTCTTTTTTTTAAATAATCCGAGTCAACAAAGCCTACTCTAGCTAATAAACTTAAAATTACAGGTAACTGAAAACTTATACCGAAAGCAAAAATCAGTTTCATTATCAAAGAAAGGTATTCATTCACCTTAGGCTCTATTTGAATTGGTAAACTGCTGATTTGCGAAGACGTTTCAAAAGATATAAAAAATTTTATTGCTAAAGGCATTATCAAATAATAAACGAGCAGTCCCCCCAAAAGAAATAGCAATGGTGTTAATATAAGGTAGGGCATCAAAGCTTTTTTCTCATTATCATACAAACCAGGTGCTATAAATTTCCAAATTTGATTCAAAATTAGTGGGCTTGAAATGAAAAATGCAGCAAAAAAAGAAACTTTTAAATAAGTTATAAAAGTCTCCTGCAAGGCAGTAAAAATTAACCTACGTTCCTGACTATCACCTTTAACGACATCTGCATAAGGTTGCACTAAAAAGCCATATATTTCTTCAGAAAAATAATAGCTAATTATAAAAAAAAGAAATAATAGATAGATGCTATTAATTAACCTTGTTCTTAATTCTGTTAAATGGCTAACAAGACTCCCTTTTTTTTGATTTTCATTTTTCATCTTTCTCATTTTTAATTTTATTATTATTTAGATTTTTCTCTCTATCGACCTCATGTTCGTACAATGAAACTTCACTTTGAAGTTCATTAAAGTATTTTCTAATAGAGCCAATCCATGAACCAATTTTTTTTAACATAACTGGAAAATCTTTAGGTCCAATAACCAAAATTGACACCACCACGATTAAAAGAATTTCGAACCAGCCTATTTGTGGCATTTATTGTAGTTTATTCTTTTTTGGAATCTGAATTATCGTTTGTTGAATTTTTAGACTCTGAATCCTCATTAACATCAGATGACATACCTTTTTTAAAACTTTTAATCCCTTTTGCTACATCTCCCATTAAGCTAGAAATTTTTCCTCTGCCAAAAAGTAACACCACCAACACCACTACTATAGCGATTTGCCAAAAGCCAATACTCATAAGGAATTTATATACAATTTTTAATTTTTATTAAAGTAATCTTTTTAGTCTTCTTCTGGTTTCAGGGTCTCACCTAACATTTCATCTATATTTGTATAAATATTTTCTTTTTTTTCTTCTTGTTTTTCATTAAAAAAAGATTTGGTTCCAAATATTGATGAATCTATATTGCCACTATCTATTAAACCCGCAGATGCTAATTCCTCAACATTTGGTAAGTCTGATAATTTTCGTAAATTAAAATGGCTTAAAAAATCTTCTGTTGTTGCATATTGTATTGGCCTCCCAGGTACATTTCTTCTTCCCTGTGGTTTCACCCAATTTAATTCCAACAAAATTTCAAGAGTATTTGTTCCGAAAGAGACTCCCCTAATTTCTTCAATTTCAGCTCTGGTAACTGGTTGGTGATAAACAATTATCGCAAGCGTTTCTAAAGCAGCTTTTGAAAGTTTTTTTTGGATAGACTTCTGTTGCGACATCAAGTCAGAAAGATTATCAGCGGTCCTAAAAGACCATTTTTTAGATATGCAGACTAAATTTATTCCTCTTGTTGAATAATGTTGTTGCAGTTTTTCTAATGATTTAAGAATATCTTTTTTCTTTTTTATTTTGGATTCAATACTTTCAATATCAAGTGGCTCTTCTGCAGCAAACAGAATTGCCTCTATTTCTCTTTCAGATTCTGAGATATTGGAAGGAAAATTAATTACATTGTTTTTTGGACTTTTATTCTTCATTGTTTCTGCCTTATAAATATACTATCAAAGAGTGTATTTTGTTTTATCTCAATATTACCTTCTTTTGATAATTCTAGAGAACCAGAAAAAATACTAGCTAAACCAGATTTTTTTAAAACTCTCGATTCATTGAAATCTTTTGGAATTAGTTCACTCAAATTTTTCCAATTATACAATTTACCAAAAAATGTCCTGATTCTCTTTATTCCTTCTTCCGTAGTATGCAAGGGCAATCTAGGTATATTAATTCTCATAAAATCTTTTTTCATTACATGATTAGAGTAAGATTTTAATATTTCATATAATGTAACTGAATAATCTGAACTATAAATCGATTTAATTCCACCTTTTGCTCCTCTTGTAAATATATTTATGCCCAATCTTTTTCTTTTTAACATTTGATCTGAAAGAATTCTAATTAGCTCTAATTTTTTTAATTGTAATTTGAGTTTTTCCGCTACTTCTAAAACTCTGAATTCATCTTCTTCCGTTTCTGGTAATAATAATTTAGACTTTAGGTAAGTTAGCCAAGTAGCCATTAATAAATATTCAGATGCTAAATCCAAATTAAGTTTTTTTGCTTTATTTATAAATGTATTAAATTGATTAGCTAATTCAGTTATTGAAATTTCTGCCAGATTAACTTTTTGTGTTTTGGCTAGATCTAATAATACGTCTAAAGGCCCTGAGTAATTTGATAAATTAATCTCGAAATTATTAGAATCATTACTAAACATACAATAATTTTATATTAGAAACTTGTAAAATTGTGATGTTTTTTTTATAACAAAATCATCTATTTTTGGAACATTATCTGCAATCACCCTCATTTCATTAATATTTCCGTTACAATGCAAAATTAAGTTACAACCTGCATTTAGTGACCTAATAACATTTTCTTCGAGACTATATCTCAATGCTTTCATCGATATATCGTCAGACATTAAAAGATGCTTAAATTTTAATTTTTTTCTTATTATCTCGTTTATAATTATCTTGGAATGTGTGGCAGTATTGATTGGATCATATTGAGAATAAATAACATGTGCTGTCATTGCAAAAAAAGATTTTTTATTATTAAATGCTAAAAAATCAACGTTATTTAAGATTTTTTTTTTTTCATTAACTACAGGGGTGCTAAAATGACTATCTTTAATTGCTAGACCATGCCCTGGAATATGTTTAACGACTGTTCCAATTCTATTTTTTGAATAAAACTTGATACAGTAGTTACCAAGTTTTGAAACAATTTTAACTCTATTTGAAAAAGAACGATCTTCTAATACTTTGTTTGTTTTATTTCTATTAACATCTAAAACAGGCACAGTGTTAATATTAATACCAAGATCATTCAAGATTTGAGATATGTAGTTAATATAATTTTTATAATGATAAAAAAAATTTTTCTTATTTTTTAAATATAAATTACCAAAAAGTTTTGATGAAAAGTTGCTTGTATCAACAATTTTTTTTAATCTTGAAACCCTACCACCCTCTTCATCAATCAAGATTGGATACTTGTTATCATGAAAACATGATCTAATTTGATTTGTCAGAATTTTCGTTTGATCAAAGCTAACTATATTCCTAGAAAATAGAATCACGCCCCATGGTTTTCTCATTTTTAAAAAATCAATTTCATCTTTATTTAGATTTGTTGAACTAATCCCAGTTATAAACGCTTTTCTATTTTTCACTTGTTTTTAATAAATCCCAAAATTTTCTTTGTTTCTTATTTTTAAATTCTTCAATTTCGTTTGTATATTCAATAATATTATCTGTATCATTTTTTATTATAGGCAAATTATTAAATTTTTTATCTAGTTCTTTATTGTGTTCATGTATAACCTTATTATTCCATTTAATATTATTTTCAGATAGATAAAATTTTATAACAAAGAAAATAAAAAAAAATACTGCGAGTAAATAAAAAGCATGCTTGACTTCCTTAAGCATCACATTTTATTTGGAGCATTAACCCCAATCAAATTCATTCCAGATTTAACTACATAAGAAATGCATTTTAGAATAATTAGTTTTGTTGAGCTTGTAGGCTTATTATCACTTATAAATCTAAAAGAAATGTTGTCTTTTCCTAAATTCCAATAAGAATGAAATAGAGTTGCCAATTCATACAAATAAACTGGAATTCTATGAGGTTCCATTTTTTGAGTTGAAACAGATATACATTTTGGCCACTCAGATAATTTATTAATTATTTGCCTCTCGTAAGAATTTATGTAAAATTTTTTTCTATCAAAGTTAATTTCATCATTTATATCTTTATTGAGATTCCTAAAGACTGAACAAATTCTAGCATAGCAATATTGAACATAATAAACGGGATTATCTTTTGACTTTTCAGTAACTTTTTTAAAATCAAAATCCAATTCAACATCATTGCTTCTACTTAACATAATGAATCTAACGGGATCTCTTCCTACTTCATTGATAAGGTCTTCGACTGTTATGTAATTGCCTTTTCTTTTCGACATTTTAAAAGGCCTTTCATCTTTTAATAACTTAACCAGTTGACTAACTTTACAATTTAATTTTACTTTTTTATTTGAAAGTGCCTCAACTCCAGCTTTTATTCTTTTGACATAACCGGCATGATCGGCACCAAAAACATTTATTAATACATCAAAATTTCTCTTAATCTTGCTGTTATGATAGGCTAAATCGCCAGCAAAGTATGTCCATGATAAGTCCTCCTTTTGAAGTGGCCTGTCTTTATCATCACCGTACAAAGTTGATTTAAATAAAAATTGGTTCCTTTCTATCCAATTATTTGCTTCTATAGATTTTGGTGCTGTAATTTTTCCATGATAAATAAGATTTTTCTTTTTTAATATTTCGATAGTGTTTTGTATTTCCTTATTTTTAAATAATTGACTCTCAAAAACAAAATGGTCGTGCTGTATTCCTAAGGAATTTAAGTTGATTTTTATTAATTTTAAAGATTCCTTTATTGAGACTTCTTTAAGTTGATTATAAATATTTTCAAAATTAGCAAATTCATTAATTAATTTATTATCTATAATTTTTTTTGCAACATCTATTACATAATCTCCTTGGTACAGATCGCTCTGATTTTTTGGAAATTTTTTATTATAAAGAATTTCAATTATTCTATAATAAACCGATAAAGTAAAATTTTCTACCTGTTTACCATGATCATTAACATAATATTCTTTTATTACATCATTGCCGTTAAAAATTAGTAAATTTGTAATCACATCTCCTAGTATGGCTCCTCTACAATGTCCAACATGCAATGGTCCAGTAGGGTTAGCAGAAACAAATTCAACATTGTATCTTTTTTTATTAGATGAGCTTGATCCATACTTTTCTTTTAGATTTAATAAATTATTCAAAAACTTATGCCAAAAATCTTCATTAAATTCGATATTTAAAAATCCTGGTTCAGCAATAAATACGTTTTTAAACTCAGGAAATTTTTTAATAAAATTTACTTTAAGTAACGTTGCGATATCTTTTGGTTTTTTATTATTTACTTTAGATAATAATAAAGCAGCATTGCATGAAATATCACCTTGTAGATTTTTTGGGGTTAATTCAATAGTTAAATTATTCAAATTATCGGAAAGTTTAATTTGTTTGTGTTTTTCTAGATCTGTTAATAAATCCTTAATTTTTTCTAGATAAATAGTAAATATATTCATTCAAAATTTCTATTTAAATTAATAGCAAATCTATCAGTCATTCCAGCAATAAAATCTGCGATTACTCTTTCTTTTACATCGGTTTTCAATAATTCATTTCTAATATATTTTTTTGGATTCTTATTTAAATTATTAAACAAATTTTTTATTATTTTTTTTCCCTCATCTGTTTTTTTCAAAACGTATTTATTATTGTACATATTATGATTTAAAAATAATTTAATTTGACTATCAATTTCTTTCATTTTGCTAGAAAAACAAACTATAGGTTTATTACAAATATATATATTATTTAATGATTTTATTTTATGTTTATTAATATTTTTTTTGATATTTTCTATAATATCTGTGACCATATAATTAATTGATTCTCTAATTACTTGCGAAATAATTAAACTTTTTCTAATTTTTTTTATATTTTTATTGTACTTATTAAATATTATTTTAAAAAAAGGTATTTCTACGATTTTATTTAAAGAAAATAAATTTGCTCTAATGCCATCTTCTATATCGTGATTATTATAGGCAATGTCATCTGAAATAGATGAAATTTGCGATTCTAAATAAGGAAATTTTTTAAAATTTATTTTATTTTTAAAAGTGCTCAAATTTAATATTTTGTTGAATCCGGCAGTGTCATATAATGGACCATTATGTTTTATTAATCCCTCCAATGTTTCAATGGTTAAGTTTAATCCCTTGAAATTATAATATTTTTCCTCCAAAACAGTAACGATTCTTAAAGTTTGTATATTGTGGTCAAAGCCACCATAATTTTTCATACAGTCGTTAAGAACATCTCCTCCCGCATGACCAAAGGGAGTGTGGCCCATATCGTGGGCCAAACTTAATGTTTCACATAAATCTTCATTTAAATTTAATGCTCTAGCTATTGTTCTTGATATTTGCGAAACTTCCATAGAGTGAGTCAATCTAGTTCTATTATGATCACCATCGGTATTAACAAAAACCTGTGTTTTATGTTTTAAACGTCTAAACGATGCACTATGGATGATTCTATCCCTATCTCTTTGGAATGGTGTTCTAAATTTGCTTTTTTTTTCTTTATATAAGCGACCTTTACTTCTTGAAATTTTTAAATTTAAATATTTTTTAGTATAGCTTTGCATTATTTTAACTAAATATTATATTATGTTGTGTAAGTAAAATAATGATTAATGAAATAAAATTTACAGAGAAGGCAATAAAGCAAGTTAACCAGCTTGTATCTACAAAAGAGTCTGGCACATACTTTAGAATATCTGTATTAGGAGGAGGTTGTTCTGGTTTCAAATATGACTTTTCTTTTGATAACAAAATCGATCGAGAGGATAAAAAAATAAATAATATTGTTATTGATAAGGCCTCGTTAGAAATTTTAAGGGGTTCAGAAATAGATTTTGTATCTGAGTTAATGGGAACTTCATTCAAAATATCTAATCCTAAAACCAAATCATCTTGTGGCTGCGGAATATCATTCTCAATTTAATGATATTATCATCTTGGAATGTTAATTCAGTAAGAGCAAGAATAGAAAATATTTTGATTTATCTAAGGTCATCAAAGCCAGATATTCTGATGATGCAAGAAATAAAGACAGAAGAAAAAAACTTTCCTTTTAACGAGTTTAAAAACGCTGGATATAATTCGTATGTTTTGGGGCAAAAAAGTTATAATGGAGTGGCTTTTTTATCAAAAAAAAAATTTGAAAATATTGAATTAAGTTTTATTAACGATGAACGCAAACAAGCTAGAGCACTAGTTGGAAATTTAAAAATTAAAGCAAAAACAATTAAATTAATAAATGTATATATTCCCAATGGCAATCCTATTGAAACTGATAAATATAAATATAAAAAAAATTGGCTTGATTTGTTAATAAAAGAGACAAAGAAAACAATAGCAGATTATAACAATATTATTATTGGTGGTGATTTTAATATTATTCCTGATCAAATTGATGTTTATGATTATAAGAAATATGAGAATGATGCTTTATTCAAATTAGAAATTAGAAAGAAATTTAGAGAATTAATTAATTTAGGTTTCCAAGATATTTATCGTTATTTTAATAAAGATAAACGAGAATATACTTTTTGGGATTATATGGCTGGTTCTTGGCAAAAAAATCATG
>Ga0187833_10005067_pt1 | contig 12592 bp, 16 predicted proteins | sample ETNtaG_37_FD_167968 | JGI IMG/M metagenome (GOLD analysis project Ga0187833, IMG submission 167968) | Marine microbial and viral communities from oxygen minimum zone, Eastern Pacific Ocean - ETNP2014_SV_400_PacBio MetaG (Illumina Assembly) | ecosystem: Environmental > Aquatic > Marine > Hypoxic... | reverse complement strand
GAGACGCCTTTCAAACAAAGACTCTATCCGGAGCCAAGCCATGCCGCTGCTTAAAGACGGGAAAACGGTTAACGACCCTTGGGTTCATGTCGCCGACGAAGTCGCGATCCCGTCCACCGGCGGTGTGATTGTCGGCCTCAAGCGGTGGCACCTGGAACGTGAAAGCCTGCTGAAGCGGGGGCATCCCGTTGGCGTTCGCTTGAAAAGCAAGCATACCGCGGGCGACGTCGCCGATGATCTCGAAAACCTTGGTGTTGTCGCGCTGGCGTTTCCGGTCTTTACCGATGGCCGCGCCTATACCAATGCGCGGCGGCTCAGGGAGCGCTATAATTATCGTGGCGAGGTTCGGGCCATCGGCAACGTGCTCCCGGATCAGTATCTGTTCATGCAGCGTTGCGGCTTCGATGCCTTCGAAATTCGCGATAGCGAAAATGAAGAGGCCTGGGACAAGGCGACCGGGGTCATCAGCGTTTTCTACCAGCCCGCCGCGGACGGCCAAGAGACCGTGGTGTCGTTGCGCCACCCTGATCAGGGAAATTAAAACAAATAAGCGTGCCCGCCGGGAGAAGTTTTAGTGACAGCCGTCATGGATAGAATGTTGGACGCCAAGGGCCTTAAATGCCCGTTGCCCGTCATCAAAACCCGGATGGCCTTGAACAAGATGGCCGTGGGCGAGGTGGTGACGGTGCTTGCCACCGACCCGGCGTCGAAAATAGACATGCGCCATCTTTGCAACATCACCGGCAACGAACTGATGGAAGCCAGCGAGGAAGACGGCGTGCTGACCTATGTCATCAGGAGAACCGAAGCCGATTGAGCAGGCGAGGACGGCGGCGCCCGTCACACCTTGTGGCTCAGGGTGATGGACCTGAAATATGATGAAGGCTGATTGCAACCGGTAACGGCGACCCTTAAAGTGTCGCCGCTTAAACCTAATAGAAACCGGAAAAGAAATTCATCATGACCACTACTCTCGACACCAAAGGAATGAACTGCCCGTTGCCGATTTTGAAGGCCAAGAAGGCGCTCAAGGGCCTGGACGCCGGCGATGTTCTTGAAGTCATCGCCACCGACCCCGGCGCGGTCAAGGACTTCGAATCGTTTTGCCGCTCCACCGGCAATGAACTCATGGAAACCGCCGACGCCGACGGCGTCTACACATTCACGATCAAAAAGGACGCCTAGCACCTCCTTTTGTCGCGGGTTGAGCAATACATCAAGGAGGGCGGAAATGGCGGCTTTTATCATCGTTCAGGTTGATGTGACCGACCCTGAAACTTTTGCCACCTATCGTGACCAGGTGCCGCCGACGCTCGAGGCCCACGGCGGCGAATTTTTGGTTCGGGGTGGCGAACAAGACGTGCTGGAAGGCGAATGGGCCGCCCCCCGCACCGTGATTCTGAAATTCCCGTCCATGGAACAGGCCAAGGCGTGGCACGCGTCTCCCGAATACGAAGGTCCGAAAGCGCTCCGTCAATCGGCGGCAAACACCAACATGGTCGTGGTCGAGGGATTGTGAAGAGGTTTCGGCCTATCGCTCACTTCGCGTTCGGAAAAAACGCCTGGCGGCCCTTAATGCGGTAGGCCTTGATCGCGGCCTGGCCTTCCGGGCCGGTAATCCAGTCGATGAAGGCCTGGCCCATCCCGGCTTTGACGTGGGGGTGGCGTTTGGGGTTGATCAGGATGACGCCGTAGGGATTGAGCAACAACGGGTCGTTTTCGGCCACCAGCTTAAGCCCGCCCCGATTCTCGAACTTCAGCCAGGTGCCCCGGTCGCTGAGCGTATAGGCGGGCATCGCCGATGCCGTGTTCAGGGTCGCGCCCATGCCGGCGCCGGCCTCGCGGTACCAGGTGCCGCTGGCCTTGACGGCGTTGATGCCGGTCAATTTCCAGATCGATAATTCTTTTTTGTGAGTGCCGCTGTCGTCACCGCGCGAAACGAAGAAGTTCTTGGTCGCCGCGATTTGGGCAAGGCCGTCGACGACGCTCTTTAATCCCCAGATATTGGCGGGGTCGTTTTCGGGGCCGACGATAATGAAATCGTTGTACATGACGTCATGGCGTTTGACGCCATAGCCATCGGCGACGAATTTGTCCTCCGATGTCCGGTGGTGAACCAGCAGCACATCGGCGTCGCCGTTTTTGGCGATGTTGATGGCGCGCCCGGTGCCGACGGAGACGACACGCACCTTGATCCCGGTCTTGGCGGTGAACGTTGGCAGGATTTTTCCGTACAGGCCGGAATTGTCGGTCGACGTGGTGCCGACCAGGGTAAAGAATTTCTCCGCCGCCGCTGCCGGTCCGGGCATCAGCGCCATCACGGCGGCGACCAGCGCCATGATCGTTACCCGTTTCATCCTTCGCCCTCCTTGGGCGGCAGGCCCTGTTTGCGGTTGTCCTGGCCCTTGTTCCACCACAACAACTCGCCCCTGACGAAAGCCTGGGCCAAGTCGTTTTCCGGGGCCTCGAAAAAACGCCCGGCCGGGGCGGCCTCTAATATTCGCCCGCGGTTGATGAAGATCACCTCATCGGCGATGCGCCGGGCCTGGCCGAGGTCGTGGGTGGTCATGATGATGCGGGTGCCGGCATCGTGGATGGCGGCGATGATCTCCTCGACCGAATGGGTGGCGGCGGGATCCAGGCTGGCGGTCGGCTCATCCAGGAACAACACCTGCGGTTCCAGCGCCCAGGCCCGCGCCAGCGCCAGTTTCTGTTGTTCGCCGATGGACAGCACCCGGGCCGGTTGGTCGGCGAGCCTTTTCAGGCCGGTTTGGTGCAGCACCCGGTCGATGATGTCGGCCCGGTGGCGGCGCGGAACCTGGTGTAGCTTCAGGGCGTACTTGATGTTGGCGGCAACCGAGCGGCGCAGCATCACCGGGCGCTGGAAGACCATCGCCTGATGACGGCCGGCGCCGGTTTCCTGTTGCCAGCGGACGCTGCCTTGGGTCGGGCGCAGCAGGCCGTGACAGAGCCTGAGGAATAGGCTTTTGCCGGCGCCGTTGGGGCCGATGATCACGGTTTTGAGACCGGGCTCAAGGCGTAAGGTGACGTCCTTGATCAGGCGGTTGCCGCCGGCCTCGAAGCAGACATCGTCCAATTCCAGGGGCAGGATGCGTGGATCGTCCGAGGGGGCCGTCATGCGTGCCACCGCTTGGTGCTGTGCTGGATGAGATAGGCGCCGGCGTTGATGCTGGCCGACAACACCAAAAGGATCATGCCCAGTCCCAGCGCCAGCGCCAGGTTGCCCTTGGAAACCTCAAGCGCGATCGAGGTCGTCATCACCCGGGTCACATGATCGATGTTGCCGCCGACGATCATCACCGCGCCGACTTCGGCGGATGCCCTGCCGAAACCGGCCAGGATCGCGGTGATCAGGGTGAACCGTCCGTCCCACAACAACGCCGGCACCGCCCGGCCCGGTCCGGCGCCCAGGGACCGGAGTTGTTCTTCGTATTCGATCCACAGGTCTTCGATCACCTGGCGGGTCAACGCGGCAATAATCGGCGTCACCAAAAGCACCTGGGCGACGATCATCGCCGTCGGCGTGAACAACAGCCCGAACACCCCGAACGGTCCGGCGCGGCTGAGCAACAGATAAACGATCAGGCCGACGACCACCGGCGGCATGCCCATCAGCGCATTGACGCAGACGACGATGAAAAAGCGGCCGCGAAACCGGAACAGGGCAATGGCGGCGCCGACCGGAAGACCGATTAAAGCGGCAATGGCGACGGCGGTGAGGCTGACCCGCAACGACAGCCCGACGATTTCGGTCAGGGAGCTGTCGAGGCCGAGAACAAGGCCGAGGGCGGCGGCGAAGGCGTCGGAAAAATCGGTCATCAAAGGGTACCTAAAACCCGCTTCATATATGTTCTAATTACATATTATGGTAAAAAATGACATTTTAAACATAAAAATGCATAAATTCGCGTATCACGTCTTCAAAGCTCCAACAGCCCTTGTAATCCTCCCCGTCATATCCCTAGTCTTATGAACAAGAGGCGTGGAGCGGTGTAGCCGCAACGGGGACCAAAAAACCGAGGCGGGAAAACCGCCCTTGGGTTCTTAGGATTCATGACAAAAGGCGAAGAAGGCCGAAGGCCTGACAGGGACTGAAATGACTACTGACGAAAATCTAATCCTGCCTGACCCGAAGGATTCGCGCCTGACCGAACGCGTCACCGGCACCGATCAGGGCGGCAACCCGATTGAGACCTCGGTGACGGTGGAGAGGCCGTTGACGCTCTACCTCAACGGCCAGGAAATCGTCACCATGATGTCGATCTGCGATTACCCGGAATACATGGCGATCGGCTATCTGGTGAACCAGAACATGCTGCTGCCCGGCGACGAGATCACCGGCGTCGATTATGAAGAAGACATTTCCACCATCGTCGTGCGTACCGCGGGCAAGACCGACTTCGAGGAAAAGCTGAAAAAAAAGACGATGACGTCGGGCTGCGCCCAGGGCACGGTGTTCGGCGACGTCATGGAAAAATTCGAGACCGTGACCCTGCCCACCGACACCACCATCAAGACATCGTGGCTCTATAGCCTGATGAAAAAGATCAACACCATGCCGTCCCTCTACCTGGAGGCCGGCGCCATTCACGGCTGTGTGCTGGCCAAGCAAGACAAGGTGTTGCTGTATATGGAGGACGTCGGCCGCCACAACGCCATCGACAAGATCGCCGGCTACATGTTCAAGCACGGCATCGATGGCGGCGACAAAATCTTTTACACCACCGGACGGCTGACCAGCGAAATGGTCATCAAGGCGGTGCAGATGGGGATTCCGATCCTGGCGTCGCGGTCGGGCTTTACCGCCTGGGGGGTGGACCTGGCGCGCCAAGTCGGCCTGACCCTGATCGGCCGCGCCCGGGGCAAGCGCTTCGTCGTGTTGTCCGGTGCCGAGCGGATTGTGTATGACCAAGAGGCGCGGAGCGGCGAAGCCGCGACAGGGACTAATAAAGACTCCGATCAAGTAAGCCAGAAAGGAGCCGCCGAATGACAAGAGGCGTGGAAGGCCGAAGGCCTGACAGGGACACAAAAGTCATTGGCGTTTTGTTGGCCGGTGGGCTGGCGCGGCGCATGGGCGGCGGCGACAAGGGGCTTTCGATGTTGGGCGGCCGGCCGATGATGGCGCGCATTATCGAGCGCGTCGGGCCGCAAGTCTCGACCCTGATCATCAACGCCAACGGCGAGCCTAAGCGCTTCGCCGATTATGGCTTGGACGTGGTCCCGGATGTTATCGGTGATTTCGCAGGTCCCCTGGCAGGTGTGCTCACCGGCCTGGAATGGACAGCCGTTAACGCGCCGGAAGCAGAATGGGTGGCGACGTTCGCCATCGACGCGCCGTTCGTGCCGGCGGATTTGGTCGACCGGCTTCGGGACGCGGTCGATCGTGACGGCGCCGAGATGGCGTGCGCCGCATCCAATGGCCGCGCCCATCCGGTGTTCGGTTTGTGGCCGGTGGCCTTGGCCGGCGACCTTCGCGGCGCCATGATCGACGAAGACATGCGCAAGATCGACCTGTGGACGGCGCGCTATCAATTGGCTGAGGTGGACTTTTCGGCGTCGCCGTTCGATCCTTTTTTCAACATCAACGACAAGGACAACCTGGCCGAGGCCGAACGCCTGCTGGCCGACGGGGAAAGAGGCGCCGCATGAGCACGGAAACCACGCCAACCCCCGGGTCGGGGAGCCGGCAAAGCGTCGATGTCGGCATCGTTATCGAACGCCGCATGGTCGACAGCCCATGGCAGGATTATGAATGGTCGCCGGTTGCCGTCATCGTCGGCGCACCGCCCATGGACGCCACCGACGAATGGATGGAACTAAGGCGCGGCGACGATTGGGTGCATTTTCACGCCGGCACATTGCCGCTTGAGCTGTTTGCCGGCGAGACCGAGGGCTATCGCAAGAATATTTCCGAAGACCAGCCCTATATCTATATCGTCCTCAACCCCGGCGAAGAGGCCGACGACCCGGAGGTGATCCCGTTTCTGGCCACCGCGTGCCCCTATGAAGCCGAGAGCTACACCGAAGACACCGATCAGATTGTCGAAGGCGTGCCGATGCCGCCCGAAGTCGTCGCCTGGGTGTTGGATTACATCGACACCTACCATGTCGATGTGAAGTTCGAGAAGCGCAAACAGAAGAAAGCCTATGATCCCCGCAAGGGTGGCTTCCAGCAGCGTCCCGATAAGGGCACCCGGCAATGAGCGGCGGTGAGAAAAAATCCGAAGATAAAAAAGAAGGCAGGCTGTCGCGCTGGTCGAAGCGGAAGCTGGCGCCCGCCGATGCTGCCCCGGTGGTTGTTGCCGAAGTTTCCACGGAACCTTATTCCGATCCGGGGTCGGAGGTCGGGAACCTGAACGTCCGCGGGATGGTTAAGCCGATGCCGCCGTTGGCCGGGCCGGAAGAGGGTGAACCCGCCTACGCGGCGGCTCAGGCCGACGCCCTGGCGTTGCTCGACCCTGAGAACGCTGAGGCGGCGGCGTTGCAGGCATTTCCTGTCAGCCCGGAGGATGAGGGCAAAGACGTGGAATTGACGCCCGAGCAGGAAGCGGCGGTTAAAGAGCTGCCGCCGATCGAAAGCCTGAAAAAGGATTCCGACTTCACGCCGTTTTTCGGCCCCAACATTCCCGACTTTCTTAAACGCCAGGCCTTCAAGGCATTGTGGATGAGCAGCCCTTTTTTTGGCTTCCGCGACGGCCTCGATGACTATGACGAGAATTTTCGCATCGTCGAAAAAATCCTCACCGCCGCCGACAGCGACTATAAACCAGGCAAAGGATACGGGTTTGATGACGATGAGGCCGACGATGATGTCGGTGAGGGCGATGATGACGGTGACCGTGACGGTGACGGCGAGGAAGTTGCTGCCGCCGCCGATGAAACCGACGATGAAACCCCGAAAGAACCCCGAAAAAGCGACGTTCGCCCCCCCGACGACGCCGTTTAAATATATTCCAAGCGGTTTTCCGGATTTTCCTTGGATTCTGGTTAGACACCTTAAAATTGAGCAATTCCGCAAACCCCTTCTTCGCCGATAGGGGCAATATTTTTGGGGGTTTAATGCCCTGAAATACACACGTAATTGTGATTATGATTTTATCGAATTCTTGGATGAAATCCGTTGACTTGAGTCTTCAAAAGGGCGGATAATATTGGGGCGTATAATGCTTGGCGTGGTCTATCAGGAAACGTTGGTATACCAAAGACCAAGTTGCATTTAGGGAGAAGCTTCTCCGGGCCATCCGGCCGTGGAGGGGAAATTAAAAAGGAAACACCAAGTGGCGGCGATCCATTCCGAGGGGAGGAGTGGAGAGGACGTTCGACAGGGACGGACCCTTCCTTCAGACAGCGACCAAACCGGCGACTCGGGTATGTCCGCGGACATTTCCGAGGTCGATGCGCAGCGCGCCGGCCTGTACGGTTTGCTGGCCCGGGTGCTGGGCGCGCCGATGAGCGACGAGACCCTGGAAATTGTCCGCGCCCTGGAAAAAAGTAACACCGATACCGACACCGAATTAGGTGCGGCCCTGGCATCGCTTGGCGCCATGGCCGCGCGCACGACCCGGACCGGCGCCGAAGAGGAATATTCGGCGCTGTTCTTCGGACATGGCGCCGGGGGCGAGATGCACCCCTACGCGTCGCAGTACCTGACTGGGTTCGTCTATGAAAAACCATTGGCCAAATTGCGCCACGATATGGATGCGATCGGCGTCGCCGCCTCCGGCAGCTCGTCCGAACCCGAAGATCACATCGCTTATCTTTGTGAAATCATGCATGGGCTGATCACCGGCGCGTTCGGCGAACCCGCCGTCCTTTCGGCTCAACAAAAGTTTTACGAGACCCACATGGCGTCGTGGGCGGGGCAGTTCTTTACTGACCTGGAGGGCGCCGAGTCGGCTGCGCTTTATATGCCGGTCGGGACCATCGGCAGGCTGTTTTTGGCCATCGAAGCCGAAGCGTTTGAGATGGCGGCATGAAGGCGCCGCGATAAGGGACTTGTTATCAAGTGGCGTCCTGCTTGGGCGTCGTCGAATGGACCATTTGAGGAAACTGTCTAGGAGAAGATGATGACGAAATCGAAAAAATCACTTCCCCGCCGTGACTTCTTAAAGGCTGCCAGTCTCACCGGTGGTGCCGCTGGGGTGGCGGCGGTGGCCTTGACGTCGAAGTCGACAAAGGCGGCGGTTCCTGAAACCGCGAAACGTTCCGGCTATCAGGAAACCGACCACGTCAATAAATACTACGAACTGGCTAGGTTCTAACAGAAACCAACAGGAGGCATCTAATGCTCACCAAAACGAGCAACGGGGTAGCGAATGGCCCCCGTTTAAAGAAGGCCTTAGCCGGCGTTATCGGGGGTTCCATGGACCGCCGTACATTCCTGAAACGTTCAGGGGTGACCGCCGGAGGCGCTGTGCTTGCTTCTGCCGTGCCGCTTGGCATGGTCAAGGAAGCCAAAGCCGCCACCGCTAAGGAAATGAAGAAGATCAAGTCTGTTTGTACCCACTGTGCCGTCGGTTGCACGGTCATCGCCGAAGTCGATAACGGCGTTTGGGTCGGACAGGAACCGGGCTTCGATAGCCCCATCAACCTCGGCGGCCATTGCGCCAAGGGGGCGTCCGTGCGTGAACACGCGCATAACGAACGCCGCCTTCGCTATCCGATGAAGTTGTCGGGCGGCAAGTGGGTGAAACTTTCGTGGGACCAGGCGATCAACGAAATCGGCGACAAAATGCTGGATATTCGCAAGACCTCCGGCCCCGATTCGGTGTACTGGCTGGGTTCGGCGAAGTTCTCGAACGAACAATCCTACCTGTTCCGTAAGTTCTATGCCTTCTGGGGCTCGAACAACGGTGACCATCAGGCGCGGATTTGTCATTCGACCACGGTTGCGGGTGTTGCCAACACCTGGGGCTATGGCGCCATGACCAATCACTTCAACGATATGCACAATTCGCGCGCGATCTTCATGATCGGTTCGAACGCGGCCGAAGCCCATCCGGTGGCCGTGCAGCACATCTTGAAGGCCAAGGAACAGAACAACGCGGCCGTCATCGTTTGTGACCCGCGGTTCACCCGCACGGCGGCGCACGCCGACGAATATGTGCGGTTCCGTCCCGGTACCGACGTCGCCCTGATCTGGGGCATCCTCTGGCATATCTTCGAAAACGGCTGGGAAGACAAACTGTATATCAAGCAGCGTGTCTGGGGCATGGAAAAGGTCCGCGCCGAAGTCAAGAAGTGGACGCCTGAGGAAACCGAGAACGTTACCGGCGTTCCCGGATCACAAATGCGCCGGGTTGCCAGGACATTGGCCAACAACCGTCCGGGCACCGTCATCTGGTGTATGGGCGGCACACAGCATCACAACGCCAACAACAACACGCGGGCGTATTGCACCTTGATGCTGGCGTTGGGCAATATCGGAACGCAGGGCGGCGGCGCCAACATCTTCCGCGGCCATGACAACGTGCAGGGCGCGACTGACTTCTGCATCCTGTCGCACTCGCTTCCCGGCTACTACGGCCTGAAGACCGGCTCGTGGAAGCATTGGGCCCGTGTTTGGGACGTGCCGTACGATTACGTCCTCAAGCGTTTCGCTTCCAAGAAGCTGATGGAATCGAAGGGCATCCCGGTGTCGCGTTGGATTGACGGCGTTCTTGAGAACAAGAAGAACATCGATCAGCCCGATAACGTGCGCGGCATGGTGCTGTGGGGTCATGCCTGTAACTCACAGACCCGTCTGCCGGATATGAAGAAGGCGATGGAGAAATTGGACATCATGGTCATTATCGACCCGGTGCCGACCTTCGCTTCCGTCATCCCGGACCGCCAGGACGGCGTCTATGTCCTGCCGGCGGCGACCCAGTTTGAGACCTATGGCTCGGTGACCGCGTCCAACCGCACCTTGCAGTGGCGGGACAAAGTCTTCAACCCGGTGTTCGAGGCGAAACCTGATCAAGACATCATGTACCTGTTCGCCAAGAAGTTCGGCTTCGACAAGCAGTTCTTCAAGAACATCAAGGTCACGAACGGCTCGCCTTCTGTTGAAGACACCACCCGCGAGTTTAACCGCGGTATGTGGACCATCGGCTACACCGGCCAATCGCCGGAACGGCTGAAAGCCCACATGGCGAACCAGCACACCTTCGACAAGACCACGCTTTTGGCCAGAGGCGGCCCGGTTTCGGGCGAATACTACGGCCTGCCGTGGCCTTGTTGGGGTACCGACAAGATCAAGCATCCGGGGACCCCGGTGCTGTACGATCCGTCGAAGCCGGTTGCCGAAGGCGGTCTTTGTTTCCGGGCTCGCTTCGGTGTCCAACGCAAGGGCTCAAACCTTCTTGCCGAGGGCTCCTATCCGGTCGATTCCGAGATCAAGGATGGCTATCCGCAGTTCACGATGGCCATGCTCAAGAAACTCGGCTGGGACGGCGATCTGACGGCGGCGGAAAAGGCCGCCATCGCGAAGGTTGCCGGCGACAAGACCAACTGGAAAACCGATCTTTCCGGTGGTATCCAACGTGTCGCCATCAAGCACGGCTGTGCGCCCTTCGGCAACGCTAAGGCGCGGGTCGAGGTCTGGACGTTCCCGGATCCGATCCCGCTGCATCGTGAGCCGTTGTACACCAACAGGCGTGACCTTCTGCCTAAGTACAAGACCTACAAGGATAAGCAGGCTTATCGCCTGCCGACCAAGTACGAGTCGATCCAGAAGATTGATCACTCGAAGAAGTTCCCGACGATTTTGACCATGGGACGCCTGGTTGAGTATGAAGGCGGCGGTGCCGAAAGCCGCACCAACAAGTGGCTTGCGGAATTGCAGCAAGACATGTTCTGCGAGGTCAATCCCACCGATGCCAACAATGCCGGCATCCGGGACGGCCAAGACATGTGGGTCCATTCTCCGGAAGGCGGCAAGGTGCTGGTTAAAGCCCAAGTCACCGAACGCGTCGAACCGGGTGTGGTCTTCATGCCTTTCCACTTCGGTGGCCATTGGCAGGGCAAGAGCCTGAGAGATAAATACCCACCTGGAGCCGATCCTTATGTGTTGGGCGAAGCATCCAACATGTGCGGAACCTACGGGTATGACTCAGTCACTCAGATGCAAGAAACCAAAGCGACGCTTTGTCGCATAGAAGCAGCGTAAGGCTGAGGAGGTAAAATCATGGCACGTATGAAGTTCCTTTGTGACGCCGAACGCTGCGTCGAATGCAACGCTTGCGTCACTGCGTGTAAAAACGAAAATGAGGTCCCTTGGGGCATCAACCGGCGCCGGGTCGTTACGATCAACGACGGTAAACCCGGCGAAAGGTCCATTTCGGTAGCCTGTATGCACTGCTCTGATGCGCCGTGCGTCGCGGTCTGCCCTGTGGATACGATCTACCAAACGGAAGAAGGCGTGGTCCTGCATTCCAAGGACCTGTGCATCGGTTGCGGGTATTGCTTCTTCGCATGCCCGTTCGGGGCACCGCAATTCCCGCAGGCCGGGAATTACGGAAGCCGCGGCAAGATGGACAAGTGCACCTTCTGTGCCGGTGGCCCGGAAGACGACAATTCGGCTGCGGAGTTCCAGAAGTATGGACGCAACCGTCTCGCGGAAGGCAAGTTGCCGATGTGTGCCGAGATGTGCTCGACCAAGGCACTCTTGGGCGGTGATGGAAATATGATTTCCAACATCTACCGCGAACGGGTTGTCGCCCGTGGCTTCGGCTCCGGTGCTTGGGGTTGGGGAACGGCCTATCAATTGAAGGCTGGTTCCTGATCCACGGCAGGCAAATCTGAGGTTGACGGCGTCGCTGGATTAAGACAGCGGCGCCGCCTCCTTCGACTGTCTTTCCGGGGTTAACCAAGCGGGGGATATTATTCCATGACGAGCGCAAGAATTTTTACGGTCTTTGGCGCTATCGCGGTTTCGGCTGTCGTGCTGGCCGGTTGCCGTGCCGAAGAACAAGGCCGGGTTACTGAATATCAGGCGGGGGTATATCTCGGCAAAAAGGATACCCAATTGAGCAAAGCACAGGTGCGCGATTTAGGTCGGCGCTCCCTCTATCAGGGCGATGCGGTTTACCGAAGCATCGGCGGCGGGGGGCGTAAACCCGATGTCCGCAGGCCATCGGCCGCGCGCACGAGCAAACAAGGCAATGCCCCCTAAATCGTGGGTTATTCGGGGGCTTTTTATTGAACTTCGAGACAGGGATTAGTCTTATGACTTTGTCAAAACTCCGTCACTTCCTGGCCGTTACCGGATTGGCATTGGCCGTCATTTATGCGTCGGCGGCGGGGCTTACCGGCTCCGTTGTATTGGATGCGCCGGTGGCCGCGCAAACCAAGGGCGCCGTGCCGGGGAACTTCTCGGGCAGCCAAAGCGACGCAGAATTATGGCGGGCGATCCGCAAAGGCGTGTCGGGTACGTCCAACATGCAGGATCCCCGGGCAGCCACCCTGGTTCAATCCGAAGGCGACAGTTGGCGGGCGTTCAAAAACGGCCCGTTATCGCAGTTCGGCGGCTGGGCGATGGCGGCGATCCTGGTGATTTTGGTGATCTTCCGGTTGGTCCGCGGACAGGTGA
>Ga0187833_10005066_pt1 | contig 12594 bp, 15 predicted proteins | sample ETNtaG_37_FD_167968 | JGI IMG/M metagenome (GOLD analysis project Ga0187833, IMG submission 167968) | Marine microbial and viral communities from oxygen minimum zone, Eastern Pacific Ocean - ETNP2014_SV_400_PacBio MetaG (Illumina Assembly) | ecosystem: Environmental > Aquatic > Marine > Hypoxic... | reverse complement strand
GGATACATGACAGGATACGGAACGATAACTGGAACAGTAGTGGGTGCAAGACATTCTCATCTTAGCAACGCCGGATACTCATATGACCAGAGTAAACTAGGGAAACAATTCAATGCCGACGACTTAGCAGACTATCTTATAGAAAATGAAGACTGGCTCTACATAATGTACTCATTAGGTATCTGCTACTTTGCAAGAAAAGCATATTCGAAAGAAACTATATCCAAAATGCTCAAAGCTGTAGGGATAGATTATTCTCCTGAAAATCTTGCAGCTCTTGGTAAGGAAATAACACATAATTTCCTGAAGTACAAGGTTCAGGAAGGCTTCCAGCTAAGCAGTGTCAGGATCCCAAAAAGACTCCTTGAACCTGAAACTCCTTGGGGAAAACTGGATCAAACGAAGATAAAGCAAATAATCTCATCATACATTAATAAAAGAGAAACTGAAGGTGTTAAAATAAAAACAGAGGACTCCGCCCTAAAAGACCTGTTATCCGGCAAATAATTCCTGCTTCGGAATAGATATAACTGTTATTGATTGTAGGGCTTTGGTGTAAACAACTTGGCAATTACCTTCGATATTAAAGACAAATATTTGAAATGGTTGTTTATTTTACCTGCTCTTGCCTTACTGACTGTATTCGCAATCATACCGTATATATGGACATTTGGAATGAGTTTCTATGACTATTCGGTCGCAGTATTTGGAAAGGCTCCTGAATTCATCGGCTTACAAAATTATGAAACATTAATGAGTCATCCGGATATATGGTTACGTTTTCAGAATACGGCTAAATTCTCAGTAACAGCTGTAACAGTAGAGTTTATTCTCGGCCTAATGCTGGCTATGTTGCTGTTCGAACATTTTCGAGGGCGCAGACTGATCCTTACATTAATTGTCCTTCCAATGATGATTGCACCAGAAATAACAGCTATGGTCTTCAAAGTAGTTATGTTTCGACCTGATATTGGCTTCATTAATTGGATGATGCAAACAGTTGGAATTCCATACGATGGATATGGGAGAGATGCATTTTTCTCAGTAGTGTCGATTGACGCTTGGACTTGGACACCCTTTGTAATGCTAATGATAATTGGAGGATTATCATCAGTACCTAAAACTGTATTAGAATCAGCTGATGTGGATGGAGCCGGGTGGTGGTCCCGATTCAGATATGTAATATTTCCATACGCTCGCCCCTTCATGTTACTTGCACTTATTTTCAGGCTAGCGGATTCTTTTAGGACTTGGGAAGTAATACGAGAATGGCTTGATGTGCCTCCACCAGTAGGACCTGATCCTTTAGGTATCGATATGTTGCCTTCATATCTCTATACTTTAGCATTCCGTGCATTCAAAACCAGCGAAATGATGGCTACTGCAATGATTATGGTAATAATGTCATTGGTATTAGTCTATACATATCTTAGATATTTGAAGAAGGTAGAAAAAATTGAGTAACTCATATTTTAAGAAGAAAAATATACGATTTGTAATTATCGCAATTTGGCTAATGATAATCTTATTTCCAATATCTTGGGTCGGTATTACATCCATCAAACCCACAGATGCTGCACTTTCCAAAAATCCAGTTTTCCTATTTACACCCACATTACAGAACTACCAATTTGGTGCAGAAATCATGGATCCATATACTAATGAACCAGTATTTGCCGGAATAGCAAGTCAGTTCCCACGATATCTTGGAAACAGCATAATAATTGCATTAATCAGCACTGCAATTGCTCTAAGTGTAGGATTATTATTAGCTTATTCCCTTTCTAAATTCAAGATAATGGGTGGAACAGCACTTCTTGCATTAATGCTCACTATTCATACAGTTACACCTATTGTCTTTACACCTGCTCTCTTTATTATGTTTCAAAGACTAGGTCTCCAAGATACGCATCTTGGGCTCTCATTAATCTACGCAACATTCGCACTCCCTCTTACAGTCTGGATATTACGAAACTTCTTCAACAATTTTTCAAAGACTATCGAAGATGCTGCGAAAGTAGATGGTGCCTCCACGCTTAATGTTCTTTTCAGGATTACACTACCTCAATTAAGAGTTGGATTAGCAGTAGCTGCAATATTTGCGTTCACAGTAGCTTGGAATGACTTTATTTTTACACTTACACTCACTCAAACAAACGCATCAACATTCGTTTTCTTGGCTGATTTCTTTGATGACCTGCTTAGAGTAGGTGTACTCACACCAGGACCATTGGCATCTATGTCAATAGTCCATATGCTCCCTTCATTCATTTTTGCATTCCTAATTCAACGTTATCTACTGCTCGGTTTCTCAGTTGGCACAGTACATCAGGAGGTAGATTAAGTTCTGACTATAGAAACTGGCAATTCAAAGTTGATAAATTTGAAGCTAAGAATAGAGCAGATTGGCTTATTTACTTCCTTATTTGGGATAGCATCGGTTCTGCAACCATTTACATTACTTCTTTATTCATATGGATTTTACATACTGGTTATAGGAGCAGTACTTTACTTCATTGGAGGCATAATTCCAGAAGAAGAAAATACTGGAAAGGCCATAATTAAAGTAGAGTTAATTATAGGGTTATCCATCTTAATACTTCTACTAACAATATATCTTTCCCCATCATTAATAGGTTAAATAGCGAAGAAGTTAATAATAACAACTTTTTTCAAAACAATCTGTTTGGTGCGACAAATCTATTTAGCAGGCATACTAGTATTTTCCTTTGCTATAATTGGGTGGATACTCATTAACCCTACTGAGGAACTAAATTACCTCCCTGAAGAAGTATCGTTTTCAACATCAGATGAAATAAAGATTGGCGCCACATGGTCTACTCCACTTGAGGGACAAGCACCTTTCAAAGCAGTAATCTTGATACATGAATTTAACGAAGATAGACATGATTGGGATCCATTCATATCAGGTTTCATAGAAAGAGGATATGCAGTTCTAGCATATGATATGCGAGGACATGGGAATAGTCAAAGCGTACCAAAATCAGGCGACTACTTTGATCTACTCATCAAAGATGTTGAAGGAGCAGTTTCTTGGTTATTAAACCATCCTGATGTGATATCTGATAAGATAGGTGTCGTTGGAGGTCAGCTTGGTGGAACAGTTGCGTATGCCGCCTCAGCTTACATTGATGAAATTAAGTTGTCAGTTGTAATTTCCCCTACTGTTGAGCTTGACTCTAACCTTCTCGGAATAGGTCAAGATAACTTTAAACCCCATTCTATTCTCTTCCAATTTTTAGATACACAGAGAATCGGTATCCAACCATTGATCGATCAAGCAGAAGAACCTAAGACAGTCAGACTCTACCGACCAGAAAGCCCAGCAGTAAGAGCTGCAGGTATTTCCCTATTACATAGAGATCTACGAGCCTTTACTGATATTCTAATATATTTAGATGAAAACTTATGATGTAGATCTTAATACTGAAGGAATTACTTTACCAGATTTGTTGAATATGTGAATCTTCTTTTTGTTAATATTAAGATTTATTTTTTCACCAATATTGACATTGGCTCCAGATTCTGCTCTTGCTCTTACGATTTTATCCTTTATCTTCAGAATTACGTTCACCTCTGAGCCAAGAGGTTCAGTCATAAATACCTCTGCTTCGATTGAATCTGTAGATTTCTCTTTTGCTATTGATATATCTTCTGACCTAACCCCTAAAATAAGTTCTTCACCCTTCTTATTTTCAATTGTCTCTTTCAAGGAAGTAACATCCAGCTTAAAAACATCTGCATCAAGAAACATTTTACCATTCTTCTCCAAATAACTACAATTTATAAGATTTATAGCTGGGGAACCAAGAAAACTTGCAACGAATGTATTTTTCGGTTTGTGGTAAATCTCACCTGGAGTATCAACCTGTTGGAGAACTCCTTTATCTAATAGAGCTATCCTATCTGACATAGTCATAGCTTCGACTTGATCGTGAGTAACATAGATAGTTGTTACTCCCAATTTACGCTGCAAACTCTTGATCTCTATTCTCATCTGGGTTCTTATCTTTGGATCTAGAAAGGTCAGAGGTTCATCCATTAGGAAAACTTTTGGCTCTCTAACTATAGATCTCCCAAGAGCTACTCGTTGTTGCTCTCCTCCACTAAGCTTATTTGGTTTACGCTTAAGAACATCCTGCAATTCAAGAAGCTCTGACGCAGCCTTAACCTTATGTTCAATATCTTGCGCAGATAGTTTTCGCATCTTTAAGGGAAAAGCAATGTTATCATAAACCGTCATATGGTTATACAATGAGTAACTCTGAAAGACCATTGCAACATCTCTTTCTCGTGTAGGAACTTCAAGAATTGAATTACCATCAACCAATATGTCGCCCTTATTGGGAGCTTCTAATCCTGCAAGAAGGCGGAGCAAAGTAGTTTTACCGCATCCAGATGGTCCAAGGACTGTTAGAAACTCTTTATCCTTAACTTTCAGATTAACATTATCTACTGCTTTTATATCACCGTAATATTTCGTAAGATTCTGAATAGAAACTGTTGCCAATTCCTATTTGACGCTCTTTTAGTGAATAAATAAACTTTATGAATAATAGAATAATACAATTATATTTAATTAAGGTAAATATATATACACTGCAAATTTGATTAACAAATGAATTGGATTCCAAGAAAAGCATACTTATCCTTGTACCTATTGTCATTATCATCGCCATTTTAGGATTCATTTACATCTCTACTCCAAGCGAAGAAACCCAAACCAAAGAAATAACACTAACACTAGCAGAAGTCAGCGAAGGTGAAGAAGCATGGGTTCCCCAAACAATCCATCTAAATAAAGGAGATAATGTAAAGTTAACAGTAGTAAACGGGGATGACGAATTCGAACACAGACTATCAATTCCAGATCTTGGAATATTAACCGAAATAATACCTCCCGCAAACCAACAGATAATCATAGACATTAAGTTCGACGAGGTAGGAGAATTCTCATTTAATACTCCGAGCTCCGCAGTAGATTGCACAGAAGCTCCACCAGAAGAAGTATCAAGGAGAGACCTTTCACTCAATCTAGAAAGACAAACAGAAAGATTGGCAGAGGCAGAAACTATCAATGAAGTAGAAAGCGTGGTGAATCAACTTAGCGGATTGATGATACAATATGGAGCAGTGGCACCTGATGATATTATTGAAATAATAAATCAATTGGAAGAAGTAACAACAATGGAATCAGTCCTAGTATTATCTGATGAATTAGAAGAAGCAGTGGAAGAATTTGAAGGGTCATTATCGCCTCCCTGCGTAGAGCCAGGCGTAATAATTGTAAGCGAATAGAACTCCTCTAAATTACAGATTCTATAGAACCATGTGTATAGCATTCATACAATATATATCCGTATAAAAACTATAAACAAAAGGTTTATAATATAACGTATGTTATAATATAAGTGAAATGCATACAAGAATAGTGATTCTGGCAATATTAATCCCAGTAATTTTTACCATTGCAGGGTATGTACTAGTGATAGGCCTCGGCGATGTTGGTGCCACGGCAGCATCTACTACAGATACTAGAAAGATCACATTAAAACTAACAGAAACCTTCGATGAACAACTAGTATGGGTTCCATCAACTATTTTCTTAGATAGAGGAGATAACGTGGAATTTACTATCATAAATGGAGAAGATGATGACCATATATTATTCTCAATTCCAGAATTAAATTTGATTTCAGGAGCTATTCCGCCGCTTAATGGTCAGGGCAGCTTAACATTTTCAGCTGAAATTACTGGAACATATCATTTTATCTATGAAGAGACATGTGACCCAGGGGATCCTAATGATCTTGAAGAATGTGATGTAGAAGAAGAATCAGAAGAAAATGATAATGATGATAAGTTTTCGATAGTCGGCTCGATTGTTATCCAAGAGTAATTCACTTATAATAAGCGAAAGAATTATTTACACACCTTATTCATCCATCCTTAGACTTTGAATAAAAGAATACAGATAATCGGAATTGTTGTTATTGCAATTGCAGCTTTAAGTGTAGGATACTTCTTTTTGGTTGTCTCAAATCCACCTATTATTGTTCGGCTGGTAACATCTAATCCGCCAGTTGAAGGAGGCATCATAATTATTCAAAATGAGCAGCGAAACTGGGTTCCAGATGATCTCGTATTCACTGTGGGAGTACCTGTTACACTCGTTTTAGTGAATAATGACGATATCGAATCACATCAATTCGCAATACCTGAATTAAATATTGAATCCGATGCTATCCCTCCATTCGAATCTACCACCATAGAGTTCACACCCACAAAAGCTGGAACATTCGTTTTCATAGATCCCCGCCCAGAGGAAACATATACCTACGTTGATTACCGTGGAGAAATTATTAACCAGTTAGTAGATCATTCCGTTGAATTGGGCGAAGTCGTTGTAAAACCATAAAAATGGAGCATTTCGATATTAAATACACTTGTAACTAGAAAAGGACGTATAGGATAAATGGTTAAAGTTATTCTCGAAGGCGTCAGTAAACGCTTCAATGGTACAACAGCTGTTGATAAATTCAACTTAGAGGTAAACAATGAAGAATTCATGTCAATACTTGGCCCTTCAGGCTGCGGAAAAACAACGGTTCTTCGACTAATAGCTGGATTAGAAACTCTCTCAGAGGGACGAATCCTCTTTAACGATAAAGTGGTCAATGATGTACCTCCGAGAGATAGAAATGTTGCAATGGTCTTTCAGAGCTATGCTCTTTTTCCTCACATGACTGTTGCTGAAAACATAGGTTTTCCACTTGTTGTCCGAAACAATCCTGAAGAGAAGACTACAGAAAGAATCAACGAAATCGCAGAGCTTCTACGATTGAATAATCTCTTAGAACGAAAGCCAAAAGCGTTGAGCGGCGGTGAACAACAACGTGTTGCAGTAGGAAGAGCAATTGTAAGAAAACCTGATGTATTACTAATGGACGAGCCTCTATCGAATGTAGATGCTAAAACTAGGGCATATCTACGGGCTGAGTTGAAGGAGCTCCAACAGGAAGTAAAGACTACTCTTCTCTTTGTAACTCATGACCAGACTGAAGCTATGACAATGTCACACAGGATCGCACTTATGAAACAGGGAAAGTTGCTCCAAATTGGTTCTCCTGAAGAGATATATGAACATCCTAAAAATGTCTGGGCTGCAAGTTTTGTAGGGAGTCTGCCTGTAAACCTCTTTAATTGCAAACTTATTGATAAAAAAGGGGTTAGATCTATCGGAGCATCATGCTTTGCTCCACAATCTCCTAAGAATATTATGAAGTTACTAAAGGATCAAAAAGATGGAACCCAATTTACTTTGGGGGTTCGACCTGAAGACATTGAAATAAGTAAGACACGACAATCGGACCTCACTTGTGAAGCTGAAGTTTATCTGCTGGAACCTATGGGAGACAGTCTAATAGTTTCGTTGAAAGTTGATAACACCATCATCAGAGTAAAAACAAAACCAGGGTTTGAGGTTAATGTAGGTGACCATATGAATGTCTCATTTGAATGGAATAGAAGCCATCTATTCTTAGGTACGAACGACACTGAATCACTTAACGATATGAACCCATAGTGAAACCACGTACCAGATAACGTCTGATAACCAAGATTAATGTCATAGCAGGGAGAAAAGCCAGTACGCCACCAGTATTGATATCATCCCATTCCACCACTTTAAATCCACCAGCCTCACCCATCCCAAACCATATTCCTTTGGTAACAGTTCCAGTATCTGGACCCGTTAAGATAGACGCAAAAAGGAATTCATTCCATGTTAGAACAAATGCAAATATTATGGTGGCAATCAAACCCGGTACAACCAACGGTAACGCAATTTTTCGAAATATTCTGAATTCAGATGCACCATAAAGTGTTGCCGTCTCCCAGATATTTTTAGGTATGTCATTGAAGAACCCCCGCATCATCCAAACAACAACAGGGAGGTTTATCACCCAATAAACTAACATCATACCATAATATGTATTCCAGAGATCCAACTGTCCATAAATCCAATAGAAGGGTACAATAACTGCAAAAGGTGAGATGGTTCTCAAAGCCATTAATGAAAATTGTAGTAGGCTCTTACCTCTGAACTTGAATCGAGCTAATGCATAAGCTGTAGGCGTTCCTATCAAAAGACATGATACCACACTTGTCAGAGCAATTATAGTGCTATTTACAACCAATCTAGGAAACGCTACAAAGGAAAAAGCTTCAAAATAATTGATTGTGCTAGGACGGAATCCACCGCTATAGAAGGGAACACCTGCAACCCATTGGATACCTCTTCCTGAAAGCAATGGGCTTAAGTCTATACGGAAACTCTCAAGTATCATTATTGCGATAGGCCATAGTACCCAAAGTAGTATTAGGATATATACGATGTAACGTTTACCTTTTTTCAGAGTTTTCCCAAATCCTTCAGTCATTGTTTATCTCCTCTCCCAAAGCCTATTGCTAACCTTCATGAGAACTGTCGTTAATGCTAGACTTATCACCAGCATCGTAAGAGCAATTGTTGCAATATACGAAAACGGAGAATCGTATGCTGGAAATATTAACAACTTATACATGAAAAGACTCAACGTATCTATTGGTGAACCAAGACTCTCAGCCCCAATCCATCCGGCCCAAGTGAAGGGAATCTCAAAGGATCTGAATGCATCAATGGCTCTGATCGCAATTATTATGAAAGTAACCGGTGACCGTATTATTAGTGGAAAAGTTACACGTCTAAAAATCTGAAAAGAAGATGCTCCATGAATTTCTGCTGCTTCAAATGTCTCCTTAGGAATAGATTGCAGCACACTCAGAAATACAAGCATGAAAAGAGGTGTCCAAAGCCACACATCAGCTATAACTACCAATGTGAAAGCAAAATTGGCATTGTGCACATCTATTATGGGAAGCCCAAGGACGAATTTGAGAACTACATTGATATCGTCCCATATCGCCGCCGGTGAAAAGAATACACCAGCTATCAGAGGAGAAATAGCGAGAGGTAGAATCAATACGGTTTGAAGACGCTTTCTATACTCAAAATCTCTAAAAAGAAGTACAGCAAATGATAACCCCAATATAAAAGCTAGACTCACTGATCCAAAGACGTATAGTAATGTAACTCTAAGAGATATCCAGAAGTTTCCATCAGATAGCATCCTCACAAAATTATCCAATCCAATGAATACAGGTTCAGGAGTTGCTGGACTAAATTCAGTTACACTTAGGTAAATAGAATATAAGATTGGATAGCCTTCAACAAGTAAAAGTGCCACTATCGTAGGAATAATGAATAGGTATGGTAATCGTTTAGCATCCATTCATCCTACAACCTAAATGAATGATGCTTTTACCATATCTATAAATATTTCAATTTTATATAATAATATGGAATTGAAATCATATGTGTGAATTTAAAGTCTACTTAAAGAGTGAAAATAAAGAAGAAACTGTGGCTGAAGATATAGTCTATGTAAAAGACGAGGGGAGTTCAGTGGTCCTTAAGACAATACTGGGCAACAAAGTAACTATTGATCATGTAGATATCGTAGAAGTAGATGTAGAGGCTGAACGATTAGTGCTTTTACCTCATACTCATTATGATCATCATCACCATTAAGAATAACGAATCTAAATAACAAAGGAGAAATCTAAAAAATGACTTTTAGCATAGCAATATCAGGAAAAGGAGGTACAGGAAAAACTACAGTATCAGCTCTGCTTGTACACCTTTTGAAGAACTACTCAGGTAACCCCATATTGGCTGTTGATTCTGATCCCAATTCGAACCTGAATGAAGCCCTTGGAGTTGATGTATCAATGTCAGTGGGAAAGGCACGTGAAATGCTACTCAAAAATAAAGATAAGCTTGGCCCATATCAACGAAAGGAGGACTACTTCAACTACCTATTCCAAAGCTCCGTAGAAGAGTTTGACGGATTCGATATTATCATTATGGGAAATGCAGAAGGTCCAGGATGCTATTGCTACGTAAACAACCTTCTCAGAAAAATCATGGACGAACTTTCCGATAAATATCCACTGATGATCGTGGACACTGAAGCTGGACTTGAGCATTTTAGTAGAAGAACAACCAGGGATATCGATATATTATTGGTTGTAACTGACCCAACCGCTAAAGGTGTACTGACAGCCAAACGAATACAGGAACTAATCAAAACTCTCAACACAAATATTCGCAAAGCCTACCTCGTAGTAAATAGAATCCCTCCACGATTCATAGATAAAGTAAAGGATCTTGAAAAAACTTCTGGATTAGAGTGTATCGCCGTAATACCTGAAGATCCATTAATCCAAGAATTCGATTTAGATGGTAAACCCATTCCGGATCTACCAGCATCCTCATTAGCATTGAAAGGCGTAACTGAACTCATAAAGAAACTCGAAATACCTGCTGCTCCAAAAGGCGAAATCTCTAGGTGAAATTAGCGATAGTAGGTAAAGGTGGTGTAGGAAAGACTAGTATTACTGGAACTCTTGCAAGACAATTAGGTAGAGAAGGCTACAAAACCTTAGCTATAGATGTAGACCCGTCAATGAACCTTGCTTACTCCCTAGGAATATCTTCAGATGTCGCTTCTAAAATAACACCTTTATCAGAAAACCATTCTCTTATAGAAGAACGGACAGGTGCAGCCCCAGGCTCATCGGGCGGAGTATTCAGCTTAAACCCAACCGTTAATGATATAGCTGAGAAGTATGGCGTTACCGGTCCAGATGGAACTAAACTTCTAGTTATGGGAACTGTAAGATCAGCCGGATCTGGATGTATGTGTCCAACAAACTCTTTGGCTAAATCTCTTGTTAGACATCTTATGGTATTTACAAAAGAAGCTGTAGTTATGGATATGGAAGCTGGACTTGAACATCTTGGAAGGGGTACTGTTAGAGGTGTAGACGCAATGCTTTGTGTAGTGGAACCAAGAATGCAATCCATTGAAACGGCGCGTAGAATTAAGGATCTCTCCACAGAATTAGGTGTGAAAACACTTCTCATCATAGGTAATAAGATGAAAAATAATGCCGAACATGTTTTATTAAAGAATGCTTTAGCTGAATTGGAACTCCCTCTTCTTGCAACAGTTCCATATGATGAATCAATTGAGCAGGCAGATATGGCCAGAATAGCACCTATAGATTTTGCTCCTAATTCATCTGTAGTTAAAGCCGTAGAATCAATAAAGAATTCCCTAATAAAGCGGTACCATACAGCCTAACTTGAAATTAATATTCTCTAGAATAAAACTCTACAATAGAAAATACAATAGGTGTTAATGACCAAACCAATATTGCTATGGAAAGAGGCACAAAGGATCCACCAACCCCAAAATAATTTACCATAAAGCGTACGGAAAGGTCTGGATTAAGAATAGGATTTAATAACAGATGCATAATCATTTCAGAGATCTCGATTGGGTTTAAAAATATGAAGTAGAAATAGGCTTGTATCTCATTCGTGGTTATAAGCATAGATCCTAAGAGTCCAATGTCATAGATTATCGTAAAGAATAACCAGGTAGATACAGCTAAAGAGATTGCCATCGTTCTACTTGCAGATATTACAGAAATAGCTAGCGATATCCCTATCATAACTGCTGCTGAACTAACCATAGCCAATATGCTATAAGTAAAAATACCTAATTCAATATTGTTGATTTCGGCTTCTCCAATTGATGGAAGCATTGCAAGCCCGAATCCAATGCTCATCATTAATGAAATAACTAGAAGCAGCCCCAAGAATTTCCCGATAATAACTTCAAGTTTCCTAACAGGTTGGGATAGAAGATATGAAAGAGTACCTTGTTCCTTCTCACTTACTATGCTTAAAGAACCTAGAATTATCGCAATCAATCCACCAAGAGATATTGCATATGTTAGAAATATTCCAGTTTTTCCAGGAATATTTGCGTAAGAAAATAATCCAAGAAGCATCAGGACTATGTAGGGGATCTGTAGAATAAGCAAAAAGAAGATACCTGATAGAACCAGAAACCACCGGTTCCTAATAGAGTCCTTAAGCTCTTTCTTAGCTATTACTAGGATAGATGAAATCGACACTTAATCATCGCCTTTCCGGAATTTCACCAGTAATCTTTAGAAATGCATCTTCCAGACTCGGCTCAGATATCCTAAAATCTTTAATCGTTAATCCAGCCTCTTCCGCAGCCTTCAAAACAGCGATCTTTCTTGAAGATTCGGTTGAGATTATTACGAACTCATCTTTTATAGATACATCTTCAGCTCCCGCCCTGAGAAGAAGATCTTTAGTCGTACCTTTTGACTTCGTATTCAAATTCTCTTGAATCGTTAGGGTTAAGACAGTCTTCAATTTCATCTTATTTAGTAAATTATCTGTATTACCTCTAAATAGAAGCCTCCCTTTATTCATCACAATTACTTTTTCAGCTACCTCATTTATATCACTAAGCAGATGAGTTGAAAGAAGAATAGTTTTTTCCTTCTTTGACTCCGTTCTTATCATCTCCTTAAACTCCAAAACACTCTTAAAATCAAGGTTTGAAGTCGGCTCATCAAAAAGCA
>Ga0187833_10005063_pt1 | contig 12599 bp, 12 predicted proteins | sample ETNtaG_37_FD_167968 | JGI IMG/M metagenome (GOLD analysis project Ga0187833, IMG submission 167968) | Marine microbial and viral communities from oxygen minimum zone, Eastern Pacific Ocean - ETNP2014_SV_400_PacBio MetaG (Illumina Assembly) | ecosystem: Environmental > Aquatic > Marine > Hypoxic... | reverse complement strand
GGAATTGTAGTCGTTCCATTAGCTTCATTTATAGTGAATCCAAAAAAGAACATCAATGAGAAAAACATAAGTGTTGCTGCTCCCCCTCCAAAGAATCCTGCAAATATCATTATAAGAAAATAAGCAAAATAGCCAATTAGTTTTTTTATTGCATTAACTTTGTGATGTTTTACACCAAGATTGTTTTTAATGAGGAGAATTGGAACCATTAATAATACTATTATTCCAATAATTTTTGTTAGTATTTCATTGCTTATTGACAATAATATATTTGCTCCAATATAAGCCCCCAATAAACTTATTAAAATGAATATTGGAACATACTTCCAATGAATTTTTTTTGCTTTCAAAAATTTAGGTGTTGCTCCAATGTATAAGCCAAATGTTCCAAGTTTATTAGTAGCTATTGCTATTTGTGGAGGAAGTCCAATAAACACAAGAAATGAAATAATAAGCAAGCCTCCGCTCCCTACCATAGAACCAATAAAATTGGCAAATAACCCAATCAAAAATACTGAAACATAAGTAATTATTTCTGGCATTTCTATATATAGTTGTTTAAATTAATAACCTTTTCGGTTAGTACATCTAGGGAAATTCTGAGTAATATTGCATTTAACACCCATTTCATACATAGAAAACATAACAGCCTAATTTTCAATAAACTCTCTCATCCTTTGGACGAATTCTTCTGCGGATTTGTAGTATTCATCAAACTCCGCGCCAGTTATTTCTTTTATTTCTCGGTGAGATATCATTTTCATAATTTTGTAGAACCTTCTCATTATAGTTACATATTTATGCTCCAGGAGTTTTTTCTTTACCAGTTTTTGTTCCAGTAAATCAGCAACATGTTCCGGTGTTGGAGGGATTTCTCCATGCTTCATTAAAACTGCATGCGCTGCATCAATGACAGCCCAGTAAAGGTCTAAAGTTGCCTGCATTAAGTGCCATTTGCTATTATGCAGGGTATTTGGAGCCCTTATGTAATAAGTCCAGATGCTTTCAGATGTTGGCCTTATTCTGCCTTTTTTTAGTAAAGCTTGCAATGGCTCAAAAAACCCGGAATCTATTATTGCAACACCATCTCTTAAAATATTAATGCCTATTGGGTCGCCATTTCTCATATATTCCCAGAATGAAGTAAACCTCAAGGTTGTTATATGCAATCTGGTAGATGTTTTTACAATAGTTTTATTGATTATTAATTTATAAGCATTTATCACTTCGTTGCTTAAACTTATTGTTAAATCATCTAATATTATAAGAATGTCAATATCGCTTTTTGTTGTTGTTTTTTTTCTTGCTGAAGAGCCAAATAAAATAACTGCTTTTAATAAGCTGCCTAGTTCTTTGTATATTCCATTAGTGAATCTATGCGCTATGTCAACATCATGTTTTTCATATTTTTCAATATTAGGATGTTCTTTCCTAGGCAAATCGAACTTCATTAAACATCTGCTACTATTAGAAATTTATAAACCTTTATGACTATTTTTAAATGATAAACAGAAATATTTTATTAGTTTAGGTTATTTGCAGGATTATGATAGGCAAATTACTAGAAATATTTTCAAACTACACAAGAAGCTTAGAAATTCTTTATTTGCTAGAAGATATTAAGAAAGCAGTAAGGTTAGATGCAAATGAAGTAGAATTAAAAAATATTAAGGAATTTTGCGAAATTAATGATTTATGTTTGGAAATTTCAGATTTTAAAATTATAAAAATAACAGATGAAGGTAAAGGAAAATTTTCAAACAAATCTAAAGTAGTCTCTTTAAATTATCCTGGACAAGGCGTTTACCACCTTTACATTTCAAAAGACAAAAATATTGCAAAAATGCTAAAGTTGATGGAAAAAAAGAATGATGATAATGCTATTGGAGAAATTCTCGGATATCCAAAATGCTGCATAGATTTTTTTGCAAATAATAAAGAAGCTCAGTTAAAATTACAGAATGATTATATTTTGCCTGCATTAAAAAATTCTAGGAATTTTGAATTTTCTTTTTATTTAAACTATGCAATAAGATATTTTGATGTAACTTTGTTAAGCCATTTTCCGCATAGTTTTGATTGCAAACATTCTATAAAAATTGCGAAAAGAAATTTAGAATGCATAAAAAAGCATTCAGATGGTGTTGCAAAGAAATTTGAAAATACATTAAAATCTGCAGTTTTATATACAGAAAATCAAGGAGTATTTATGCTTAAGGATTGTAATCTGAATAATGATATTTTAGAGTTCAAGGATGTTTTGTCAACTGTAAAAAATGATTTATTTAATATGTTAGATAAAAATAAGGCAATAAAAATTATCAATAAAAATAAAATAGAAATTGCGGGCAAAACATTAGAAGATATAGGTTTTTTTATATTTACTTAGTATAAACAGTCAATAAAGTGCCATTTACAATTGTATGTTTTTCTTTTTCCATATTTTCAGGATGGAAGTGATGCCCGCAATGAATCAATTTTCCAGTAAGCTCATTTAACAGCTTTTTTTCCAATCCTCTATGCATTGGCTCATCTGGATAAACAAAAACAGCATCGTATCCCGCTATGTTGTGGTCATAAAAGTCGCTGTTAATGAAAGAAACATTAGGTATCATTAATTTATTTTGAACTTCAAGTGATTTTCTGAAAAGCTCGTTATCTATTTCAATCCCCATTGCCCTTTGGCAGAACAATGCGGCTATAAGAACAACTTTGCCATCGCCGCTTCCAATATCAATGAATGTTTTATGCTTATCAAGGTTCAATTTCTTAAAAGCGCTATAGATATCTGCTGCAGGAACATGTCCCCAAAATCCTTGGTTAGTTGATCTTAATGGAAGTTTTCCATCTCTTAATAGGTTTTTGTAGAAACTATCATATTCTTCCTTTATTTGCTGGAATGATTTTTGACTCATAATTTTACCATAAGATAATTAGTTTTTATATTTTGTTATTTTAAACTTTTAAAAGCAAAACTTAAATACATAACGGTGTTAGTATTTTTATGGTTGGGAATTTATCAAATTTTACAAAGATAGATGTGTTAAGGTGCTTATTTAATTTAGAAAATCCAGTTAGCAGGACAAATTTATCTTATAATCTTGATTTAGGAGAAGGTACAATAAGGAGTATTTTAGATATTCTTAAAAAAAATAATTTTTTAGATTCTGATAAGAAAGGGCATTCTTTGAATGATAATGGGCTAAAGATATTGGGTAAGGTAAAAAATAGCCTTGATATGGTTAAAGTTAGTTTAAATGATTTATTTCCGGGTAAAAAGAAGATAGCAGCGCATATAAAAAATATTAAAAATAAAAATATAGGGAAATCATATGAGCTTAGGGATATCGCATTAAAGAACGGAGCTGATGGGGCGCTTATTCTTACATTTAATGAAAAACTTGAGCTTTATGATTATGATGATTCTGAAATGAATAATTTTGAGGAGATAGAAGGCAAATTTAAGCTAAATAATGATGATTTGGTTATTATAGCGTATGCAGATTCTTATAGGCTGTCTGAGCATGGTGGTTTAGCAGTTGCAATAGAGCTTTCTGATAGCTTAAAAGTTGCTCTAGATAAGCTAAAATAGTTCTTGTAGGGCGAAACGAGAAAATTTGCTCCACAAATAATGTTAAACGAAATAATACTTAGTTTAATAGATGTTAGTTTCAATTTTTTCGGGGGCTAAAACGTTAATGGGGCACACTCTTGATGGTGCTACGCACTTTCTTCTTTAATTAACTAAATCAGGGAAATCTGATACTAAAACTAAAACGTCTGGAGTTACTCATGCCAAAGTATACCTCATAGTCACCAAGCTTATCAATAGAGGATTAGTAAGTCATGTCATTAAAGATGGAAGAAAATATTTCTCAGCCACTAATCCAAATAGTCTACTTGAATTTGTTGATAATAAAGTTCGATCATTAGAAGAAGAAAAAAACAAAATACAAAAGATCATCCCAACATTATTGGCAAAACAAAAAGCGCAGGAAAAAATCCAATATAGCAGAGTTTACGAGGGATTCAGGGGATTACGTTCATTATTTCACGAACTCTTTGGATCTAACAAAGAAAAAACAGAAATTTGTGTTTTAGGACTTAATGAATTGCTCAAAAAATCAAACTTCATAAATTTTTTTAATTTCTATCATGATCTTAGAAAGCAAAATAAAATTAAACTCCGATTAATACTGAATAAAGATATGAAAAAGCTAGTTGAACAAAAGTATAAACCAGCAGGAATGTATTCTTCTCAAGATAATATAAAATATATTGATTTTCCTTTCCCAACAGGAGTCTTTATATTCAAAGATCACGTCATTAACATAATTGCTGATGAAAAAGTAACCGCATTTGATATAAAGTCAAGACAGAACTCTGAAAGATATAGACAATTCTTTAATTCTATTTGGAAAAAAAGTTGATTGGTTTTTTTGTTCCTGCCTTAAAGAAATAATTAAAGTCTCCACTTCAACAACAGCTTTATCTTATTTGCAAAATCAACAGATTCTTCCTTAATCTGTTCTGCCAATTTCTTCTCAAATGATTCATGAATGTTGTAACACGCTTTTTCTCGTAGTTCCTTTGAAGTTCCAAGAGTTTCAATATCTTCTTTTTCCAAAGAACTAGCAATCAATTCAACATCTTCTTTAGCTAGAGCATTATGCAAGTGGTAATGATGATAAATCAAAAAACATAATGTAGCAGAATGATTTTTTGAAGTGAATCCTTCTTTACTCATTAAAGCCAAAGCTGCATGATAAATCGCATAATAATAGATGTTGATTACCCAATCATAGAAAGTATCTTCTCCAAAAACTTCTGGAATTTCGTCTTTATGTTTTTCAATAATCCAATTAGCAAAAGTCAAATTGTGATCAGTTCTCTTTATGTGCAGTTTAGATTCATCAGAGACTTTCTTGAGGATCTTTTTCTTGATGTAATTATCTAGCCAAAACTTACATTCTTTCCTATCTTTCAACCAAAGCTTCCAATTAGGCCTCTTCATCTGTTAATTGCCTCCACCATTCAATACCTATCAAAATTAGTTTAGCTTTCTTAAGCTTTTTGAAAAATTCTTTAGTTGAGTTATGAAATGACTCTTTAAACAAACGGTAATCAAGATAAACAGGATTCAATTGTGTGTTTGTTTTCATACTTATTTTCTTTGCAGTATTTTCAATTTTCTTAGAATCCTCAATTTTCTGAAAAACTAACAAAATATCGATATCTGAGTTCTTAGTATAAGTACCACTTGCAAAAGAACCAAAAATAACGGCAATTATTGGTTTCTGATCTAATTCTTTCAAGAAATCTCTTACAGATAATCTAACTTTTGCTGGAATTTTCTCAAATCTAGTTTGTTCTACAGTTGAAAGTGCTGGACTAAGACCTTCTTTTGAGTAATCTAAAAAATAATTGATCCGATTCCCAGACTTTTTCTGTTTAATCAACTTGCTTACTTTTTTAAGTCCATAATCTATGGAGGGCATTCCCAATTTTAACTGTTTGGAAAGTTCTCTCTTATGAATCTCTGGATTAAGATAAATTTGTTCCAAAATCCTAATTTCTGTTTTGTCATACATGTTATATCAATTGTCATAGATAATATGACAATGATATATAAAGCTTTGCATTTTATTCCCGCCTAAATTGATAATTAGTCCACTATTCTTCTCCCCCGAACCCCTACGAATAGCAGTAAAGTATTTCCCCGATCATAGATGTAAAATGAGTGTGCCCCTTGATGAATGTTCTAGATGGCTCACTGTTTTCACTGGATGGAACGCCTCCGAAAAAACTTTTCGGACGAAATCAGACCCCACTTTCTAGGGTCTGAGAAACTAACAAGCGTTAGCAAGCTCACTCCTCTCTCACCCAAATTCAATTTCCAGCATGATGCTCAGGGATGCCGAGCCTCTTGGGAAATTGAACTTCTCTTAATCCCGATGTAATAAACAAATTTTCTGGTGTTTAAAACTATCTATTTTTAAACAATCAAAAACTATTTAAATCAAATCAAGTTCCCATTGGATATTATATCCAATACTACAAAAATGGAACAAAAACTGAAGTTAAAGAAAAAAAAGAAAGAAAAGCAAGTTACTAAACAAAAAACTACAGCAGTTCAGAGAGTAGCCATCAAAGCTGTTCAGAAGCAATTGCAGCTTTTAACTTTAAAAGAAGTTTTATTGTTAATAGGATTTACAGTAGGAGCAGCATTGCTTAGGATTCCTATGCAGGCAGTTCCCTCAGCAGAGCCATTAACTTTTTTTGCTGTGCTGGCTGGCTGGCTTTTTGGCAGAAATAAGGGGTTTTTAGTTGGCGCTTCATCTTTATACATATCGAACTTCTTTATGTTCGGAGGCCAAGGCCCATGGACTTTACTGCAGGCATTAGGCTTTGGTATAGGTGGCTGGCTAGGGGGATTATTGAGAAAAAAAGCATCTTATTTTGAAGTTGCAATTATAATGATTATAGCAACTTTAGTATTTGAAATAATAATGAATGCATTTACTCCATTGATGGTTGGAACATCTATATTTATCGCATTTGCCCTTGCTTTGCCATTTACAATAATTCATCTTGTATCAAATCTAGCATTTTCTTTAGGATTGCCATCTATAAAAAAATTAGTGGAAAAGAAAGGGGGTTTTAATGAAAAAGATATTTGTGTTAATCTTCTTAATAAGTATAATATCAGTAATAAGTTTAATTGGATTAAAAAATTTAGAAGAAAGGAAAGTTCAACAAGGTAAAGCAATATTGATAATAAAAACTTTGGGAGAGACAATAGAAGAAGAAATAGATGTTGGAGAGAGTGTGTTGAATATTTTAATGGAAAAACATGATGTTGAAACTATACAAACAGCATCAAGTAAACTGATTAAATGCATAGATAAGGTATGTTCAAAAAATCAAATATGGTGGAAAATGATTGTTAATGATGAAAGGGTGCTGATGTCAGCAGATAAGTACTATCCAAAAGATAGAGATAAGATTTTATTAGATTATGGTGAATTTCAATGAGATTATATATAGTTTTTTTAATTTTGATTATGATGCCTTTTGCTCATGGCTTGAAGTCTGGAGTCGTAGTTGATGTGCAGGGAGATGTCTATAAAGGATGCGTTTCAATAAATAGCGGAGATAGCGCTTATACTGTTCTGGATAAATTTAATTCTGTAGAAGATGATGCAGACATAAAATTTGACGGAGGAGTATTGGGAACACCTCATTTTTTGAAATCAGTCAATGGGATAGAAGGAGCAAGCCTTGGAGATAATAAGTATTCCGGATGGAATTTTTGGGTGAGTGATAATGATAATAGCTTTAAGGAGCCGCCAGAGCTTGCGCCAGGTTGGGGAATGGGTGTTGATGACTATAAAATCACTAGTAATGGAGATGTTATAGGAATAAATTTTGGAACTACAGCATTTAATTCTGACTGGACTGTTAAGACAATGGCATCAGAGCCAAGTTATGTTAAATATTCCAATTTATGCGAGAATCTTGATGTTAAAAATATTAAAGTTTATGTTGACGGTAAAAAAGAATCAGGAGTAGATGAGGATGGCGGCAAGATAGATGTTATTCCGGGTTCAACTATTGAATTGAAAGTAGAATTAGAAAATTTATTTACAGACGACCAGGATGTTGATATAAATGACATACTTATTGAGGCAGTACTGGAAAGTATTGACGATGGAGATGATATAGAAATAGATGTAGATGAGTTTGACTTAAATGCAGAAGAAGATAAAAAAAGAATTTTAGAATTTAAAGTTCCTTTCAATGCAGAAGAAAGCCAGTACGATTTAATTTTGAATATAACTGGTGATGATGATAGGGGTGTATCTTATTCAATTGAGATAACTTTTGAGGTTGATGTTGAAAGAGAAAATCATAATATAGCATTTAATGAAATTCTAACAGATGCCAATTTAGCATGTGATTCCCAATCTAGTGTTGGAGTGGATATAGTTAATCTAGGTTCTCATGATGAAGATGTAAGGTTAACTATATTTAACGATGATTTAGAATTAAATGATAAATATAATTTCAATTTAGAAATGGGAGAGATTCACAAAAAGGATTATATTATTAAAATTCCGGATAAAAAAACAGGAGTTTTTCAAATTTTAGTGTCTGTTGATTATAATGATGACAAGGACAAGGAAACAGAAGTAAAAAAAGTCAATGTTGAATGTGTAATTGAAGGAGAAGTTCAAGCTAAAAATTTATTATCTGCTAATATTCAAACAAACACTAATTCCTTTAAAGAATCCAGTCAAATTCAGCCAGAAGCTAATAGTGTACTTGAAAGCAATAATGAACTAGAGAATAAGGGATTAATAATATCTTTAGTTTTTGCAAATATCTTAGTAATAGGATTGATAGGTTTTGCGGTGGCTAAGTTTTTAGTGTGAAAATTATATGAATTTAAATGTGGAAAGGGGTGTTAGTTAATTGTTAGCTATAAATAAAGATTCAGGTATAGGGGGGCGAATAAGAAATTTTCCAATATTAGATAGTCTTGGAACTCTTGAAGGTCCTAAATTTTTTTCTGATGAAAATGAAGCCGGAAATGGAGTAGATAGGACTCCTATTGATGATGCAAAAGCAACAGATGATCAGCCTATTGTTGATAAGAAAGAATTGCCTTCTTCTTTAGACGATATTGTTGCTTTTGATGATTTTGCCAAGTCAGAAGGACTTGCTAAAAGTGTAAATATTGCTAGATATGGAGATATTTTAGATAATCCTAATGTTAATATTTTTCCTACAATTCAAAATAATCATATATTGGCTACATCAAATAATCTTTCTTTAGATTCAAGCCAGATAATGCCTTATATTTTTGTATCAAGAGTAGTTGAAAGCCAAAGAGATGTTCAGATACAAAGCTTTACTCAAGCAACCCTTAATCCTTCTATTGGTTCTAATCACAATCACTCTTCAAGTTATGTTAATGGTATTATTGGTGGAAGCAGGCCAGAAGTTTATTCTACTGAGATTGTTTATAAGCCTATATCTACTAAGCCAAGAGTTTTATATCAAGAAGAAACCAATACTGGTTACAATTTTTCAATGTTTCCACATATAATGTTTTTAAATAGAGAGATTTATACGAAACAAACAAAAACTCAAATTGATGATTTTGCGCAAAGTAATTATGATGTGTTACCAGAACCTCAAATTACACTAAGACCTAGAAATAAAACAGTAAATGGGTCATTTGATAATTATAGGCCAATAATAAGAAGTGAGATTAAGATAGATTATGAACTTAAATTAAAACCTAATATAGAAGTAAATACTGGAGTTAATTCGGATTATAATCATATTTCAAAAGCAGTTCATTTAGATTCAGTTTTGAATAACGAAATTTCTTTGCAAAATAGCAATGATAATACTCAAGAAAGTGAAAATACCATTTCTAATACTATTTCAAATGTTTTAAATTCAGTTATTAGTAATTTTAAGCCATTGGAACAGTATCTTGAAGCAGTTAATGATAATCCCATATCACAAGAAGCTGCTTCTGACAATGTATTAGGATTCAATAGAGAAATAAAGAAATTACATCCTAATAATGAAAGAAAAAGAAAGAAAGAATGTGCTGGCGCAGCTAAACAAAAATTAAGAAATCCCTATATTTCTGAAAAGAAAAGAAAATTTTTTGATAACAAGTCTAGAAAAATAAGCGCTTGTCCTGTAAAACCCAAATTAAATACAATAGAAGATGCATTTGAAAATGACAATAAAATATATTATAATGACAATGAACGAAAATCAAATTTATGCGCAGTTACACCTGGATTAAGAGAATTGAATCTTTTTGGAGACAATGCACTTTTAAAGCATCATGGTATTGGAGACCTTACATCAATAGACAGAAGCTTAGTTTCATCTCAGGGAAAATATAATATAAGATACAAGAAGGCTCTTGATTTTGATAAGTTAGCTCATGAAGTAAATGCAAAAACTTATGTAACAAAAGCAAATTCATTAGCAGCTATAGTTGATAAAACTCTATTTTCTCAGGGTTTAATTCCTGAATGGAGCATAACAGAATCAGGAGAACTGTTTCTTAAAGGAATTATGGGAGTAAGGCATGCAGCAAAAGCAGTTGATGTTGATTACATGGTAAAGGTTTATGACACTAAATCCGGAGAGGAAACTCTTTTATCATTAGACCATACTTTTTCATCTCAGGATATTAATTCTGGAAGATATAAATTAGAAATAGTTGCTAAAGCATATTCTAATGGAAATAAATCTAATGTAATAAATTTTCCTAATATTAGTTATGGAAACTTATCATTAACAGAATTAAAATATGATTCTAGCATAATCCGAGAAGAACCTATGTCTGGAACAGGATCAATAGATGAGATTACACCAAATATTGGAACATATCAAATTGTTGTTCATTTACAAGGAACATATGATAGGGAAAGTGAAGAAATGGAAGGAGCATGGAGCTTATCGGATATAACAATAACTCAAAGTGATTTAAATGATTCTTCAGATTATACAATGGAAGTTAGAACTCAAGATGGAAAAAATAAAAAAATAACAACAAAAGCAAATAGATTGTCTGCAATAATACATAAAAAACTAAAAGAACAAGGATTAGAAGGATTGTTTATGGAAAGTTACACTCATAAAGATGCAGAAGGGCAGGAGTATCAGCAAGGTGGAAAATTTAATACTAATGCAGTTTATTTAGCTTATGTAACTGGAGTTAAAGAAGCATTAAAGAAAATAGATCCCAGAATTGCCCCAAATGAAATCGGAATTTTAGTGGAAGAAATAATTCAAAATAATCAAGCAAATAACAATTATATTTTAGAAAAAAACAAATTAAAGATTGCAGCATAATCAGAAATTACTTTTTTCTAAACCAGCATATTTCTTTATTTTATATAATGTTGCTCTGCTTGCAACTAAGATATCTGCTATTTCTTTACTTGCAGATTGATATTTTATTTTTTCCAGCCTTTCGCCTATCTTATCTATTGCATCCATATGCGCAGGAGTTACAGGGCCAGACATAGTTGCATAGCCAATATCTTTTAGTGTAGAATAATCATCCTGAGCTTGATTGAAAGACATATATTGAATATTTTTATCATCTTTATCCGGAGCTTCTTTTCTTACTGTGCTTTCTAAAGCTTCCTCTTCTTCTTTTTTAAACAGCCTTTCTATATTAACTTCAGTTTGTTCTGGAACAATTTCCTTTGCAACTTCTTCTGTTTTAGCTTCCTTTTCGGAATCCTTTAGGAGTTCCTCTATCTTGTTTATTTCTTGCTTTCTTTTTTCTTCCAGTTCTTTTAATTTTTTAACACGGTCTTTAGGGCTTAATTTTTTCAGTTCTTCCTTTAAGTCCTTAATGTTAGTTTCATCTGCCATTTTAACCAATCCCACTAGTAGTATTGTTATAGAGAATATAAGTTTTTCTTAAAGTTTATATAAAAATCAATATTTAGAATAAAAATATAATTAGTTATCGTGAAATGCACGTTCTAATGGGAAGGAAAATAATTTTGCTATGCAAAATTATTCCATAGGAACCGAACTCCATAATGTCCAGTCATTGCTTGGAGCATAGCCTCCAAATATAAAATAAGGCGGCTTATTTTGCCCAAAATAAGAATGCTGTACATCTCCCCAGCTTTGTGAAGCGCTTGCTCCGCCTCCTCCTAATCCATAGATGTTTGTTCCAAAATGTCTCCAGGTTTTCATTAAGCCATGGAAGTCACTCAAATCAGTTGCAGCATCTGCTCCTGGCTCAACACTTAAAGCTTTATCATAGCCATATTTTTTTAATATCGCAACTACTTCTTTTACCGGAGCATTTCCTTGTCCAGGAGATAAATGGTCATCCTGATAGCCAAAATTATCTGCCAGATGCACATTACCTACCATGCCTTCTTTTGCAAGGCTTTCAACTTGCTTTAGATACCAACCTTTAAACTTTTTGTCGTTTTGTTCCCTGTCTAATTTAGGGTCATCCTGCCAGAATTTTTTCCACATGTTTAGATGTCCAGTATCTAAAGTAGCTTTTATATGGGATGCAGCTATTTTTTCTGCTTCTTCTTTGCTTACTCCGGTATAGAACGGGTTTTCCTGCAGCATTCCTTCTTTTCCAGGGGTCTTTGCTTCATTCAGTCTTTCCTTGTCCATTTCAGTTGGCTTTCTGCTTACGCCCATCTGTATTTTAGGGGAAGTAAGCATTTCAACCATCCTTTCCCTTGATTTTTTAATAACCCATTTTAATTCTTCAAGGTGGCCTCCAAACCTTTCCGGGAATAAGTTTTCTATATTAACAACTAATGGATTATTATGGTCTTTTGTTTTTCTCATTGCATGAATCCCAGCTTCAGCATACATCCTTACACCATGCTGCTCAAGCCTTTTTATCGGAGTTATCATATTTTTCATGGTTTCATAAGTATCTTCAGCTTGCTGCTCTTGGGAAGTTGATGATTGCCGGGCATATTCAAGCCTTCCACTAATTTCTTCTCTTGATTTTCTAAGAATTTCCAGAGGATTTTTTGATTCAGGAGGAATCATATCAATCATTG
>Ga0187833_10005062_pt1 | contig 12599 bp, 14 predicted proteins | sample ETNtaG_37_FD_167968 | JGI IMG/M metagenome (GOLD analysis project Ga0187833, IMG submission 167968) | Marine microbial and viral communities from oxygen minimum zone, Eastern Pacific Ocean - ETNP2014_SV_400_PacBio MetaG (Illumina Assembly) | ecosystem: Environmental > Aquatic > Marine > Hypoxic... | reverse complement strand
GACCAAATCAGGCCTCCGCGGCGTTGCCGCTTCTTGCCGATGCGCCGGCATCGCCGGCGAAGCGGCGCCTTGCGGCCTTCCTGATTTGGTCTCATCACAACCGTCTCCAGTTATTCGGATAGGCTCTTAATGGGGCCGGAATCGGGCCGGGGCGGAGAACTAACGCGGAAAGCGTTCATCGGGTATTACCTTCTCGACGCCGGCGACAGGCGCCGGGATGTCCCAAGAAGCCAGAAATACCACGCCGCCGACGATGGCCACGATAACTGCGACAAAAACAAGGGTGGAAAAATTCTTCAAGGATTTCCTTAAAATTCAAAGCGCCCGAGCAGCTATAATCGAATTATTGCTGATTTTTCGTTTACAACGTTCATTATTACAAGAGACGATAATGTTGAAACGATCGATGGACAAATCCATTAATATCCTGTCCCCGTTATGACAATCGAAGATCGGTCGGGTTTGTTGACAACGGAATATTAGGTTTCGACTATGGCAATTTTTCGGCAGTCTAATTGCTTGGCGAGACCCTTTCAATGACTCCCAGGGTCGAGAGGGTGGACGTTTTCGGATGACGGTTCATTCTTTCCAGATTGACAAACCTATCGTTTTGATTGGCCTCATGGGGGCCGGCAAGACCTGCATCGGCCGCCGCCTGGGCAAGCGTTTCGAACTGCCGTTCACCGACGCCGACGATGAAATCGCCAAGGCGGCGGGATGCTCCATAGAAGACATTTTCGAACTTTACGGCGAAGCGGCGTTCCGAGACGGCGAACGGCGGGTCATAGATCGGCTTTTGGGCAATGGGCCGCAGGTATTGGCGACCGGCGGCGGCGCTTTCATGGACCCCAGGACCCGGTCCAGGATCCGCAATGTTGGCGTCTCGGTGTGGCTGCGCGCCGATCTCGATATCCTTGTTCGGCGAACCGGCCGCCATGGCGGCCGGCCGTTGTTGAAAAATGGCGATCCCCGCGCCATTCTGGCGAGATTGATGGAGGAGCGCTACCCGGTCTATGCCGAGGCCGACATTGTCGTCGATTCCGAAGACGAGCCGCCGCGGGCAGCCGAGAATCGCGTCGCCGGCGCCCTCGAATCCCTGTTGCGGCCCGAAGCGAGGGAATCCCAGTCATGACTTCCATTGTCGGGCGGACGCCGGCAACCGCCACCAAACTAACGGTGGACCTGGGACCGCGCAGCTACGATATCCACGTCGGCGAAGGGTTGCTGGCGGTCGCCGGGCGGCATTTGGCCCCCGTCTTGGCCCAGCCGCGCGTCGTCGTGGTTAGCGACGACGCCGTCGCCCCCATCTATCTGCCGACCCTGGAAGCGGCTTTGGCGGACGAGGCAATCGAAGCAACCAGTGTCGTCCTTGCCGCTGGCGAGTCGACCAAGGACTTCGGCCACTTGCAAGAGTTGACGGAAAAACTGCTAGCCGCCTGCATCGAACGCGGCACAACCATCGTCGCCTTGGGCGGCGGAGTCGTCGGCGACATTGCCGGCTTTGCCGCCGCCATCACCTTGCGCGGCCTCCCTTTCGTGCAGATTCCGACGACTCTTCTGGCGCAAGTGGACAGTTCCATCGGCGGCAAAACCGGCATCAACACCGGTGTCGGCAAAAACCTGATTGGCGCTTTCCACCAGCCGCGCCGGGTCCTCACCGATATCGCCACCCTGGAGACTCTGCCGCGGCGGCAACTCCTGGCCGGCTATGCGGAAGTGGTGAAATACGGTTTGATCGGCGACGCCGAATTCTTCGCTTGGCTGGAGGACAACGCCGCCCGCCTGTTGAACGGGGACGCGGCGGCCCGCCGCCACGCCGTCATCACCTGTTGCGCCGCCAAGGCCGCCATCGTCGCCGACGACGAACGCGAAGCGGGACGGCGATCGCTGTTGAATCTGGGTCACACCTTCGCGCACGCCCTCGAAGCCCAGACCGGCTACGGCGAGGCCTTGCCGCACGGCGAGGCGGTGGCCGTCGGCCTGGTTCTTGCCTTCAACCTGTCGGTCCGCCTGGGCCTTTGTTCGTCCGCCGACGCCGAGCGTGTGCGCCGCCATCTGGCCGCCGCCGGGTTGCCCGCCGATGTGCAACAGCTTGCCGATACGTCTTGGTCGGCCGATGATCTGATCGCCCATATGGAACGGGACAAGAAAGTCAAGGACGGAAAACTCACCTTCGTGCTCGCCCACGGCATCGGCCGATCCTTCATCAGCCGCGAGGTCAATCGGGATGAAGTTGGCGCTTTCCTGAAAGACGTCCTCGGTGCCTGAAGGCTTGGGTGAAAAGTTTATTCACCTTGGCGGCTTTATTGAAACCCTAGCAACCTTAGAGAAACAGCCATGTTGGTCTCTTTGAGCGTCATCTTCATTCTGCTGATTTTTTCAGCTTTTTTCTCGGGCTCCGAGACGGCGTTGACCGCCGCATCGAGGCCGCTCATGCATCAGTTGGAGAAAAACGGAAACCGCCGGGCCGGGCTGGTCAACCGCCTGCAAGAGAACAGGGAAAGGCTGATCGGCGCCATCCTCCTCGGCAATAACCTGGTTAACACCTTGGCCTCGGCCTTGGCGACCAGTGTTCTCATCGCCATGTTCGCCGAAGTCGGTGTCGTTTACGCCACCACCGGCATGACGCTTTTGATTCTGATTTTCGCCGAGATCCTGCCGAAGACCTATGCGATCCAAAACGCCGACCGGGCGGCGCTGGCCATCGCGCCGGTGGTGAACGGGTTGGTCCTGGTGCTGGCGCCGATGATAAGGACGGTGAACCTGTTGGTGGAGGGGGTGTTCAAACTGTTTGGGATCGATTTCAAGGCCAGTGCGGCGCTTGCCACAAGCAGCGAGGAACTGCGGGGCGCCATCGCTCTTCATGCCGGCGAGGAGGATGCCGTCAAGCACGAGCGGGCGATGCTGCGGAGCGTTCTCGACTTGGCCGAGGTGCAAGTGGGCGAAATCATGATCCATCGCAAGAACGTCGCCATGATCGACGCCGGCTTGCCGCCGGAAAAGGTGGTCGCCGAAGTGCTGGCCAGTCCCTTTACCCGCTTGCCGTTGTGGCGGGAAAAGCCCGACGACATGGTCGGCGTTCTTCATGCCAAGGCGCTTTTGAGAGCGGTCAGGGCGCGGGGAGAGAATCGGCAGGAAAGGGATTTGGATGGCTTGGACATCGTCGCTCTGGCGGCGAAACCCTGGTTCATCCCGGAATCGACGTCGCTTCTCGACCAGCTCCAGGCTTTCCGCGCCCGCCACGAACATTTCGCCCTCATCGTCGATGAATACGGCAGTTTCCTGGGGATCGTGACCCTGGAGGACATCCTCGAAGAGATCGTCGGCGAAATCTCCGACGAACACGACGTCGCCGTCAGTGGCGTCCGCGCCGAGGCGGACGGAAGTTATATCATCAAAGGCAGCATCACCATCCGCGACATTAACCGCCAATTCGAATGGAACCTCCCCGACGAGATCGCCGCCACCTTGGCCGGATTGGTCCTGCACGAATCGCGGCGCATTCCCGAAGTCGGCCAAACTTTCATGTTCCACGGTTTTCGCTTCGAAATTCTCCGCCGTCAGCGTCACCAGATCACTTCAATTCGCGTCAGACCTCCCCGAAAAACGGTGGAATCCGATGTCTCGGATGCATAAATAAAGAAAGACGCTGAAAAACAATTTGGCGACGGGAGAAAGGGCGACCATGAAGCATAAAATCATTCCCGGCATCGTGCTCGAGCAAAAGGTTTGTGAACTGCCCCAAGATGGCACGGCGTACGAGGCGGCCAAGGCGATGTTCGAGGCTAACGTCGCTTCCACCGTCATCATCGACAACGACGGCAAGCTCATCGGCATCGTCACCGAACGCGACCTGACTCGCCGCGTTTTGGCGAAAGGCTTGGATGCCAAGGAGACCCGCCTTGAGAAGGTCATGACCAAGAATCCGGACACTTTGGCTCCCGACGACTTGGCCGCGGACGCGCTGGAACTGATGCGGAAACGCAGATACCGGCATTTGCCGGTGGCCGTGGACGGCCGCGCCGTCGCCATGGTTTCCGTCCGCGACCTTTATAAAGCGACGAAGAAAATACTGGAAAAGACCATCGGTGAAGACAAATCGTTCGTTTTCGGTGATCGCTACGGCGCCTAACCGGCCATGTTCCTCCTCCCGCCCGGTCCGATCCGGGTTGCCGCCACGGGCGCCTAGGCGCGGCGCTTGCTTCACGCCAAGAAGCCACGGGTCCCGCAATGCCTTTGTCGAAACCCGCCCAACGCAAACATATCCACAGCCGGGATGTCCTTTGCCGCGGCTTTGAAAGGGAAGACGGCTTCTGGGACATCGAGGCCTCGCTTGTGGACAGCAAGACCTATTCCTTCAAGAACGCCGACCGTGGCACCGTCAACAGCGGAGAACCCGTCCACGCCATGACGATCAGGCTCACCGTCGACGACGCTCTGGTGGTCCTGGCGGCGGAAGCCGCCATCGACGCCAGCCCCTTTGACCTTTGCGCCGACATCGCGCCCCGTTTCAGGGCGTTAAAGGGCCTTTGCATCGCGCCAGGCTGGAAAAAGGCGGTGCGCAAGCATTTCGCCGGAATCAAAGGGTGCACCCATCTTACGGAAATGCTGCTGGGTCCGCTGGCGACGACCGCATTCCAAACCGTCGTCCCGTTGCGGGAGAAAAAACTGGCGGCGAAAGCGGGCGGGGAACCGCCGGCTTTGCTGAACAGCTGTCATGCCTTTGCCGATACCGGTCCGGTGATCAAAAGACAGTGGCCTGAATTCTTTAAGGGAAAACCTAAAAAGGGCTAGTAGCCCGCGTCGGCCCGCTCCCCCTCCCGGCCATTTTGCGGACCCTATTTCGCCTTTTCGCCCGATATCCTGAAGATTCCCCACATTATTCCGTTTTCACTGGTCCGGCCCGCTTGACGTTCATATTATGAACGGTGTAGTGTTCGCGCCGTGAACGCTATAGGCCTTTCAGGGGGCCTTGCAATTGGGAAAACCGTGGTGACGGAAAGCAAGCCGACGATCCAGGCCATGGACAGCGAGGCCGAGATAACCCTTGGCCTTCTCAACGCCGTCGAGGAGAACACTTCGCTCACCCAGCGCTCGGTGGCCAAGGAGCTGGGCATCGCGTTGGGGCTCGCCAACGCCTACCTCAAGCGTTGCGTCAAGAAGGGCTACATCAAGGTCCGGCAGATCCCGCGGAACCGTTACGCCTACTACCTGACACCGAAGGGCTTCGCCGAGAAGAGCCGGCTCACCGCCGAGTACCTGTCGCAGTCCTTCAAGTTTTTCCGCTTGGCGCGTGGCGAATGCGAGGACCTTTTCGCCCTCTGCGCCGAGCACGGCTGGAGCAACGTCGCGCTCATCGGCGTCAGCGACCTGGGCGAGATCGCGACGCTCTGCGCCCGCGAGTTTCCGGTGACCCTCATCGGCGTCGCCGACGCCCGCGCCGGGACCGACAGCCATGCCGGCTTGCCCGTGTACCGCGATTTGACGGACATGGACGGCATCGACGCGGCGATGGTCACCGATTTGCTGAATCCGCAAGGCGCCTTCGAGGAGGCCTGCCGGACCCTGCCGCCGGATCGGGTGCTTGCGCCCCGCTTCATGAGGGTTTCCCGGCAAGGGCCGCGCCTGGAAAAGTGAGGAGGTCGGCATGAAACGATGGTATGTGGCGCAGACCCGTTTCCGTTGCGAGAACCTGGCCAGGACCAACTTGCGGCGCCAGTGCTACGAGGTTTATCTACCGCAATACCTGAAGCGCCGCCGCCACGCCCGGCGGACGGAATGGGTCAAGGCCCCCCTGTTCCCCCGCTATCTTTTCGTCCGCCTCGACATCGAGAACGCTCTCTGGCGGCCGGTTCGCTCCACCATCGGCGTTCACTCCCTGGTCTGCAACGGTGAGACGCCCGCCGCCGTGCCGGCTGGCGCCGTCGAGGATATCCGCTCGCGCCAGAACGAGGACGGGATGGTGATCCTGGGCGCCGGGCAGACGTTCCGCAAGGACCAACAGGTGCAGGTGTTGTCCGGCGCCTTCAGCGACCTCGTTGGCCTATACGACTGCGCCACCGACGACGAACGCGTCATCATCCTGCTCGACCTGTTGGGCCGGCAGACAAGGGTCCGCATTCCGGTCGAGGCGATCCGCGCCTACGCCTGAGCCTGGCGGACCCAAGGAAACGTATCCTCCTTCCGGGCGGCCCCGTTCACCCGGTCTGCGGTAGCGTGGGAAAATCCCAAGCGAAACAGGCATGGATGAAGCGGTCTTTCCGGCTCCGGCGAGACGACGGCCGCCGACGCGGCCAAGGAGGGGCATGAATCCCGTCATGACCGGCAATAACCCCTATACGAATACCTTTTTCGGCATCGAGCGGTTCAAGATCGAGAACTTCCTCAAGCGGAGCGCTCATGCGCTGGGCCTGCGCCTGCCCAAGCTCAAGGACCAGAAGCGCTACTGGAACGACCGCGGCGACCATTACATGGGTTTGGTCCAAGAAGGCGGCGTGCTCGACCGGGAAGTTTTCTTCCAGGACCTGCTTATCGAACGCCTGCGCGAACTCGGCTTTACAAGCGCCTTCGAGGCCGGCTGCGGCTTCGGCTGGAACATCCGCCGCGTCAAGGAGGAGTTCCCCCATTCGCGTGTCGGCGGCGTCGACTTCTCCTTTGGCCAGCTAAGGAACGCGCGGCGTTACATGGAAGGCATGGAGAAGCGGCTCGCCATGGGCGACAACCGGGCGATGCCGTTCGCCGACAACGCCTTCGACGTTGGCTTTTCGGTCGGCGTCTATATGAACATCCACGGCGACGACATAGAGACCGCGCTTGGCGAGCTTATCCGCGTTTCGGGCAAATACATCATCCAGTTCGAATACGACGAGAACCACACGACGCCGGAACTCCGTGAGGCGCGCGCCTTCAAAACAAACATCGTCTCGCATGATTATGCGGGCCTTTACGGGAAACTGGGACAAAGGGTGGTTGATTTCAGGACCTTTGAGGATTTCGGCGAGGCCTTCCGCGCCCACATGGAGAAGGTCGATACGGACTACCGCCTGTCGACCGCCTTCGAGGGGGCCGAGAAATACGTCATGATCGTCGTCGAGGTTCAAAAACCATGAACCTCAACGCCAAGACCGTGCTGGTCACCGGCGCCGGCGGTTTCGTCGGCAGTCATCTGGTCGAGCGCCTGGTCCGGGAAAATTGCAAGGTGCGCTGCCTGATCGAATACGATTCCCGCGGCGATATCGGCTGGCTGGAAGACGTAGACGCCGATGTCTCCGGGGAAATCGAGATCATCGCCGGCGACTTGCGAGACGCCGACGCTGTCGGCAATTGCGTCGCCGGCATGGATGCGGTTTTCCATCTGGGCGCCCTGATCGCCATCCCGTACAGCTACGAGAACCCCCGCCAAGTGGTGGAAACAAACGTCATCGGCACGCTGAACGTAGTGCAGGCGGCGCGGGCCGCCAATGTCGAGAGGGTCGTCCACACATCGACCAGCGAGGTCTATGGCACGGCGCGGAGCGTGCCCATCGGCGAAGACCACGCCTTGCAGGGCCAGTCGCCCTATTCGGCCAGCAAGATCGGCGCCGACAAGATCGCCGAAAGCTTCCACAATTCCTTCGATCTTCCGGTGGCCACCATCCGGCCCTTCAACATCTACGGCCCCCGCCAGTCGGCCCGGGCGGTGATTCCCACCATCGTCAGCCAGGCGCTTTCCGGCAAAAAGGTCAAGCTGGGGTCTTTGCATCCGACCCGCGACTTCACTTACGTAACCGACACGGCGGAGGGGTTCGTCAAGGTCGCCGAATGCGACACGGCGATAGGCGGCGTCTTCAACGTCGGCTCAAACGCAGAGATTTCCATCGGCGATCTGGTGGAAAAGATCGCCCGCCTTATCGGCCGGGACATCGAGATCGAGCGGGACGACGTCCGCCTCCGCCCCGAGCAAAGCGAGGTCGGGCGCCTGTGGGCGGACAACACGCTGGCCGCCGAGACCTTCGGCTGGAAGCCCTCGGTTGCCCTCGATGACGGTCTCGGGCGCACCATCGAGTGGATCGCCGCCAACCTGGACCGTTACAACATCGGGGCCTATACCCGATGAAGGCCGTCATCCTGGCCGGCGGCAAGGGGACGCGGCTGGCCCCCTACACCACCGTGTTCCCGAAGCCCCTGGTGCCCTTGGGCCACCAGCCTATCCTCGAGGTCATCGTCCGCCAGCTGGCGGCCCACGGCTTCGCCGACATCGTGATGAGCGTCGGCTATCTGGCCGAGCTCATCCAGGCCTACTTCGAAACCGCCAACCACAAGCTACCCCCGGTGAGCCTGAGCTACGTCAAGGAAAGCGAGCCCACCGGCACCGCCGGCTCCCTGGCCTCGATCCCGGGCCTGGACGAGACGTTCCTGGTCATGAACGGCGACGTGCTCACCTCGTTGGACTACCGGGCCCTGATCGAGCATCACCGAAAAAAAGGCGGGGCGCTCACCATCGCCATGCACCGGCGCACCGTGCGGGTCGACTTCGGGGTCATCCGCCTCGACGGCGAGGACCGGATCACCGGCTACGAGGAAAAACCCAGCCGGGAGCACATGGTCAGCATGGGGGTCTACGTCTATGAGCCCCGGGTGTTGGATTTCATCGAGCCCGGGGCCTATCTCGACCTTCCCGACCTGGTGCTCAGGCTTTTGGACGAGGGCGAGAAGGTTGTCGGCTATCCCTTCGGCGGCCATTGGCTGGATATCGGCCGCCACCAAGACTACGAGGAGGCCCAGGCCCTTTTCAGCGAAGCCGACAACCCTTTCCTGCCGGATGCCGAAAGCCCATGCTGAAGCAGCCGCCGATGTGGAAGGTTCCCCTTTTCGACACCGACCTGGGTGATGCCGAATGCGCCGCCGCCGAAGACGCCATCCGCTCGGGTTGGCTGACCATGGGCGATAGGGTGCGGGCGTTTGAAGAAAGCTTCGCCGCCTTCATCGGCGTCCGTCACGCCGTCGCCGTCTCCAGCTGTACCGCCGCGCTGCATATCGCCAACCGGGCACTCGGCATCGGGCCGGGCGACGAAGTGATCTGCCCCTCGCTGACCTTTGTCGCCAGCCCCAACACGATCATGCTCGCCGGCGCCAGACCGGTTTTCGCCGATATTGCCGCCTTCGACGACTTCGGTCTTTCGCCCGAGGACGTGGAGCGCCGGGTGACACCAAGGACCCGGGCGATACACGTGCTCCATTACGCCGGCGCGCCTTGCGGCATGGACGGGATCATGGCCGTCGCCGGCCGCCACGGCCTTCGGGTAATCGAGGATTGCGCCCACGCCCCGGGCGCTTCCCACGAGGGCCGGCCCGTCGGCACCATCGGCGACTTCGGCTGCTTCAGCTTCTTTTCCAACAAGAACATGACCACCGGCGAGGGCGGCATGCTGACCACCGGTGACGAGGCCCTGGCCGAAAAGGCGCGCCTGATGCGCTCGCACGGCATGACCACGCTGACCCTGGACCGCCACCTGGGTCGGGCGCACAGCTACGACGTTATCGAGGAGGGCTTTAACTACCGGTTCGACGAGATGCGCGCCGCCATCGGCCTGGCGCAACTGGACAAGCTCCCGGAGGCCAACAGCAAGCGCCGGGACATCTTCCGCTTTTACCGCCGCCGCCTGGCCACCGTGCCCGGACTGGCAGTCGCCTACCCCGAAGACGACACGGGCTGCGTGCATCACATCATGCCGGCACTTTTACCCGAAGACACCGACCGCGACCGTTTCATGGACGATATGAAGGCCCGCGGCGTACAGACCTCCATCCACTATCCGCCGAGCCATCTCTTCGATCTCTACCGCCGGCGTTTCGGTTATGGCGAGGGGGACCTCCCCGTAACCGAGGCGGCGATGGAGCGCGAGATCACTCTGCCCCTTTACCCCGCCATGACCGAAGAAGACGTGGACTATGTTTGCGGCGCGGCGGAGGCCTGCCTCGGGTGAACGTCTTTCTCGGCGCCTACCGGGAGGTCCTGGAAGTGGCGGCGGCAACCGTCGGCGTCGACCTCGTGATTGTCGAGGACAAAGAGACCAGCGCCGATTGCGTCCAGTTCAGCGAAGAGCGCGGCGTCCGGCTCAAGAAACTGCGCCGAGGCGAGGACCTGGCCGAAAGCTTCCCGGAGAAAGTGGACCTGGCGGTGATCATGGGATTCACGCGCCTTCTCAAGGAACCGCTTATCAGGCGCTGCGGGACCGTCGTCAACTTCCACCCCGGCATCGTCGAGGTGAACCGGGGCCGCCACGGCCTGTTGACGGCGGCGCTCAAGGGGCATGGGATGATGGGGGTGACCTGCCACCTGATCGACAGCGAAGAGATCGACGCCGGGCCGATCATCGCCCAGGTGCGCCTTCCCATCGACTACGGGCGCGATTTCGACGCCAACCACGCCCGCCTTAGAAAGACCTTGAAGCCGCTGGCCCGCCTCGTACTCGAAGAATACCGGGAGCGCGGCACGGTGACGGCCCTCCTCTGGACGCCGGACGCGGACAGCTACCACCCGCCGCTGAGCCCGGATGAACTCCGCCGCGTGCTGGAGGCGCCGAGTCTGGGCGCGGTCCGAGAGCGTTGACAACAGTCTGCGTCCATCAGCCGGACTTTTTACCGTGGCTGGGATTCTTCCACCGGCTCAAGAACTGCGACGTCTTCGTTGTCCTGGACAACGTCCAGTTCATCCGCCGGGGCTGGCAGCACCGCGATAAAATCAAGACCGCGCGGGGACCCCAGTGGTTGACGGTGCCGGTCAAGAAAAAGGGCCGCTTCGATCAATTGATCCGCGAGGTGGAAATCGACGATTCCACCGACTGGCGCGGCAATCACATGAAGACCCTGGAATCGGCCTATGGCCGCGCCCCGCACTTCACCGACGTCTTTCCCGCCGTCCGCGGCATCTATGCGAAACGGCACAGCCACCTCATGGACCTCAACATGGATTTCATCCGTTTTTTCTGCGAGGCCTTCGGGATCGACGTGGACACCCGCTTTGCTTCCGGAATGGATGTCGCCGGCAACAAGTCGGAACTATTGGCCGGGCTGACGGTGGAGGCGGGAGGCCAAGCCTATCTCACCGGCACCGGCTCCAGGGACTACCTGGACGAAGGCGTCTTCGAGTCCGCCGGCATCCGGGTCCGGTGGCAGGAGTTCAAACACCCGGAGTATCCGCAACTCCACGGGAATTTCGCGCCCGCATTGTCGGCAATAGACGCCCTGTTTAATTGCGGCGACGGTTGCCGGGACCACCTCGCCCGATGATCGGGGCCAGCGACATTGCCCGCATTGCCGCCACCGGGACCAAGCCTTACGGTCATATTTCCTCCCTGCCGGCGGAGGGCGCAGAGGAACATTACCGGCGCTATCTGGAAAGCCGCCTGGAGGACGAAAGCTGCACGGCCTTTCCTGGACCCAATGGGGTCGTCCTGCTTTGCGGCCTACCCTGGGATTCGGAGCGGTTTGGGGTGCGCTGCGGGCGCATCGAGGTTCATGGAGACGCTTCCCTCTGCGCGGCCTTGGGCGCGGCAAGGGACCGCGGCTACCGCTTCCTGTGGAGCAAATGCCCGAGCGGAAACCCGATCCTGGCCCATGCCTTGGAAGACGCGGGCTTCAGGCTCATGGATTGCGAAATGGTCCTGGTACACGCGGGCGGCGGAGCGGAGCGGAATGAAAGCCGGTTCCGCGTCGAGGCGATCTGCGCCAAACCAATCCCGGAACTGGCCTCCATCGGCGGCGTCTTCTCCAAAAGCCGTTTCCACGCCGACCCCAACATCGCCAACGAGGCGGCCGATGGCCTGTGGCGGGAATCGGTCATCAATGCGCTCGCCGGGAAAGCCGACGAGGTCTTCGTCGCATTCGACGGCGACAAGCCGGTGGGCATGGTGAGTTGTATGGATGACGCTCTGTCAGCGGATGTCTTCGGAAAGCCGGTGCGGACTTTTTTCCACGTCGGAGTCCTACCGGGCCAGCAAGGAAAGGGTGCCGGGCGGCAAATGCTGGCGGCCGCCATCAAGGGATCGTCCGCCAAGGTAGCGGCGCTCAGGGTCGAAACGCAGTCGGCCAACACGGCGGCGCTGGCCCTCTATCAGGGTTGCGGATTCCGGATCGCCGCTTCGTATTACAGTTTTCATTATTGGGTTTAAGGGATACGAACGATGAAGGTTCTCGCGGTCGGCGCTCACTTCGACGACGTGGAATTGGGGTGCGGCGGCACCATCGCGCGGCATACCCGGAACGGGGACGAGGTCACCATCTACGTCGCCACTGACTCCGGTTACAGCGATTACGCCAACCGGGTCATCCGTAAACCGGAAGTCGCCCGGCGGGAAGGGCAAAGCGCCGCCGACATACTAGGCGTCAAGGAACTGATCTGCGGAGGCTTCCCGACCAACAGCCTGTCCTTCAACGACGATCTGGTATGCAGCATCCTACAGCTGTTGGAGGAAAAACGGTTCGACATGATTTTCACCCATTGGGTCGAGGATATCCACCACGACCATCGCGCCGTGGCGCGGGCCAGCATAACCGCCGGCCGTCATGTCCCCCGCTTGCTTTTCTACCGAAGCAATTACTATGACAGCGAGCAAGTG
>Ga0187833_10005061_pt1 | contig 12600 bp, 9 predicted proteins | sample ETNtaG_37_FD_167968 | JGI IMG/M metagenome (GOLD analysis project Ga0187833, IMG submission 167968) | Marine microbial and viral communities from oxygen minimum zone, Eastern Pacific Ocean - ETNP2014_SV_400_PacBio MetaG (Illumina Assembly) | ecosystem: Environmental > Aquatic > Marine > Hypoxic... | reverse complement strand
TCTCATTGGATGTAATAGTTTTCTTAGTCAAGACCTGATTATATGCCACCCCAACGAAAATATCCTTATTTTCTACAAAGTCCAAAAGCTCCTCGCATCCCACAAGTTTTGGAGTTGTCAAAGGTTTCTCAATAAGAAGAATTTTAGGAGAGGATGTCATTACAATTTCTTTGGCCAGTTGAATATGGGTATCTGGTGGAGTGCATAAAATAACTATATCACAACTGCGTTCCATATCTTCATTAGAATTTATCAGACGTATGCCCTCGTCCCACCTGCCATACCTATCAGGATATATTTCATTCCTTGTGCGCTTTAGAGCCTCTGGATCATTATCACTGAGAACGATTTCCCATCCTTTTTTCCTGCATGCATAAGCATAGTGATTACCACTTGAACCAGCGCCAATTATTTTTACTTTTAGCATTCTCCAACCTAATACTTACAAAGACAATGATTTTTTCTTTTTATTTTTTGCTCCCATTACTGGCAGATCGCAAACACTACAATAATGGGATTCTGGAAATGTTCCCTCAGCATGCCCTTTCCTGAACTCCCTATACTTTTTCGAATTCCATATTTCTTCAAGTGACTGTTCTTTAACACTACCCATAGCCAATATTCCATCATAATCCAAAGGACATGGCACTACCGTACCGTCATATAAAATAGATACCGTCATCCATGGATGCTCACAAAAGGACCTCATATATTGTGAAGTGTTAGAGAAATTATCATCATCTTTATATATCCATGCATGATGAGCATTTTTTATATAAGCAAAAAGATCCTGGCCGTACCATTCCTTTAAAAAAGCATCGGTATTTTCTTCATTGGTCTTACCAAATAACAACGTTGTCAGTATTACAAGAGTTCTGTAATTATTTCTCTCAACCAACTCAATAGACTTGTTAATAATATTGTAAATTTGTTCCATATCTACTTTTACTCCGCGGTACTTCCTTATTATTTCAGCATCTAATCCTTCTACAGAATATTTTAGATAGTCTAATCCTATATCTAAGAGGCTCCTTAGAAGGTCCTCATTCATATTATTAGGATTACATGAAAAATAAACCGGTATATTTTTTAACTTAGCGATTTTTATCCTCTCAACAATGTGAGGATCGAGAAGGGGCTCCCCAAAGCCATGAAGGGTTATGGACTCAGCGCTTATGGTAAAAGCAAAATAATCTTCATCGCTTTTTATAAACACATCCTTAAAATCAGACAAGGTTAGGTATTTACGCCATTTTAAAAGCTCTGACGGAGAATAAGGTTCTATTTGCTCGATAATTTTTCCGTATGACTCTGGCTCCATATACCCCAATTTTCGCTGCATTTGGTTTGTGCGAGGACACATTGTACAGCGCATATTACAAACATTTGTAGTTTCAAGCTGAAACACTACCGGCTTTTGAGAAACAGCTTTTTCATAACAATTTGATAGTTCGTCTAGACTGATCTCACCATTAAGCGCTTTCTTTTTAATATCAGCAGTTTTCTTTAGAAAATTAATATTTAACATTTCTCAAACTTCTTAATTACAACAAATTGCATATATATTCATCTATACCTATTGGCTTAGTTTACTAAGGTATTTTCTTCATATCGAATAATAGAAATTTCCGGGGCAAAGAACACTACTTACTGATATATCATCATGATCAATATCGAAGTTATGAGATAAAAACAATAGGAATGAATAGTTTCCGCAACGAAAACTATATGGTGCTAATAATCTCTATTTAATATTTTCACAACTTCCCTGCTCATCCGTTCTCGTTCTAAGGAGTTTGCATCATTACCGCCAGGAAAAACTTTATGATACTTGTTTGGGATTGTTTTCTTACCACTCACATAACTAATAAAATCAAGTGCCAATTCTTTTAGTTGACTTTCTCCTATATTAGGACTAAATATTAATGGATCACCTCTTAAGGAAATATTTTTTACCATGCCATTGAATCCAGGTCTAGATTGCGTCTTTATATACCCCAATTCATTTGCAACTTTATGAATAAGGGTACCATAATATGGCGTCACAAAACCGACATCATAACTCTTTGGCTCGAGCTTCTTATTTAACTTTATAGATTCAAATATGTCTCCTTCATATTCACCAGGGAACCCAATCATATAGTTAGCTGTAGACCTAATTCCATTTCTGTGAATTATATTGAATCCATTAATATACCTATCATTAGATACCCCTTTTCGTAGAATATTACTTCTCAACCATTCACTTCCTGACTCAATGCCAATACCAACACCACAGCACCCCGTTTCTTTTAAGAATGAAGTCTTTTCATCATTAATTGATTCGATAGTAGTGTTAATCCAGTAAGGCAGGTTTATATCAGATTTCCATATATCAGTGAAGCATTCTCTTCTTGGTTTAGACATTGCAAGAAAGTTATCATCACAGAATGTAATCATATCAAATTTATATTTATCCTTTGCGACAGCAATCTGCTCTAAGGTCTTACCAATATCTTTAACCCGGTAATGCTTATTAGTATGACTATAAAGCTTATGAAATGTTCCATTAACACAATATGTACATTTAAAAACACACCCTCTTGACAATTCAAAATAACCAGAGTTGTATAGTTTGCCAACATAAGGTCGAACGAAGTGTTTTTTATCCCAAATATCAAAATTTATTATTGGAATATCATTTAAATCAGTGAATGGATTAAGGGGGTTGCTAAATACATTATTATTTATTTTATACCATAAATTATTTATGTTTTCAACGGAAGTGCCCTTCTCAAACTTACTGCAGAATTCCTTAATTGCAATTTCACCTTCTCCCTGAACAAGAAAATCGATATTAGGATTTTCAATGACTACCTCGGGTGCGACAGAGGGCGTGGTTCCACCGGCAAGGACAGGTATATTATTAAAGCTTTTCTTTACCTGACTCAATAAACAATTAGCCCACTCATAATTATCCTCAAGAATACTAATCATTATTAAGTCAGGAGAGAATTTATTGACCTGATCAGTTAACATATCCAAAATATCCTTTTTTGTATGCGGGTCATAAAGATGACTTGTTTCTGTTTGCAATACCAAATTTAACTTTTCCCTGGATTTACTATCTGAATTATCACTTTGCATTATAAACGTAGTATCAAATAATTTTACGTCATGGCCTTCATTCTGTAAAATTGCAATAATTACTGCAGGACCAGTTGGCACCCTGCCATAACCAGAAGAATTAGGATAAATAAAAAATATTCTCATGAGCTATTACTTTCAGTTCGATCTCGGATTTAATAAGAAAACGGTAATTTACAATAATGAATATTACTAGTCAATATCTAGTCCTTCTACAGAATATTTTAGATAGTCTAACCTATATCTTGGAGGCCTCTTAGAGGGTTATCATCCATGTTATTAGGATTGCATAAAATAAACCGGTATATTTTTTAACTTAGCGATTTTATCCTATCAAAAATGTGAGGATCCTCTTTCAAGGACATTAGCGTTTTCTTTACCGTATCATCTTGCAATACAAAGCTCATAATTTTCATGCATTAACCTATTATCTTAAGAGAAGCAGAGAAATAGTGAGCACCTACAATCTTGATATCGCATACACTCAATTTAACCAAACAATTTCATGGCTGCATTTCTATCGAGCCGATTCTTTCGCAGAAAATCGTTACGCAGTTCTGATGAAGCGGCTTGATCGAACATCTCGTCATCAAGCATCATGCTCGAAAAAGTAGCTTCAAAGTCATCACACTGGGGGTCAACCCAAACTGTCCCCCACCCATCACCGACAGATTTTCCTTGTAAATACTCACGGTCTGCATCTGAATAGTCGCTGCAATCTAGCATTCGACCTGAATATACGGAAGACATCACATCCGAAGGACTATGCATGATTAATCTTGAGGACAATTGCGCCAGTATCTCTAGGTGAATAAATGTCAGCTCAACATCTACTTCAGGAACAGCAATAAAGGAATTAATCATATAGTGATCTTTGAGAGCACGTGGATGCGGTCTAAAGAGAACTTTTGCCTGTGGCATTTCCCTACCGATCACACGGAGAGTTTTCGTAAGAGAACGCTCCATCGACAGCGGGGATTTGAGGAGTCTTGAAGAATAGTCTTTGGTTCCAACAATGGAAAAGACCATGGGCATTTCCTTCTCTCCAAGGCGGAACAATTTTTCGCGCTCTATTACGGTTTGTTCACGAATAAAATCTTCCCACTCTCTACATAATCCTGGGACACCTATTATTCTGATTTTACTGAGACAATCACGACTCTCCCCACAATAACTGCTAACGAGATAAGACTGTTGGTCGTGATAAAGTATGAGGCCACTATCCCATTGCGGGAAAATATTATTCAGGATATTCAATGGTGGCCTGGCTTTGATGTTTTTAGCAATTAAAGCCCTAAAACGCACAGTTTCAACTGCCTTATTCCCATGAAGGACATAGGCCTTCCCTCCTCGAATAGCCGTAAGAACAAACAAAACGGGCATGATTCCTTTATTGTATGTCCTCTTGTAGAAAAGAGTGGGCTTCTTTGATAGCACCACCCATAAAGTAAGCTTCATTTTAAAAAAAAGAAATTTAATTTTTCCCGATAACCGCAAAGGCCATTTCTTTCTCCCACAGTACAAATAGGTCTTTCCACAAGAGTCTATCGCAGATTTATGATTGCGATTCATGGTGAGAAGTTCGTCTACATCTTTGGAAAAAAGAATAAATTTAATCCTTGCATCTGGAATATTCTTTTTTATAAAAAAAGCGAGAGGAGCATTTGTGTCGATCTCCAGAAAATTTCGCACAAAAAAAATGAATAGCATATCAGGGATATATGTGATAGAGAAAGCTCATGCCATGCGATGTCATACTACCCAGGCCGCAGCATAGGACACTTTATCGTTCTTGAAAAATGACAGGATAAGTTTCTTTTCTTATTTAATAGATTCAAGATCAAGTATGGCCATCTTATTTAACGACTCTCCCTTTTTAAGCGGCCTTTTAGTAGTACATACTCCGTTAATGAACCAAAACTTGAAGAAATTGTTTTTAAAACTCTAGATAATATTTAATTGTATAATCTAGCTTTAATGTTAGTAAGATTGAAACAAATTTTAATCAAACTTTCTAGCCACTACAAGTATATTCCCAGCTTTGTTGGTATGTGAAAGTAGTTTCTCAAATTCATTCTTAAAGTTTTCATTTTTTAGACTTTTCTCTAAAAATTGACCTAACTGCAACTCATAATTTTTATTGTTTTAATATACTTATCGATGTAGCTTACATCTAAAGATCCATTGGGGGTTTGGGTTTCTATAATTTCAAAACCAAATCTATTAAGTAGTATTTAATACTTCTTAAATTAAATAAATTTACATGTCCAGGGGGTAAAATTTGTACATGATTTGTCCCTGCGACAGCCCATTCAAAGCTATCAGTATTTGGAGTTGAAAAAACCAAAAAACCGCCATTTTTTAAAAGAGCCATTAAAAATAACTACTCAGCAAAAATTCCAGATTCAGCATTTTCCAAACAAAAAAAGAATTGCCTAACTCTCTGCTTTGTTTGTATTGTTTATAGTCCGCCAAAAAGGTTTCCATTTTAATAAATCCATTTTTCATCAAGTAGCCATTTTTTAATATATCCGTTACTTCATCATTTAGATTTGATTTTAGCCATTCTCGTTGCGGAGTAGCTACATAGTGTTTAACATCTGTGTTTAAGGTTACTCCAAAATGTTTTTGTAATATTTTTCTGGCAAGATACTTTGTTTGGCCGTTTCTCATCTTATATTGTGAAGGCAATGTGTACATTATTTCTATTAATCTATGGTCTAAATAAGGCACCCTTGTCTCCACACTATTAGCCATTGATGCACGATCTTGAAAAAAAAGAAGTTTTGGGAGCTTTTTCTCTTTTAAATCTTTGTACATTACGGATTTTAACGTGCTTAAATACATTGACCCCTTTTTTTTATCATCTCTATTTTTATGCCGTACTAATTCGAGCAGATCATCTGAACAGTAAGTATCACTATTAAGCATTGTGCCGTCTGGAGCAATAACACTCTCTCCAGACAAAGTATTAACAAATTCTCTGTATTCTTCTGAATTATAGCATACATTCTTATTATGGAACCTGTTATAACACTCTAACTCTTTATTTAACAGATCTACATCATACTCCAGGTCCTTGAATAAAGCTGCGTAATAATATTGATAACCAGCAAAAACATCATCAGCACCCTCTCCTGCAAGCATCACTTTTATACCTGTATCTCTAACACTTTTCATCATATTATAAGCTGAAAGTGTACCCAGCCCACCAAGAGGTGCTTCAAAAAAATATATTGCCTCTTTAAGAATTTCAACCATATTATTTGAATCTAAATAAACAGGATGATGATCATGCAAATCCAACAAGTTGTTATCATAAACCCGACTAACTTCATCGTACTTTTTGTCCTTAAACCCAAAGGTAAAGGACCTTAAACGGTCTGCACCTTGCTCATTAAGCAAATAAAACAAAAGAGTAGAATCAAGTCCACTGCTGAGACTGAGCCCTATTTCAACATCACCAACCAGGTTTAAGCGTACTGATTCCTGAAGAAGAAAGAGTGTTTCTTCATAGATCTCTGATTCTGATTTATAACTCAGGTCAGTAAAACTTATATCCCAGTAGGTGTGTATTAAGTACTTAAAATCATCCAATTGTACTTCAAGATATGTTCCGGGAGCCAGACTATAAATACCATCAATAAAGGTGTTTTCATTATGGCACAACAACCCATGTTCTACGTAATCATATAGTGCACAATAATTCATATCGTATTTATTAAGAAAGTACAAAATGCCCTTTATTTCAGATGAAAAATAAATATTATCACTTGTAATTTTGTAATAAAAAGGCTTTACACCAACACGATCTCTGTAAAACAATAATTTGTGATTTCTTTTATCGAATATAGCAAAAGCAAAAATTCCATTTAGTTCTGAGACAAATCTTGGTCCTAATGAATCATACAATTTTATGATCACCTCTGTATCTGAAGAAGTTTTCCAATGTATATCCTTATATTTTCTTTTAAGCTCCTTATAGTTAAATACTTCACCATTAAATAGCAGGATAGTACCAGTATCCTCAGAGATATAAGGTTGGTTCGCTTTGCTACTAAGATCAATAATCGCAAGTCTGTTGTGCGCAAATAAGAACTTATCTTTAATCATCATAGCAGAATAGTCAGGCCCTCTATGATGCAATAAGTGACATAGTTCCTCTTTAGAATACTTTATATTCAGAATATCCTCATTATAAACACCAGTAAATCCACACATAAGAACCCCTTATATATTTATTAACTACTTAGGCAATTGTAATTGTAGCATCCATAACACTTTCCAGACATAACCTTGCGCATTACTTAAGAATATACTTTTTCAGATTGTTGATTTTGGGTAGTATTTAACAGCAACTGGGCTATTGTGAAATCCTCCTCTTCATCAATATCAAATCCTTCAATCTTTGAAACTTCATAACCAATACAATTATCCACATCATAGATTCTTTTAGAAATATTGTAATGGTTTTTATCATTATCCAGAAAATTCTCAAGATATCGTTTCTTAATTACTCTACAGGCTGGACTATCTTCCCAAACTTCAGGCCAATCCTGGCTACGCTCGATATCGTTAACATTCTTATCTTCTAAAGTAATAATCCCATTCTCTATAATTCCATCATGGCGTTTACGAACAATCGTAAATGGATGTGTTTTAGGCTTCATAATAGTAGTAACTGAATTGATCTGAGGTTTGCCTAATAATATCTTAAACATATCCTGGATTGTTTTGTGTTTTATGAATGGACTTGTTGGTGGTCGAAAAGCAACCATTTTCGGAATCCAGCCTTCATTTTCTTTAAACCATATCAATGCGTGAAGGAGTGCGGACAAAGTTGATGCTGTTTCAGTAGATAATTCTTCAGGTCTAAGAAAAGGAACTTCCGCTCCATATTGCAGGGAAATGTCCGCAATTTGACTGGAGTTAGTGGATACAATTACACGTCCGCTCTTTGACCTTAAAGCTTCTTCTATTGCATAAGCTATTAAGGGTTTCCCCCCTAGCAATCTTATGTTTTTGTTTCTTACCCTGGTTGACCCACTTCTAGCTGGAATTAAAATCAGATTATTTGCAAAATCTAGACTGTTTAAAGCTTTTCTCTTCATCTATAGCGAAGAACTAACGGACCCGAGGCATTCTTTACATATAGCCACAGGATCTTCTTTGATTAATCCCCTTCTTATCGATTGTATTTCTTCAGAATCCCAGATTTCTTTAAGACTCATTTTGTATAAATTACCGATTATCAGCTTTTTACTAAAAAAAATAGAACAACAGGCGGAAACATCACCATTTGCAAAAACAGCAAGCCTTTGAAAAGGCATTCTACAGTCCATTCTTATATTTTCATTTCTCTTGTTATTAATGTTTACAAGCTCCTTAAAATCTATAAAATCAACATATTCTTGAAATTCCTTTAAAAACTTCTCTTTATCACCTATATCCTCCTCTGAATGATAGTAGCTCACCCTGATCAGGGGAAGATCTTTTTTTAAATCTACTTTTTTCTGATTAATATATTTTACAATACTGCGCAACCTATTGAAGTAGTCTATGCCTTTTAAGGCTATGTATTTTTCAGGTGTTCCCGCATCTATAGATATGCCTATAAAAGTGGCATGACTATCCAGTAAGTCTCCAACCATGTCTTTCGTTAATAAGGTCCCATTTGTAATCAATCTAATATCCAAAACACCATATTTATATGCAAGATTAATCATCTCACACAAATCCTTTCTCATAAGACATTCTCCTGAAAAACCAAGGTTTATGGCCCTTAGTCCATGTCTTTGTCCTTCGGATAAAACCTTTATATAAAGCTTCATAGGAAACTCCATACCTGTATTAACTTTATACCCCAATCTATTTTGCATGTCTTCATTCCGAAAACAGTAAATACAACGCAAATTGCATGCATCTATGACTTCTATATCAATATGAATAGGGAAGTCAGGCAAATAATTACAGTCAGCCTTTTCCCATAACTGCCGGTATTCTTTATATGGTTGTCCCAGGTGTTTTAGATAAATATTTTCTACCTTTTCCTGATTTAATCTTTTAGTCCATTGAAGCTTTTCCATATGTATTTAACTTTTTGATACTGAAGATTATAAATTTATGAATAAAGAATGAAGCCTTTAACCACTTTAACCCATTTTATCATACCTATCCCATCTTCTTGTTTTTATAAAGTAGTTCTGAAAGCCTCCATCCTAAGTCAGAAGTAACATTTATTGTTGCCTCCTCATCCACTACAACGTGGCCAACTTTTCCACCTATGACTTTTTTTTGTTTTCTAAAGAATGGATAATCAACTGTAACTAACCCTGGAGTCTCTCTATAGAGAAATTCTCTTTCAAGCGAGAGAATATGGTCCTTCCCGTTTATGGGCACAAGCCCATTGCCCTCATGTTTATAAATCAGTGAACTCTCAGGTACAACACCGACAACAGAATCTACCTCAAAGAAATAAAGAGTATTGATGAGTTTGTCAACATACATAGTCTTTCTCAAAGGATATTCTATATGATAAATTGTAATGGTATTCGGTATGTTAATTTCTTTTTTATAGTTTTTAATTATATACTCAATCGTATCTTTGATATGTGTATTAAGCTGCGCCAATTCCTTAGGTCTATGATCTAGTATAATTCCATATGATTTCTTCTTTAAATATTTTATGACCCTGATATCTGGTGTCGAAACAACTATGTTTGAAATATTTTCGGACGCCAAGACAGTTTCTATAGCAATATCTATTATCGTTTTACCACCTAGCCTTGTTAATGCTATAGGCTCAAACAAATCCATTCCCCTTACCGGCATAATACAAATATGGTTCTTTTTTGAAACATCTCTATGTGATACATGCTTTTTGATAATCCTATGTCTAGTAGATAATACCCTATCTTGCTTTTTTGTGAGGTTCTGAGAGTGTTGTCGATAATAAAATAATGGTAAATTTATATTACTCACCTCAAACCTTCTAATAAACTTTAACCAAAGTTCAAATCCATCTTGACACTGGAACTCTTCCGAATAACAATTAACTTCTAACAGAAACTCTTTTCTAATCATGGTACATGCCCCATGTGCCGGCTGATCATAAAGTTTAACATCATTCTTGAAATCATGCCTTCTTACCAACGAGATAACGCTTCCAAACTCATCTACCAGATAGTAGTCGGAAAATACCAGGCCGTCTTCACTTTTATTTAGTCTATTGCTCATAATCATGAGCGCGTTTTCATCCAGGTAGTCATCAGCATCGAGACGCATGATATACTTACCCTTCGAAAGTTTTATGGCTATATTATTAGTAACATTTAGACCCTTATTATCCTGATATATTATGGTTACTTTTGGGGTATCTTCATATTTCCCAATAACCTCTTTTGAATTGTCAGTTGATCCATCATCTATGATGATTAACTCATAATCACTAAATGTTTGGTTCAATACTGAATCTATAGATTCTGCAATATACTTTCCATAATTATGGTTTGTCATATACACAGAAACAAGCGGACTTTCAATACTAGTTTTCATTTCCTGCTCCAGTCAATCTCTGTAATTACCTGGACATGTTCTTTCCTCTGCTTAACTTTTGAATTAATCTCAAGCTTTTCAGGATACTTTTCAAAATAATTAACAATATCATTCATTGTATAATCATGTCCCCTGCCACAGTTATGCATATAAGCGAGCAAGTCTTTAATGAGATTATAGTCATCCTCTGTATCAAGAGTTAATCTGTAATCTCTATTGTGTTTAGTTGGCACAACTAAGGATGCAGTCTTAAACTGGTCTTTATTATCTGTAATATATCTCGTAAGATATTCACTGCCATTACAGTCTTTACTCATCTTGTACAAAAACCTCAAAGTGTCTGCACTAAACACCTCCACCTCGGTACCACTCGGCAGTTGCTTGGCATCAGTATATTCCGCATTATTTGCCAGATGGCATTCTATCGACTTAGAAATGTATTCAGGATCTACAAGAATATCATCTCCCGTTATTCGCAAAATCACATCGAAGTCAGGATTACCCTCAACGGCCAACATCATTCGAGATAAAACATTTTCTGTATCACCTCGATATGTCCTAAACGAATACGAGGTCGCAAGTTTAAGAAGCACCTCATCTTCGCTTTCGTTTGTTGTGCAAAAAGCTACTCGATCTATATACCCTTTTTTTAACGCAAGTTGTACACGGTCAAAAAGATGACAAATTGCGGGCAAACCGTTTATATCCAGGACGGCCTTCTGCGGTAATCGCGAAGATTGCAAACGCGCAACAATGACTGCCATAACCTTATGATCAGTGTGCTTGTTTGTTAAAGGCTCATCCTCCTCAAGTGACGAAATAATTCTTCTTCCAACTATTTTTTCAAATTCGGGTGTATCTGCATTTAAATCTACACGTTTCATCTCGATATCAGATTCTTGTAATATTTCATAAGGCTTTAGCCCCTTTATCGCTACCCATTTTTTCTTAGTTTGTACTCTATAAGCCCTCTCAGACTCTGAGAATTCTTCAGGATTCATTCCGATCGCGGTCTCTGCCACCCTAACATTGCGTACAAATCTTGAAAACTCATCAAGATTAAGAGATGAGTAGTAATCAACACCTTTAGCTGATCGATCTAATGTTACGTGTTTCTCCAAATATTTTATTCCGTAAGGAATTGCCATAAGTGGAAGTATCGTTGAGAAAATATCATCACCATCAACGTGATCCATATACCCTAATGAAGCAATGTTGCCATATATTTGTTTAAGTAACCTAAGCCTGGAAAGACATGTATCATCTATTTTTGTCGGGTAAGCTTGAAATCCATGAAGGAGGATTATCTCTTTTGCATTTCTAATTGAATTGACAACATTCAAAGCATAGGATATTTCAGGGAAAGTAGATCCTCCAGTTGCAAAAAAAACTTTCTTTTCTTGCTGTGATAATTTATTTAATAACTTTGTGTTACAGAGATCAGAGGAATGGATCTTATAACCATCAATGTTATTTTTCATTGCTGTCTTTAAAGCGCGTATACCAAAAACATCCGCATATATTTTGGCCTCTAGCATTTTAACTCTCGCCAATAAATCGTTCCAAACATCTTCGGTAAATGATTGCTTTTTGAAGTGATCAAATCGGGAGTGTGACTTTACTATAAATTCATCGGCATAATAGATCTGGAATTTCACTGCATCAGCCCCAGCCTGCACGGCAGCCTCGGCTAGTTGAAGAGCAATTTCAGGTTTCCCTTGATGTGCATTAGCAACTTCTGCAATTATTTCAATTTGACACATTTTTCCTGATACAGCTTTCCTTATTTACATCTCCAACTACATAGTCTTGGTTCCAGTCAACACAGCATGGAGAAACCATACCATCTCTTGCCACAACCAGTCTTTGGAGTGCTGATGGCATTTTTCTTCAACCAATTTGTTTCTGGTCACCTACTAG